>Ga0164293_10003318_pt1 | contig 13706 bp, 29 predicted proteins | sample GEODES118metaG_FD_111487 | JGI IMG/M metagenome (GOLD analysis project Ga0164293, IMG submission 111487) | Eutrophic lake water microbial communities from Lake Mendota, Wisconsin, USA - GEODES118 metaG | ecosystem: Environmental > Aquatic > Freshwater > Lake | place: USA: Lake Mendota... | reverse complement strand
GCCTCTTACTGATCACCGAGGGCTGGGTTAGTCCCGATGGAATCTCAGATTCCCGCTTGCCTACTTAGAACCTGTAGCAGATACTGCTACGTTGAGCGGCTTCCGATCTGCTCGGGTGCAGCCGACTCGTGGCGAAAGGTTCCTCTCGTATGACTTCCCCTTCCATGGCTCACCGCCTCTCGGCTGAGTTCATCGGCACGTTCTGGTTGGTGTTCGGTGGCTGCGGCGCAGCCATTTTCGCGGCGAACCCCGCCGGAGACAACTCGGTCGGCATCGGTTATCTCGGCGTCGCCCTGGCCTTCGGCCTGACCGTGCTGACCGGGGTCTACGCGTTCGGCGCCATCTCCGGCGGGCATTTCAATCCGGCTGTCACCCTCGGCGCTGCCATCGCTAAGCGCGTGGAGTGGTCCGCAGTCCCCGGCTACTGGCTGGTGCAGGTCCTCGGCGGTCTGCTCGGCGGTCTGGCGATCCTAACCATCGCCAAGGGTCGGGCCGGGTACACCGCCACCGGCAACATGGCCGCCAACGGCTACGGAGTGCACTCACCGCACGGCTACTCGATGATCGCCGTGCTGATCGCCGAGGTGCTGCTCACCTTCATCTTCCTGATGGTGATCCTCGGCTCCACCGACGACCGCGCACCTAAGGGCTTTGCCGGACTGTCGATCGGTCTGTCGCTGACGCTGATCCACCTGATCTCCATCCCGATCTCGAACACCTCGGTCAACCCGGCACGCTCCACCGGTGTCGCGTTCTTCAACGCGGCCGGAGCCCCCGGCCAACTGTGGTTGTTCTGGCTGGCTCCGCTGGCCGGTGCCGCGCTGGCGGGCGTGCTCTACCCGCTGCTGTTCGCCCGCAGGGACGTACTGTCCGGACGTCCGGGGAGCGACGCCGTGCTCGACGACAGGTTCGTTGAGGTGGACCTAGATAATCGACGCTGACGTCGATCCCGAACTCCTCGCGCCCACGAAAGTCATCAGTTAGTCCGCGCGGAAACCCCGTCCGTGAGGGCGGGGAGGGTGCCAAGTATTAGTCGACATCGTCGTCCTCGACGATGCACGGCTCGACGTAATCCATGGGGTCCGGATCGAGGTCCTCGTCGGTGTAGGCCCGATAAACGTGCGGATGTCCCTCTCCCGGCTCAATGCGGTCCATGCTCACTAGACGGCGGAAGTACCGCGGAGGCTCCGCGGGCGTGCCGGGCACGGCGGGCCTCCGCCCACCTCCGGGTGTACATCGCCTGAGCCGCCTCCGAGGCATCGGGGTCATCCCCGCCCAACCAGTGCGGTAGCCCACTGTTGAGTCGGCGAGACCTGTCCACTCCGCGAGTTCGGTGTAGGTGCTGAGAAATGGGCGCACTGCCGGATTCATGTCCTTACCCGGCAGGCAGTTCTCCTCCACGAGGCGCTTGACGTAGGAACCACACACGGTGACCAGCGCCAGCCGCAGCGACTGCTCCGTCGCGGTAAGGGGCTGCGTGCTCTCCTGCTTCGCCTTGGCCAGCGCGCTCAATGCCCGCTCGACGACGGTCACCTCGAGTGCCACCGGGTTCCGGTTGAATACCGGCGGTCGGAAGACCATGTCGACCGAAGAACCCGGTGCGGGAGGGCGGAAGCTCGGGTCGGTGAGGACGCTGCCCATGGTCCCGGCGGGCCAGTCCAGCGCCGCTTCGACCTTGTCGAGCAACCGCGTGCGGAAGTTGGCGCGTGTTCCGCTTTCGAGGTCGGACAGCAGTCGGACCGAAACCCCGCACGCCTCGGCGAAGTGCTCCCGGTTGGTGTACCCGTACGCGTGCCGCGCAGCACGGACCGCTGTGCCCAACCGGCGGTAGTCACCTGTATCGGGATCATGCGGGTTCTCGCGATACTTTGCATCTGTGTTGTGTGTAATGGTGTTGTTCATGACCTTGAAACTAGGTCATTTTGGGGATGTCCTGACATGAAAGGCATCCCCATGCGTTCGGCGTGTCGCGGCCGAAACTTGCCCTAGAAAACCACGGTCTGGTTGCCGAATCGCACGATGCGATCCTCGCAGTGCCACTGCACTGCCCGAGACAACACAGCGCGCTCCACATCGGCACCGAGCCGTACCAGGTCCTCGACATCGCGGCGATGGTCCACCCGCACCACGTCCTGCTCGATGATCGGACCCTCGTCGAGGTCCTCGGTGACGTAGTGCGCGGTGGCCCCGACCAGTTTCACGCCGCGGTCCTTGGCCCGCCGGTACGGGTTGGCGCCGATGAACGCCGGGAGAAAAGAGTGGTGGATGTTGATGACCGGACAGCCCACTCCTTCGAGGAACGTGGGCGTGAGAATCTGCATGTAGCGAGCCAGCACTACCAGGTCGACGTTTCCGCGCAGCAGGTCAAGCTGGTTCTGCTCGGCCTGGGTCCGGATGTCCTTGGTGGCCGGAACGTGCAGGAACGGTACTCCGAACGGGCGCACCTGGTCGGCGAGGTCGGCATGGTTGGCGACCACCATCGCCACGTTCATGTCCAGCTCCCCGCGGCGGGCTCGCCACAGCAGGTCCAGTAGACAGTGGTCCTCCTTGGAGGCCATGATCGCCACCCGCTTGGGCTTGGACGCCTCGGTGAGCTGATAGGTCATGTCGAACGGACCGGCGACCTTGGCGACGAACTCCGCCTCGAAATCCGGCAGCGCCGCGGTCAGGCCGGGGAGGTGGAACACCGCGCGCTGCATGAACACACCACCAACCTGTTCGGTGGCGAACTGGTCCAGGGTGACGATGTTGGCTCCGGTGGCGGCCAGGAATCCGGTCACCGCCGAGATCAGACCGGGCCGGTCGGCGCAGCGCACCAGCAGTCGTCCGGTGTCGGTGACCGGAACGGTGTTCGAGGTGTTCGGGTGCTGCCCGGACACTATCGGACCGGGCTGCATGAGAGCGTGCTCCAGGGATGACATAGTGTTCCGAGATTAGCATTATGCATCATGCTTACAACGTCACCTGAGAGAGGGTGTCGTGTGCGTACCCCGGCTCGCTGGCGTGAAGCCGGAAGTGCGCGCACAATGCCGATGAACCAGTGAGGAGAGCCATGAGCCACGACGATATCGTCCCCGGTCACCCGTATCAGCCGCATCCGCAGGGTGAGGACTTCTGTACCGAGAACAACGATGACGGTGAGGTGTGTGGGATACCGCTGTCGTCACACCGGCTGGGTCAGTCGGAAACCACCGGACGCTGATGTCGATGACCGGACCTCCACCGATTCGGATCGGGTCCAACCAGAGCGCGCTTCTTGTGCTACTCCACCGGGCCGGGGGAGCCTGGTCCCCTGATCGGCCGTTTTCCGATCTCGGACTCAGAGAAGCTCAGGTGGTAAATCTTTTCAATCAGCTTGAAGAGCAGGGGCTCGTCGAACAGCGACTCGAGCTGGGAGCCATGTCTCTCAATAGCTACCCGTACCTGGGGAAGAAGTTCATCTCGGGTCGGGCGATCACCCCACTGGGGGTGCTGGTGGCGAAAGCGATGCTGAGCTAGAGAACCCGGAACGGGTCACTGGATAGGAGTCCCAGGTCTCGTCCGCCGTCCCAGCGGACCGAGCAGCGTTTATCGAACAGGGAGGCCCAGGCGCCGACCCAGTACACCGTGCCGGTGTGCCCGACCGGCAGCGGATCATGGTCATCCAGCGGTCCGGTGATCCGGACTCGGTCTCCAATTCGAGGTTTGGCTCGCATCGTTGAGGTACCTCCCGATAGGCATGACGGATCGGAGCAGTACCCGGTACCGATGCGCGTCAAACAAGGGAGAAAAGCATCGAAATGCTCCTCCGCCAGGAAGGTAGTGGAGGAAACAGGGGCATTAGCAGCCCCGCAGTGCGTTAGATGACTTCGTAGGGGTCGTCGCCCAGCAGGAGCAACCGGCTCCCGTTGTCCCACTTGACGCCGATCTGGCGGGTCAGCGGAGAATTCCAGATTCCTATCCAATTTACGGTGCCCTCGGCGCCCATTGGGATGGGACTCGGGTCGTCCATCGGGCCGGTGATGCGCACGCGGTCGCCGATTTTAGGCACGTACATGCTGCCCAGACTATCGCCCAGCGGGGACGACACGGGGTCAGCAATACCGCTGATCTGCGGAAACCCTCTTTAGACTCGAGCCCATGTTCATGAACGAGTTCGACATCGACAACACCATCGCGTCCCTGGAGAAGATGGGCAGTCCGTTGGCTCCGTACGCGCGTTACCTGGGCTCCTGGCGTGATGTCATCAACTCCAACAGCGACGGCTGGCCGTTCTGGAAGGTCGGACACCAGGCCGCCAGCAAGTTGTCGGTCGTCCTCGACGACGCCATGAGTTTCTACCGCGGTCGGCTCTCCGCCGAGCCATCGGTCGACGACGCCCGCAAGGCGCTGGCTCCTATCCGTTCCGCTGCCACCCGGCACGGTCTTCCCCAGCCGCACGCTGTCGGCGTCGACTAGCAGCAGGTTCGCTCTTGTTGATGTAAGTGTTACACTTACATCAACACCACGCACCACCAGGAGAGGACGATGAGCAAGACCACGGAGCGCGAACTCCCCGTCTACGTCACCAAGATGCAGGGCATCCGGGGTTCCGGTGCGTCCGGCACCCACGCCGATCGGCGTACCCGTCGCCTGCGCGACCGGGGTGCGACCAAGCGCGCCGCCATCCGCGAGCAGACAGGACGCTAAGTCATGTACCGAAATCTCCGCGAGGCTCTGCGTGCCGCACATGCCGAGTACGACCGCATTCCGGAAGACCGCAAGGCCCGGTACGACGCCGACTTCGACTCCGCCAGGGAACGCGCGGACCGGCACCTGAACCACAACCTCTACCGCTGCTGAGAAGGAGCCTCTCGTGAAGATGAGCATCGCCCACCGCAAACTACTCAAAGGCATCTACTACACACACGGTGTGTGGAAGGCCAAGGTCCGGTTGGACCGGACGCACGACAGCGAGATCGACCGCATCAACTGGGAGGTCGACACGTTGGCGATGCTCTCCGACCTCGAGGATGCGGGATTGCTCACCCGACAGTCCTCCGGGGTCACGCGGTCCTGGCGGATGGGGGAGCGCGTCACCGAGGAGTTCATCTCCGATCGGAGCATCACCCAGGAGGGGATATACGCCGCGATGGAGGGGGACGCATGAGGACTTCACTGCCGGAATCCACCCTGGTCGAACTGCGCCGGTGGGGTCTGTCTCAGACATCACCCTTCGTCGACCCTAAGGTGCTCCATCAGTGCTGCGCGGTACTCGACCGCCGTGGTGAAGCCTGGGCAGCATCGGTGCTGGGCCGGGACATCAGCGCCCGGAGCCATGCCATGCGCCATCGTCCGGCGTTGCGGATGGGCGAGGGTCACATCCTCGTCGCCGCGGACAAGGCCGAGGACGACGCGGTCATCGACGCTTTGGAGAACCTGCTGTGAGCACGAAACTCTCCGCGGAGGTTCTCTACGACTCCGACACCAAGAGCCTGTGGCTGGAATATCCCGACTCCCAACGTATCCCACTGGGCTGGGCCGATAACCCCGGAAAAGCATACGACCGGGTCCGGAATCTCGGCCTGCGTCGGGTCGGAAGCTGGGTACCGATGTACGGACGGCTCCGGTCGTGTCTGGTCGTCATTCCCGAGGAGTGGTCGCCTCCGACAGATGTGTCGTCGTGAGGGCTGCGATCCTGGTCGGTCTGCATACGCTGGCCGCCGCGGCGGGGCTGTGGGTCGGCCTCCATCCTGAGCATCTCGACGCTTTGTTTCCGACGGGGTATCGCAGCGGGGTCATGGAGATATCGGACGTCGGACATACCTCAGTAGTGCGTCAACCACTCGGCCCTGAAGGGCCGAACCTACCGGACCCACGCTGACTGAAATCCGTCCAATGCCGGTCATATACGCCTCGAACACGTCATAGTTTTTCGGCGATTCTCCGCGTAATTTGTGCTCAGTTGTGTAACTGTATCTATTACATATGTAACTCATTACTGATCCGGAAAGGCGCCTGATGAGTGTTACCGCAGTGGTACTCGTGCTCTGGGTATTTCTGTCTCTGCCCTTCGCCATGTTCCTGGGCCGGGTCATTCGGGGGTGCGAACACCGCAGCCAGATCGTCCGGACCCGGATGTATAAGTCCACACGACCCGAGACTCACCTTCCCTGAAGGCAGGGAAGCCCGTAGCGATGATTCTTCTTTCAAGGATGACTACGTCGACCGGCGCGGCGTCGGTCGACCCGCCCATGCGACGTGCCGCAGCGTTGTCCGTCGCTGTCCTAGCCGGAGCCGGTCTGCTGCTCCGACAGGACTCCGCCCCGGTGGTCGCGACCCCCACCGAGCAGCTTTCACCGGCGACATCCGTGGCTCTGATGGAGATTCCCCCGCCGGTCATCCCTGAGCCCAGTATCCCTGAGCCGGTCCCTGATCCGACCATCTCCGATCCGGTCATCTCCGATCCGCTCATCTCTGAGCCGGTCATCTCTGAGCCGGAGCTGGCTGATCCGGTAAGCGAAGACCCGTCAACGAGCCCCGCCCTCGACCCCCTGTATTTCGAACCGGAGAGCCCGGAGACGGACCGCTACCTCGAGGCTGTGATTCGCCGGGCCGGAGTGGGGCGGGACACCTTGGACCCCGTGGCACTGTCTCGCCTAGGTACGCTGTCCTGTCACCGGATCGAGTCAGGAACGACGTATGTGTCCGTCGTCGGAGAGGTAGCCCGGCTGGGCGGGCGCCTGCCCGTTCGAGCGGCCGACATCGTCGGGGCATCAACCGAGACGCTGTGCCCCAGCCCGCGACTGGCGCTACGGGACACCACGGCTCTGCGGTAGTCCTCACCGGGTGACCCGGCCTGCTTGAGAAAATTCGAACACGCGGTGAAAAGTGTTACTAATACACTTACATTGTTGTATGCTCGTTACGTCACCTACGCCCTAGCGGGCCACACACCGGGAGAAACCAACCATGACCACCACGATCATCAACCAGGACAAGCTCGTCGAGTTTGACCTTCGTGAGCTCGATGACTTCCGTCAGCTACGCGGCGACGAGACCACCATCGCCGCGCTCCGAGAGGCGACCCGAGGCCGGACGATTCTGCTCCCCGGCGGGGAGGGCCCCGTGCCGGTGGACCCGTCCACCCCGCTGCACAACGTCATCGCGGTGGCGTTGAGCCTCGGTATGCGGGTCGGCGACAGCGAGCTGCGGCCCGTGCCTCTTCCTCAGATCGACACCAGTTTCTCCGTGCCGAGCACATCGACGCCGATCCTCCCGGCGTCGTCGGCGACGATCACCCGAGTCGTGTTGTCGCTCGACGAGTTCTTGGTATCGCAGGGCCGGTCTGTACCGACCACCGCTGCGCCCGCCCGATCGGACGCCACGGAGATCAACTACGTCGGAACTCCGGCTCCGGCTCCGGCTCCGGCTCCGGCCCCGGCTCCGGTCCTGGCTCCATACGGACAGAACTTCACTCTGGTCGCGGCTCCGGTTCCCCCCGCCGAGGTCCAGGTGAACCGCATCCCAACCCCACCCTCCGGCTCTGCGATCGTGCCGAGTTTCGATTTCGGTGACGATGATCCTTTCAATGTGCTGACGTCGGCGCTGAGCGAGACCGAACCGTCGTTGTTCGCCGATATGGTGCGTCAGATGGGCTTGGCTCCCCGGACACAGCGGTAAACCACTATCTCGGTAGGGAGGCGGCGATGGGTACTCCAGCACAGTGGGGTGATAGCGCTTTCGCTGACCCCTATCTCGTCTGCGCGGGGTGCCGCCACCCTGCCGAGGATCACGGGTCGGATTGCCCGGACGCCTGCCTGACGGTTAACACCGTCCCAGCCGGGGTCTGTGGGTGCCGGGAGCTGGAACCGGTGCCGGTGACTGACGCGTTCCCGAGCGCACGGTTCACCGAGTCCGGTAGATTCTCCGGACACCAACCGAGACGGTGCCGTCAGCACTGGCCGGTCAATACACTCATCGCCCGGTGTGAGTCCTGTAACTCCTGGTGCGAGCCGCATCGCCCGTGTCGAGGATGCCGATGAACTATCAGTTCTGGCCGCACTATGTCGGCTTGCTTGTTTTCGCGGCCATACTGTTTGTCATCACCACGGTGTTGATAGTCGGGTTTGAGGAGTTCCTCGAGCGGAACGACCGGGTGGGCAACGATGACGCCGACGAGTCGGGAGAGCCAGGGCGCTGAACCTGCTTCGCAGGTGGCCTGGCGTCCAGCTTCTGCTGGGTCGGCTCCTACTTCGGGAACCGATCCGGTTTTTATCAGGGTTTGACTTTGTCAACTCTTATGTAGCTATTAGCGCTACGCATTAGGGTCCAGGGACCCGGCAGACCACGTCGGGGCCCTGGAAAGGACTTCCCGGATGGTTATGCTCTTCAGCATTCTTGCCACATGGTTCCTGCTCTCCATTCCCTTTTCGATCATGGTGGGAACAGCCATCAGGCGCTGCGAGGAAATTGAGACTCAAATACGGAACCGGCCCCGCCTAAAACCGGTTCGGGAACTCATCCCCGCTTAAGGTCCCGATTCCGTACTGGGGGTGGTCCTGGCGTCCAGCTTCTGCTGGATCAGCTCAGCGATCGGCCACACCACCGAGGCATCCTCGGGAAAGTTCTGTGCCGTCACCCAGAAGAGCGCGTCGCCGTACACCTGGACGAGTTTCGCTTGAGCTTGTTCGGTGCTCCCTTCGAGCACGGCGGTGTTCGGGACGCCGGGAACCAGGCTGATTTCGGGCGCGGTGCCTAGGGTGTCTACCGGGTAGACCCCCACGCAGTCCTGAAGGTTGGCCACATAGGCGTCGTAGACCTGCTGCGCGGATTCCGGCGAGGGGTAGGTCGCTACCGTCTGCACGACACCGAGGTTCTTCGGGCCCGAGTACGTCATCGTGCGAAACGCCTCGTATCCGGCACCGAAGGCCCTCGTCGGGTCTTCGGTGTTGCGGCAGGAGTCCGGGATATCTGGACCATCTCCGATATAGGCCGGGGTGTTGCGGTCCTGCTTCGGGTCGTTCTGGAGTGGTCCGTATCCCTTTACGATGCGGTTCACCTCGGGGGCGGTGACCAGAACCGGGCCGAGGTCGGGGACCAGTGGCGCAGCCGTGGACGTAGGGGTAGGCAGCACGCACAGTGCCAGGACTGTCGCGGGCAGGACAAGAACCTGCGTCAGACGCGTCATCGGGGTACTCCTCGGGTCAGATGTGTCCGACACCATCGCCGTCACCAGCGTCGACGATGGTGCTTTCGTGCTCGCCGCGGATGTCGTCGGGGCGATTCGGCATCGGCCGATGTGTCCCGATAGTCTATGCCACCGCGTCGAGTTCGTCGGTCTGACACTCCGGCCCACCGGGCGTTACGGTGCCCGTGGTCTGCGACGGTTATGTAATTGCTATAGTTACAACAACACTTAGGAGGAGAGAATAATGTCGTTTTCCCGCAGTTTCACGATGACCGTGACAGCCCTGATGGCAGTGGGGTATGTGGTGGGTATGGCCACCGCTGTAGCCGATGAGCCGGTGTCGATTTCTCCCTCCAAAATCGACTCGCTGATGCTCACGGGCGAGGACGTCAAGTCCTACGGCATCGACTTCGTCGAAACCATCTCCGATTCTGCGGTACCGGCATGGGACACTCCCGAACCGGGGGATTTCTGCATGGCCGCACGATCGCTGACGCTGATGAATTCAGCCGACGCGCTTCGGCGCGTGGCTTTTGATTCCCGCAGTAATTACCAGGTGGTCCAGGCCGTCGGAGTGTTCTCCTCGCCGGATGAGGCGAAGGCCACCGTGGACCGGTATGCCGACAACGCGAACAAGTGCGTCATGAAGGACAAGCAGTATTTCCGCGCCTCTGACGGTCCTCGGGTGACATGGTCCTATCCCACAGCGGACGTATCGGGCGAGTTCGTCGGAAACCAGGCTGCCTGGGAGGTCCAGGCCGTCGACAACGTCGTGGTTCTGGGGTCCTCGTCCCGCTTCGACAACGGGCCTGTGCTCGCTGAGAAGATCGCCGGGGCACTGGCGCAGAAAGTGCGCGACGCCGGATGAGCACGGCGGTGGCCGTGGTATCTGCGGCACTGACGGTAGTCGGCGCTGTGAGCATGGTTGTTTCCGCGGCGGTGGCAGGGGTCCGTCACTGGAAAGCTAAGAACAGCTCCAGCCCGGAGTAGCTCAGAGGTCCAGACCGCACTGCCCGCACCGGACGGCCTGTCCGGTTGCGCCGCATTCGGGACACTGCTGTCCGCTCCCGGATTCCCCTCCGGTGGTGTCCTCGGTCATCGGAGGTCTCCTTGTCGCATTCGTATCTAGGTACGGACCTGCACGGCGTCTGAGTGTCTTCCTGCGGGTTTCACGCATCTTCTTGTAAGGTTATCACTTACATACTTCGTACCGATTGGACGTCTCCATGTACCCCCAGAACCCGAACTACCCGCAGGGAGCACAGGGCCCCTATACGCAGCCGGTCTTCGACTACCCACCGGTTCCGGGGCCCTATTCGACCCCACCGGGATATCCGGGCGCGTATCCGGGCTACCCCGGTGCGTACGGACCCCCAACACCTCCGCCCGCTTCGGGTAAGAAAAAGCTCCTGGCCGCATCTTTGGTCACCGCTGTACTTCTCGGCGGTGGCGGATACGCCGCCTATCACGTCGTCCAGAATCTCAGGGCATCGGACTGCTCGGTTCGGGGAGCCGAAACCGTCACTCTGGACACACGCTCCGCCGATGAACCCCGTATCTCCGTTCCTGTCACGGCGGGGTGGAGGAACTACACCCGTGACGATCTCGAGGCTGAGGGCATCGAGATGGATTCCCCAACCATTCGTGGGTTCATCGCCAATCCGGGACTCCAGGAGCAGGGGTTTGTCCCCAACATCGTGGTGACGCTGAAGAAGTTTGACGATGCAATCATCTCTCCCGAGGCGATCAACGATCTTGACGAGGCTGAGATATCGCGGCTCGGGACCATCGTGAATCGGTCTACATCCACGGTCTGCGGTTCGACCGTGTTCCGTCGGGACCTGACCGACATCCCGTCCTCGCGCGACGGGCGGTCTCAGGACGGCACGTCACTCCTGACCGTGGTGGAGGGTCCGGACGGGTCACCGTGGGTGGCGACCGCAGGCATCCAGACCCGCGACCCTGACAACCCAGAGTTCGTCGCCCAGCTCGATGCGCTGGTTCGGGGATTCCACCTCACGGCTCTGGAGAAGTAGAACTAACTCTCGGGTGCGGTTTCGTACCCACGGTGCGTGGTGTGGTATTCCGCCGATTCGAGGTGTCGGGCATGTATTGCCAGCGCGATGCCGGTCCCGGCCAGAAGGGTGACCAGGACGGAGGGGAGTCCCGGTTCGAACACCCAGGCCACCACAGCAGAGATGACGCAGGAGACCACCAGGATTACCGTGCCCACAGAAGAGGGCGGGGGAAGGGGAGATGTGTCCATGGGGAGCTTCCTCGAGACCGGTAGTGCGTAGCTGTGTACCTTACACTCCGGCACAAAGTGTTATACTGCACATAACAGTTACTCCCGGAAGATAGGACGCACCTTGGCCCGCCCCGCTATGAACTCCGCTCCCCGTGACAAAGACGGCAATCCACTGACCATTGCCATCATCGAGGAACTCAAAGCCAAGGGCCTCAACCAGAGTCAGATCGCCGCCCGGTTCGGAGTGACACGCCAGGCGGTGTCCTGGCACCGAAGGACCTATAACGGAGTGTTGACTCCGCGGGAGCAGCTGCTGGAAGCACACTTCCCGTGGAAGGTGTCCGGACGCCATCTCCGGACATCCCCGTACCGGCAGTTGCGGGACCATGGCGAGTGGTACGCCACGGGCGGGCGGGGAATGTCGGCGGAGAAGCTGTACCGAGTCGAGTGTCTACATCGCAGGCTGCGGGACAGCAACGCGGTACTCGAATATGACCCGGAGCTTCCTTCCCAGCCCGGATTCTGCATCGACGGAGGGTTCGCCCTGCGGCTACGCCGTTTCTCGGACGGGGGTCTGATGATCCGGGTCAACGAGCACACGGTCCTGACCGAGCAGGGCCGGGAGATTTGGCGGCTCCCCGTCTAGTTCCGGCTCCGGGACGACACTCTGCACATTCCTGTCGTCGGCGGACGTTCTCCTTTCGGAGCGCCGATGCTCGACGCTCTCCACGAGCAGTATCGTCAGGAACGCCGCACCCGAGTAGCCGTAGACGCTGAGCAAGGCATACCAGAAATGGTGGTGCCACAGCAGGATCACCGCTGCGATCACGGCGGTGATCATCCCGAGCAGCAGGGCGAGAGGAAAGGTGTGGACGACGATGTAGCGGACCACGCTACCGGGCCGGGACCGCACCTTACTCAGCCTTATTCCTCGGGTCTGTGACCCGCTGTGCTCCGTGGACATGTCGGGGTCAGCGTGGCCGGTCTGCCCGGATCATGGCGAAAATCACCGCTACGGAGGATGCGACGGTGATCAGTCCCCCGAGTAACGGATGCCCGTTCAGAATCAGCAGGGCGCCGACTACCGCGCCTGCGGCGAGCAGGGTGAACAGCATCAGCAGAAAAAGATTCGTGTGTCGTCGGGCAAAGGTTTTCGATGGTTCGAAGGTGTTCATGTCGTCCATTCCAAAGCCCTCTTCGTCGTCGATTCTTGAGCTAATAACGAGTACCACATCGACGAGGACGATGGGATGTTCGCTGTAAACCTGTGGGTCCGGAGATACCTACCAGTAGACCCCGTCGGTATGTACCTACCAGTAGGCCCCGTCGGTATGTACGTTTCTCGGCCTGCGTATTCTGTGCTGGTTCGGAATACCTACAGCGGTACCTAGAATTCCCAGCGATCTTCCAGGTACCGTGCGTCTGGACACGTTGCTCCGGGCGGGACGGATGCCCGTACGCACACCCACTCTTCAGCGTTGGTCGACGACACCCCTCCAGGCACAGTGGTGTCGCCACATTAACCACTTAGCGGTAGATGCGTCTGGAAGTAACATTATTCAGTTACACTTTTAACGGAACTTCGTAAGTGAAAGGACTACGCATGTCGATCCCCGGTATGGCGGTTCCTGTCCCTATGGGACCGGGCGCACCGATGCCGCCGCAGCCGTCCCCCAAGCGGCGCCCTCGTAACTGGCATCTAGCCCTCGGCGCCGCCGTTGCGCTCGGCATCATTGGTGGAATCCTGAGCCCGTCCGGCGTGTTCGGTTTCGCGTGGAGCCTCGCCACCCTGGCCGCCCTCGCAGTGGCGGCATTTTTCGGTCTCAAGCGGGGCGAGGAGTACCGCCAGCAGCGTCAGAGCGTCGACCTGGCGCGGGGATTCGCCGCATCGGTCCCCGTCGGGCAGGAGGGCGCGATCCCGACCGAGTCGCTTGTCCTGGTGTCCGGTGCCGCCACGGCAGCGGCGACCCGCATCTACGGCGACCGCATCTACATGTTCAGCAAGTCCCCCGCCGAAGCGGAAGCCGAGGCAGCGGCGCTGCTCGTCGTCAGCAATCGGGCCAAGGCCGAACTGTCCAAGCGGGGAGTGGACCCCGTGGACCCCGTGACCGCCGTCGCACCGGTCGCACCCATGGTGGCGCCCGCTCCGATTCCCGGATACACACCCACCGCGGTGGTTCCTCCGGTTCCGGCCCCGCAGACCCCGGCGCCGGACTCCGGTGTCACTGAATTCATCCTGAAGCACACGGACGAGGACAAATGGTGAACTACCCCTACCCGACACCGCAGCCGCCGCACAACGACGGTCTG
>Ga0164293_10003316_pt1 | contig 13713 bp, 23 predicted proteins | sample GEODES118metaG_FD_111487 | JGI IMG/M metagenome (GOLD analysis project Ga0164293, IMG submission 111487) | Eutrophic lake water microbial communities from Lake Mendota, Wisconsin, USA - GEODES118 metaG | ecosystem: Environmental > Aquatic > Freshwater > Lake | place: USA: Lake Mendota... | reverse complement strand
TATATCCGCGAATACTTGAATCATTGCGGGTATGTTGAACACCTCAATACGAGTTTAGCTAAATGATATATCAAAATTTATTAAGCAAAAAATGTAGAATAAATCTTTTCATGATGTAATTGTTTATTGTCTTCCCAGATAAATAAACAATAAATCCATGGAGAGAAAAATTGAAAGTGATAATAGTCTATTTCACAAGAATAGGTATTGCCTTATCAGTACTTTTGAACGTTATACTTGGCGGACCAAGCAATCAAACTTTCAGTGCAAGAAATTATGCTCGAAAAAGATTAGGGAAACCCAATCTTGTTTGGCTGATAGACAGAATATATTTCTGGGAGAAAGATCATAGTTTATTGAGTTGGTTATACTGGATAATACGTAAAGACGTAATTCATGAAATGAGTAAGGAGAAAAAAGATGGCTAAAGGTAAGGGTGGAGGATCAAAGGGTTACATTTCACAAGGCAAAAACAGCAATGTTAATGCTAAGATTTGTAATGCTCGGCGTACCGAATATCTTCAATCCGGGGATAGACTGCTAAATCAAATGGCTGCTCTTAAAGCGGGTAAAGACGTTGTAATCACAATTGCAAATCCAAATAAAGAGCAAACCAACAAGCGATTCATCAAGGTTCGTCTGTCTGGTAAAGATTACGTCCAACGCATGAAGGACAACTCGCGCATCCATAAGAAAGCTGATACCGAATGATCGAGATTTATGGCACAACTACGTGCGTCTATTGCAAAAACGCGGTCAAAATGGCGCAGGACAGAAATCTCAAATATGTTTATCATAATATGGATGTCGATATTGAATACTACGATGAACTGAAAGCGCGGAAGCCAGACTTCAAGACTGTTCCACAAATTTGGTGGGATGGTCGATATATCGGTAGTTCCACCGATCTTGCAACTGAAATTGAAAACACTCTTATAGGATATGGTGATGGAAAAGTCTCGCGTTATTGAACTTCTTAAGAATGAAGTAATTGATATTGAATTTGTGAAAAAGGATGGCACAATTCGTGCTATGACATGTACACTGAAACAAGATCGTCTGCCTAAACAAGTAGACCTTGAGCAACACATTCAAGAAAAAGAAAAGGTTGTTAACGAGGAATTTCTTGCCGTGTTTGACACTATCAATCAAGGCTGGAGAAGTTTCAGGTGGAATAGTCTTAAGAACGTGAATGGACAAGAGTTTGCATCCTAATCAAGCGCGGGGTGGAACTGAGCTCATGGCGGATCGGATTAATACCCTTCCTCCAGAGTTGCTTTCACAGTTTCAAATCATTCATTCGCGAGTACGCGAATTAGATCCTACTAAGAAAAGAATATTAGTCCTCCATGACCTTCCTGGTGATCCAGAAGTAGAACATCTGAAAAATGGTGGATGGGCTAAGTTTGATACACTCGTGTTTGTCAGTCACTGGCAACAACATATGTATAACGCGTATTTAGGTGTACCATACGGCACAGGTGTAGTAATGCAGAACGCGATTACACCGTTTGTTCATCCAGATGAAGCATGGCGATATTGGCCGCAAGATGATTCAAATCAAGACGATGTTATTCGTCTAATGTATTTTTCGACACCACATCGTGGTCTTGAATTGCTTTTGCCGTCGTACGATAAGCTATATAAAAGGTACGGTGACAAAATTGAATTGAACGTCTTCTCTTCGTTTGATCTCTATGGATGGAACGTTCGTGATGAACCATACATGGGTTTGTTCGAAAAATTGAAAGCACATCCTGGTATCAACTATTCAAAATCAGTTTCAAATGAAGTGATTCGCGCAGAACTGGATCGATCGCACATCTTAGCGTATCCATCGATTTGGCAAGAGACGTCATGTTTAGTACTTATTGAAGCGATGTGCGCGGGGCTAACGTGTGTTCACTCGTCTCTTGGTGCTCTTCCTGAAACAGCCATGGGTCATACGTATATGTATGACTATACAGAAGATACTGTAGACCACATCGAGAGGTTCACCAGTACACTCGAAGATGCCATTGAAGACGTATCTAATGGGATAACAATGACAAACGAGAGAAAAGATTTCCTGAATGAGTGCTATTCTTGGAATAATCGTAGTTTAGAGTGGCAAAGCCTGTTGACATCTCTTTTGTGATAGTATATACTAACATCTGAAGGAGAAAATCACATGGCATCACTCAAGTCGATTTCAGCGAAAAAGAAAAAGCCTGAGGCGAAGAAAGTACCGCAGCGAAAGTCCAGTGCGGCAAAAATCTTGGAAGAAAGACACATCGGTGAAGAAATCACCAACTGGATCGGAATTGAAGATTCAGAGAAGGCTGTTGCTCAGAATCTTCGGCACTATGGTTACTTCTACGATCACAAAGATGCATTCAAATGGGCACAAGTTTGGGTGAAAAAGAACCGGTCTTCTGACTATGCAAATTTCTGCGAGTCTCCGGATTGGCGAGTTAATACTACTCTTGGTGGCCTTTGTAAAATGCTCTCTGATGGTGCAGAATTTACTCAGGCCCGCATGGCTTGGATTAATAGTGGTATTGATCAGGTTGTAGAAGCTGGGAAAGCCATTCGCGAAGTAGCTAACAATACTCCAACAGTTAGTGTGAAAACTACAACGAATACACTTTCCGAAAAGGCCGGTGATTTCATCGCTAATGTTGAAGATATGATCGATTTGTATTACGAGAAAAAGCACGAAGGGTTCGATGCTGAAAACTATTCCGTGTTTAATGAACTTAAAAAGATCTCCGCGCCGAAACCTCTTGCACAGAGAGTGCACGACTATTATAAACCACTTTTTGATGAAGTTGAAGAGTTGGTAGTAAAGAAGACCGAAGATCTTGTTGAAGGCTATCGTCATCTTAAGACCGTAAAGGACAAGAAAGATTATCTTGCCTTTATCAAAAATATCATTGATGATTGTTCGAAATATTTGAACGCTGCCACAGCTGCAGCTGTTCGAAAGCCGCGGCAAGCTCGTGTAAAAAAGAAAATTCCGGTTGAGAAACTCGTAGAAAAAGTCAAGTTCCAAAAGGAAAGTTCTGAATTCAAACTTACCTCAGTTGATCCAGTTAACATCATTGGTTCGACTGAAGTGTATCTATTCAACACTAAATATCGCTTTCTAGTTCAACTGATTGCTGCTTCAGTAGAAGGTTTTTCAATCAAGGGAACGACTATCACAAACATTCGCGAAAACGGGTCTCTGCGGAAAACGCTTCGTAAACCAGAAGATACCCTCACTGAAGTTGGAAAAGCCACAAAGGCTCGTGTTGGAAAACTGTTTATCGATATTAATACCAAATCAAACGTTGCTAACGGTCGCCTGAACGAAGACACTATTATCGTAAAGGTGTATCGATGAGTCATGTTTATAAAATAGTCAATAGGAGTAAAGTATGGCTATCCTCGTAGATTTAAATCAGGTGATGATTTCGAATCTAATGGCACAAATTGGCAATCATCAAAACGCTGAAGTAGATGAAAGTATGATTCGCCATATGGTTCTGAACTCAATTCGGTTCAATCGTACAAAATTCAAAAATGAATTTGGCGAGTTGATAATCTGCGCAGATGATAAGAACTATTGGCGTAGATCAAAGTTTGAATATTACAAAGCTGCGCGGCGTAAACACCGCGAGGAATCAGAGCTCAATTGGACTTCAATTTTTAATGCATTGAACAAAATTAAACAAGAATTAAAAGACGTCTTTCCTTACAAAGTTATTCAAGTCGACGGCTGTGAAGCAGATGACATTATCGCAACTATTACCCATAAGGAAGGAAGAGAACTTAACACTGGAGAAAAAGTACTCATCCTATCTGGCGATAAAGACTACATTCAACTTCATAAATATGCAAACGTTAAGCAGTACAATCCAGTAATGAAGAAGTGGGTTGTGCACTCAAACCCAGAACAGTATTTGATTGAACATATCATTAAAGGTGATATTGGCGATGGTGTTCCAAATATTCTTTCTCCAGACAATTCGTTTGTTATGAATATTCGGCAAAAACCTGTTACAAAGAAAAGACTTGAAGAATTTGCTAACATTGATAAAATGAATGCAGAAGTGCAGCGTAATTATGCACGAAATAAAATGCTTATTGATCTTTCACAGGTTCCAGATCACCTTAAAGAAAAGATCTTAGAAGAATACAATAGTGAAAATACTAAAGATCGGTCACAACTGCTAGGTTTCTTTATGAAAAACCGCCTTAGGCTTCTTACGGAATCAATTGGAGAGTTTTGATAGAGTTGTTATTCTATATAAATAATCATGAATGGAATACAATGTTAGAGAGTATAGCTTTCACCTGTTCCATTACATGATTCTATCATACAGAATAACAATCAAACACATCAAAACAGCTTTCTACACCGGTGTAGTTAAAGCGCATGGAGAAAATATTGGCAACAATTTCATTATCAGAGATATTTAATAAGGCTACTCAATTACCAACCAAACAGGAACAAATAGAATGGCTTAAACAACATAATGGTGAGGCACTTCGAGCGCTCATTACCGTAATGTACGATAAGAAAAACTTTAAGTGGAATATTCCATCACACTCAATTCCCCCGTATACGCCATCAGTTCAAATTGAATCACACGGTATGTTATATCGTCAGTCACGAAAGTTAAGATATTTCATTGAAGGTTATGATGGTGATAATTTAACTCAGTATCGAAGAGAAATGCTTTTCATCGAAATGCTTGAATCAATAGACAAAGATGATGCAATATTCATGGAAAAGGTGTTATTGCAAGAGCCCCCTAAAGAATTGCCAATCGATGTAATCAATGAGGCACTCGGATTAAACATCACAACTGAAGCCGAAGTAAAACCAGAAACAAAGAAGAGAGGGCGGAAGCCGAAAAATGTCTAAAGGCAAACGTTATACCAAGCGTTTTGGAGAATGGGATGATGATGATTATCTTTCACATAAGAAAGATAATAAAAGGTATGACCTAAAAAAAGAATGGGTCAAAGAACAACGTGAGCAAAAGGCAAAGCAAAAAAATAGTTTTTTTGATTCGCACGATACATAGTTTTAAAGGCTACAATGAAAATTAATGAAAAGATTATCCTCGTTGATGCAGATGGGGTTCTATTAGACTGGTTTCATTCCTTCTCTTATTGGATGGCTAGTCATGGGTATACTATCATAGAGAATGATGAGTATAGAATTGACAAAACATTTGGTATAACTAGAGCAGAAGCAAACGCTTTGGCTAAACATTTTAACGAAAGTGCGTGGATAGAGTTTATTCCTCCATTTAGAGATGCAATTAAATACGTACGAAAATTACATGAAGAACATGGTTATATATTTCATTGTATTACATCATTAAGTTCAGACGTATATGCAGGAGATTTGAGAAGAAAAAATATACATAATCTTTTTGGTCCAACCGCTTTCGAAAAAATTACTTGTCTTGATACTGGTGCAGATAAAGACGAAGCTCTTCTTCCATATAAAGATAGCGGATGCTTCTTTTTAGAAGATAAAGAAGAAAACGCATTAGCAGGTGCTAAACTAGGATTGAACTCAATACTAATAGCACATGGTCATAATCATAAATTTAAACACAATGATATACCTAGAGTTGAAACTTGGAGAGAGATCTATGAAATGATCGTTAAATAATTCAAATCGTATATCTTCATTCATGAGTTGAATAAATACTTATGATGGCAACAAGGGTCCCATTGGGGCCCTTTTCTTTTGGAGGTATACTAATGCCGAATTATAGTTTTCGAAAGAAAACAACAGGAGAAATTTATGATGAATTTCTCACAATTGATGAAAGACAAAAATTTCTCAATGAAAATCCAGAGTATGAACAGGTTTTAACCGCACCAGCTTTATGCGATCCTGTTAGAGTAGGAGTAAGAAGAATAGATAGCAACTTTAATGACGTTCTTATTAAAGCTAAGTCTGCACACTTGCACTCAAATATCAACACCTTTTAAAAGGACGAATAATGTCTTTTCAACAACCAAAACAAAGAATAACAAGACGTGAGAAAAGAATTCTTAAGCAAGGATCTATTGAAGAAACAAAAAATCCGAAAGTCTTTTCAATAGAAAATACTGTAAAACCAATTACCAACAATCAGTCTATTGCGTTCAATCACTGGAACAATGGTAATAATTTAATGCTTCACGGTATAGCCGGAACAGGTAAAACATTCTTAGGACTTTATTTTGCAATAAGTGAAGTACTTAAACAAAATTCTCCATATAAAAAAGTCTATATAGTACGATCAACAGTTTCAGCTCGAGATCAGGGATTTTTGCCAGGATCAATTCGAGAAAAAGCAAGAGTATTTGAAGCCCCGTATGTTCCTATTTGTTCAAAGTTTTTTGGCAGAGGCGATGCTTATGATATCTTAAAGGGGAAGGGTACAGTAGAGTTTATCACCACGTCATATCTAAGAGGTGAAACCTTTGATAATTGTATTTTGTTAGTTGATGAAATTCAAAATATGAGTGACGGCGAATTGCATACGGTCATGACACGTGTTGGTGAATCTTGTAGAATAATTTTCTGTGGAGATGTTAGACAAGATGATCTTACATCTGAACGCAAAAAAGAAACTTCTGGATTACGCGATTTTATGAAAATTATTCGTAAGATGAAAGAGTTTGAATTTGTTGAATTTGAAATTGAAGATATTGTTCGGAGTGCATTAGTTCGTTCATATATTATTGAACGAAATAAACTAGGACTATAAATATGGTAGAGATAACTGCATTGTCTAGAATCAAATTAGATAAAGACGGTGAACCATATATAGAGTTTAATAAGAGACTCGTTGAACAATTAGAGTGGTCAAATAGGGCATTACTCGAATGGGAGATCGTTGGAAATATGGCAGTCATAAGGAAAAAAGAAAATGCCGGCAGTACTACGTGAAACAGATTTGCATATAGGACACGCTGCGCCCTGTGCCCCGTTTCACCGTACGCAATATAATGCCACACACAACGAAACTGTATACATAGATGGGTTATTGGCAATAGTATATGGTGACTTTACTGCATGCGGAGATCCAACAGTTGGAAAGTCTTCTACAGTATTTGTGAATGATCTAGGTGTACATAGAGAAGGTGATAGTACTGCTGGCCATGGCACTGATCCTTGTGGATCAGACTGGGTTCCAAATGCTGGGGGCCCTACATCAAGTAGTGTTTATGCAGGGTAAACTAAATGCCTGCCAACTACACATACCAAGACGCGATTGATTTACTTGTAGCTGAATATAATGGCGCAAATAATAAGTCAACTAAATTAGAATTGATTGCTGACTTAGCTGCATTAAGAATAGGTAACCCTAACTATAGCGTTTTACTTGGACTAATAGGTAGAGAAACAGATGTTGATGTTGATGATGCATTAATTCAACAAACATTTATATTCGTTAATGTATTAGCTCAGGAACAAATTAAATTATTCGAATATTGTGAACCAGATTATATCACAAATAATCCGGGGTATGATGGCGATACTTATAAATCCTACGTTGGTATGTATTATAGCCCACTTGGAGAAATAACATAATGCCAACACGGGATTCTCTAACTCTCAGAGCATCAAAAGGATCTGGTCTCTCATTTGGTGAGATGGACAGTAATTTTACTACACTTGCAGATGCGATTGATGCTGGAGGAGGTGGTACTCCAGTTAATATATATGAAACTACAACTGTTGCATCAACTTCGCAAACACAAGTAGCAGCATTCAATGCATCAACATTTCGTTCAGGAAAATTGATAGTTCAGGTACATGATACTGTAACTGGTGAAGTACAAATATCGGAGCTTTTAGTCGTGCACGACGGATCAGTAGCTTCTTCGACTGAATACGGTGTAGTTTATTCTGGATCAACTTCTCTTGTTTTATTTGATGTAGATATTGTTTCAAATAACGTTCGATTATTAGCAACAAGATCAACGTCAAACTCAACACAATATAAGACGTCAAAGGTGCTAATAACAACATGAAAAGTTTCAAGATTTTCATAGAAGAAAAACGTTTTACTACAAAGTACATAGCTGTGCAATATGATGAAGCAACTCAAAAGAAACTTCGCGAATGGGCAATCAAAAATGGATTCGATCTAACTCAAGACTATGACGGTAATAACCAAGATGCGAAAGACTTCGATTTTCATACAACCATATTCTATAGCACGAGCGAACATGATATCAAAAACGAAATACTTCAAATAAATAGATCGAGAACAGCAAAAGTAGTTGACATTGAGATGCTTGGAGTTAATAATAACATACCCGTCTTGAAGATTGAATCAAACGACATCCTGAAGATAAGACGTTATTACGAAGCAGAATACGATATGAAAGACGCGTGGCCAGAATATAAGCCTCATATATCTTTATCATATTCGAAAAATATTATAGACACCAGCAAAATGAAATTGCCAACATTTCTTCTCACGTTTGATACGATCAAAATCGCAGATGGTAAACCAAAGGATTCCGAATGAACTTTCATCATGTAGACCATGGCATCGTGTTAGAAACGCTCGGTTGTGATACTACTCCAACTGGGCGTTTTTATTTTCCATCAAGCGGTGAAAAATACCCATCAGTTACAACAGTACTAGGAATACAAGACAAGTCCGGACTCGAAGAATGGAAAAGGCGAGTCGGTGAGGAAGAAGCAAAGAAGATTAGCACTCAGGCAGCGAATCGCGGTTCAGACGTACATCTTGTAGCTGAGAACTATCTCAATAATGTTGTTGACTATGGCAAAGGCCGTATGCCAATTAACGTTATGACTTTCAACACGATTAAATCAATACTTGATGAGAGAGTAAATAATATCTACTTTCAGGAAGCGCCGTTATACTCGCGAAAGATTAAGACTGCAGGACGTGTTGACTTGATCGCAGAGTTTGATGGTAAACTATCAATCATCGACTTCAAGACGTCAAGAAAGCCAAAGAAGGCAGAGTGGATCACAAGCTATTTCTTACAGGAATCATTCTATGCTGCAGCTTTCTATGAACTTACTCAGATACCAATTAAGCAAATTGTTACTCTTATCATGGTAGATGATTCTAAACCTCAAGTCTTTATTGATCAACCTTTAAAGTGGCTTCCATCCTTTCTGGAATTAAGGAATCAATATAAACTATTACATGGAATCTAATTATTCTAGAACCTTATAGGTATTATACTACTGCTGGAGAAAATGTCAAGGTAAAAAAGTTAGGTAAAATGTATTTTGTTGGTTGACATTTACGGCAATTAATTGTATAAGTGATATATCGTATACAGAGAAAAAAGATGAACATATCAGAACAAATCTCCACGATTGAAGCAGAACTTGAATCTCTGCGTAAAAAATACAAAAAAATGGGTAGTGTTATCACTAACAAAGTGAAAAAACACGATAAATTGCTCACAGAGTTGAATAAAGATAATCTTGATAATCCTGAATGGCTGATTCGTAATCCAGCGATGCCTGGAGCTTACGATGGCCTAAAGCGCATGATTAACCGCCTCTATGGCGGCGAATTTAATGGTCCTCATTATGAGGGTTATATTTATGATGATAACTATGTGCCAATTCAGGTAAATTTCAGTTTCTGGTTGAAAGACTATGATAAAGAAATCTCACAAGATCTTCTTAAAAAGAACTGTGACCATTTTGTAGAGAACATTTTACCGTTCTTGTCAGCAGTCACTAGTATTAGCAGTCGCTATAGTGAAAAATTTACTAAAATGAAGGTTGTTCCCATTAGGTTCAACAGCGAAGATACTGGTCTCGATTACCTTGGATATGAACCGATTGAAGGTTCGTGGTATCATTTCTCACAACGCTGGGGTAAGACCAACACCGAAACTAAATTTAAAGACTGGGATGAAGCGTTCAACTTTGCTTACAATTATACAAACAATCTTTAGCAAGTTTTCAGTTTTGTCTATTGACATCTTCATGAGAATGATTATATCTATATAATAAGCAACAGAAAGGCTATTCTATGACCTTCGAAAAAGCTATCTTCACTCTTTCTTTTGGCATGTCAGAAATGGCTAAGACTCATAAGAATGATACAATCAGTAATGCTCTTGCTTCTCTCTCTGATCGCCTGACTCGTATTCACGATAAGGTTGCACTAGCTAAACTTAGCCAAATCGATCGCGATCTCATTTCGTACTACCACTCACACAAGTGACCATCTTCCAACATCATAAAATCAACACAAATGGTAGCTGGATTGTGGGAACAGTCTGGCCATTTCGTGATTGTCAAGTTGAAATGTTTGATACTGGTTTTAGTTGTACTTGTAAGAAGCGACCAATTTCTAAGTGTAATCATATCAAGTCAGTTGAACTCGGCCTTTTAGGCGTTAGTCAGGAATATCATAAATGAACTTTTGATAAGCATGTTGTAAATACATGATTTTATAAATAGTTGTGAAGGAGATTCATCATGATTATTTGCGCAATTTGCAAAAAAGAATTTAAGAACATAAATGGTTTAGCTAAACACATTACAAATCATAGTATTTCAAAGCAGGAATACTATGATTTGTATATTACGTCAGTAAGCTCAACGTGTGTATGTGGTAAAAATAAAAAGTTTCGTAATTTAGGGGAAGGATATCGTACGTATTGTTCGCCAAAGTGTAGATCTGCACACATTGAACCAACTAAGTATTGGCAAGGTAAAACACAATCACAGGAACTTATTGATAAACGCCGTAATACTATGTTAACAAGATATGGTGTATCTAACGGGTATCTGACTAAGCATAGTATCGCCGAAAAATACAAAGGTTTTGTTTGTAGATCTAAATATGAAAAGCTTTTTGTAGATTTTGCTGAGGCATACGGGCATACTCTCAGTGTACCAGACAGAATATTGTATACGTATGAAGGCACATCTAGGCATTATTATCCAGACTTTTGTATTGATGAGCTTGATCTGATCGTTGAGATCAAAAGCGATTGGACTTGGAAGCAAAATTTAGATCTAAATATATCAAAAATGGTATGTACAATTCAGCAAGGCTATAATATAGTCTTCATAGATGAAGAACACGGGGTGCATGACCCCAAACTTTGGGATGAATTAGATGAATATCTTCGTACTTTCGAATAATCCTGTAGAAGCGGCACAGATGCAATGCAATGCTCACGTGGTGAAAATGATTGTCGAGTCTGCTCAGATGCTATCGACAGCACATCGTATGCTCGACGGCGTTCTTAAGCGTGCTCCGTCTAAGTCTGGTAAAACAATGTCTAAGCACTGGACGCTACCAAATGATCGCGAAGGCGTATTGTATAAAGCAGTCCATATGTCGCATCCTTGCACCGTTTGGACGATGCAGTCGAATAGTAATTACATTTGGCATTGGACTCATTTTGCTGCTCTATGCGATGAATACACTTATCGGTACGGCAAAGTTCATGCGACTGATAAGCTACTCCGCAAGAAACTCAAAGAACTTCCAAATAACATTCCAATTGGTCCTCTTACACAGCAACCATTGGCTATGAAAGCAAATCCGGAGTGCATGCATCCAGACGATCCTGTTCGTTCTTATCGTGAATTCTATCAGACTAAGCAAACGCGATTCAAAATGGTTTGGACTAAGCGAGAAATCCCAGAATGGTTTAAGGTGTTAAAATGATTGGTTTAGAAAAATTTGGTATTACAGAAGAGGACATCTATCAGTATCGCCAAGATACTGGTGTCGACATGCATGAGGCCCTCAAACACTTTGAGAATATATGTCGTTTCAATCAGAAAGATGAAATGATTAGGCTTATCGAATCTGGTACACTCGAAGATATTTTGAAAATCGTGAAAATTTTGGTTGATGACTATTGACATTCATTGTTGAATTGTATATATCTAACTAGTAAGGTAACAGAAAGAGAATCAATCATGCAGTTTGAAATCAAAAACCGCTTTACTGGAGCGGTGTAATTCACCGCAGAAATCGACTGCGCCGCCGACACTAGCGCGGCGGTAAAAATTGGCTTAGCTGTAAAGTGGGCCGTGACCACGAAGGCGGACCTGTGCGGGGCAAACCTGAGCAAGGCGGACCTTCGCGGGGCAGACCTTAGCTGGGCGGACCTGAGCGCGGTTGACCTGAGCTTGGCGGACCTGAGCAAGGCGGACCTTCGCGGGACAGACCTGAGCGGGACGGGCGATATCTTCGAGGTGCCGTTGGGGCCGCAAAACGGAGGGAAGGCGAATGAGTGATGATCTGGTGAAGCGGCTGCGTGATGGCCTTATCCGTCCCTACATAATAGGCCCCGAAGACCTGTGTGATGCCGCAGACCGCATCGAAGCCCTGACGGAGCAACTGGAAGACGCATACGCCCGTGGGTTTTGTGCGGGGCAGCGGGCGCTGAAAGATGCCGGTGAATTTGTGACCATTGACAGCCCTGAAATCCGCGACCGCATTGAAGCCCTGACGGCAGAGTTGGACCGGGTGCGCGATAAGTACGAAGCCAAAGACGGCATGGACGGCGCGGTTGTATATGCGATCCGTCGGCTTTTGAATGAAGCCAATGTTCCGCTTGCCGCTTTCATTGACGACCATGTTCTCAACGCGATTATCCAGCGCAATGTGGCCGAGGCAGAGACCCGGATGACAATGGCCGAACTTGCCGATTGGACGGCCCGCGCCGAGGCCGCAGAGAAAAAGCTGCAAGAAATGCAGGCCCACATCGACCATGCCGATGCTTACCACAAGGCAATGCTGGCCGCAGAGGCAGAGCGTGACGACTACAAGCGCAGTGCCACCCATTCCGAGGATGTGGTGAGGGCGGCAAGGGCAGAGATTGAACGGCTGCGAGCGATTGGAACCGAAATGGCAGAGTCGATTCAGGGCAACTACTACCTGCCAGGCGTTGCCACACGATGGTTCACCGCACTGAAAGGACAACAGCCCGAGCCTTGGCCCTCAGCCGCGATAAGGGAAGCCGTAGATTTTGCCGAACAGACGTTTCCGTACCTCGCGCAGAAGGACAACAGCCATGAGTGACTGGATAAGCCGTGAGGCTGCCGTTGCGATTTGCGACGAAGCAGCCTGTGAAACGGACAGCGAAAGCGCCAGATATGAAATGTTTCGCGCACGTGCTGCCATCCGCGCCCTTCCCGCCGTGCAGCCCGACGCCGCTGCTATCCTGCAAGAGCGGCCAGATAGCTTGGACCGCGTAGCCCGCGCTATATGCCTGGCTTCTTACGGGGACGCCAATCCTGTTCCGGTGCCAGACGAACTTATGCCGAACGCATGGGAGCGGCTTCGGGATCGGTATGCGCTTCTGGCCGAAGCCGCAATTCTCGCCCTGATCGACAAACCCGGAAAGGAGGTGATGCCAGATGCCGCACAAAGCCCGCCCGCAAGACATGACACAGGCCCCGGCGATCAAGCGGTTGCCGGGGCCGCGAAGTACCGTAAAAAGCCTGTCGTAGTCGAGGCAATGCGATTTACCTTCCCGCCCGCCCCTGGGCTTGTCGCTTGGTGTCCAGCACTCTGCGACATCCGCATCCGCAACGCGGGATCACCATTCGCCGAGGCCGAGGCGGACATTGTGACGCTGGAAGATGGATCAGACGGTCGCGCCAAGCATGTTGCGACAGAAGGCGATTGGATCATCCGGGGCGTTAAGGGTGAGTTTTATCCTTGCAAGCCCGACATCTTCGCAGCGACT
>Ga0164293_10003315_pt1 | contig 13716 bp, 12 predicted proteins | sample GEODES118metaG_FD_111487 | JGI IMG/M metagenome (GOLD analysis project Ga0164293, IMG submission 111487) | Eutrophic lake water microbial communities from Lake Mendota, Wisconsin, USA - GEODES118 metaG | ecosystem: Environmental > Aquatic > Freshwater > Lake | place: USA: Lake Mendota... | reverse complement strand
TCGCGGCGCTGGAGGCCCATCACGCTGGCGCCACTGATGAAGTCTCAGCGCTCATCGCCAATGGCATTCATCCCGTCCCCGTTCTCCACGGCGAACCAAATTTCAAGATCACCTTCCCGAGCGATCTCGCGCTGGCCGGGTTTTTTCTTCAAGCACCGTGAGCGCTGAAAATTCCACACCCGAAACTCCACAGGCGAGCGTGTCAGGCCTCAAACGCCTGCGCTACCAACTCGAATTTTTTGGGCTCAAATTTGTCGAAGCCGTTGTGCCGCTCCTGCCCTACAGTGCCCTCCGGCCAGTTGCAAATGCGCTCGGATTCGTTTTCTTCCACTTGGATTCCCGCAGCCGCGCCGTAGCCATTGAAAATCTGCGCGTCGCTCTCGGCTCCGCCCATACACCCGCCGAACGCTCACGCATCGCCCGCAAGTCATGCCAGAACTTCGCCCGAACGATGCTCTGCCTCTTCTGGTCTTCGAATCTGACCCCTGAAAACTACCAGAACTACATTCGAGTTGAGGGCCTCGACAACCATCCCATCCACCGCGACAAAAACGCACCCGGCGTTTATTTCCTCACGCACTTCTCCAATTTCGAGTGGATCAGCCTTGCCAGTTCCTTTGCCGTCACGCCGGGATTGGTCATCACCCAGACCTTTAAAAATCCATCGTTGGGCCCCATTTTCGACAGCCTGCGGGCCCGAGGCGGCCACACGATCATTCCTCCCTCGCGCGCTCTCATTCGCATGATCAAGCTCCTGCGCACGGGAGGAAAAGTCGGCGCCGCCGCCGATCTCAGCATCCATCCAAAACACGGTGCTGTGCCAGTCCGCTGCTTCGGCCTCTGGACCTCCATGAGCCCGATCGCCGGCATCCTCTCCGAGCGCGGCGGCGCAGGCCTCGTCCCAAGCCAGATTTTTCCCGAACCCGATGGACGCTTCCGCCTCGTCTACCACCCACCGCTCGATTTGCCGCAGAACGCCACCCACCAGCAAATCGCACAAGCCTGCTGGGATATCATGGAACCCATGATCGCCCAAAACCCCGAACTCTGGCTGTGGACTTACAAACAGTGGAGATACAGACCCTCCACCGCCCCCGAAGGCCAATACCCTTTCTACGCGAATACCACAAAACGCTTCGACGAAATGTTGGAAGAAAAAACCCCGGCGTCCTAAATGGGCGGGGCAATCTCCGGCTTGTCCCGGGATTGAACCGCAAGGCAACGACCACACCGCGCGCCGACGCCGCTTCGCGGCTGAAAAATGGGGCATGCCGGAGGATGCCATCTCCCAAAATACGCTTTCGACCTCGGAAGGCCCAAGATTGTATCCCTCCAAAAAATATGTTGAACACATTCGCTGATTGAACGACTGCGTGGCCCCATGCAAGAAGCCGGCCGTAGCTCACCCATTCACCTCCCTCCGTTTGCCGGCGCAGGCCAGCCGGTCATCATTTTTCTAACCATTTGCACAAAGGAGCGCCGACCTCTTCTGGCATCCCTCGAAATGCACAATCATCTCCGCGAGGCGTGGTCCAATTCATCACGCTGGTTAGTCGGTCGCCATATCATCCTGCCGGACCACCTGCATCTCTTTTGCTCCCTCTTGCTAACTGCGATATCCCACTCGAACGCTGGGTCGCCTTCTGGAAAAACGCCGTCGCCCGCAAATGGAAAGAATCACCCGAAAACACATGTCCCCTTTGGCAAAGACAATTCTGGGACCAAAGACTCCGCGCCGGCGAGAGCTACAATCAAAAATGGGACTGTGTGCGCAACAACCCCGTGCGCCACGGCCATTGCCAGAAAACAGAGGAGTGGCCATATCAAGGAGAGATTCACGAACTCCGCATGTAACCATGGGAGGGACAACCTCCGGCTTGTCCCAAGCCTGTATCGCGAGGCAACCATGTCGGCCCGTGCCCATCACGCCGACCGAGAGGAAAAATGGGCTATGTGGGACGATGGGCCTCCCATGAGCACGACCCCGCGCTCCCCCCGCCGCTACTTCCCCCCCGCCTTCGGCAATCCCACCACGCGCTCGCCGGGCCAGATATTATTTTTCGTGAACCATCCGCGCGGCATCTCAAGCGCGTAGGCGATTTGCGGGAACCTGCTCGGCACCGGGCGTTCGTCATGTGGCTCGAGGTCGTGAAGCTCCATGATCGCACCGCTCGGAGCCATGTAGGCGATGGTCAGCGGCACCTCCGTATTTCGCATCCAGAAAGCAACAGGCCCGGTTTGTGGCATGATAAAAAGCATGCCGGCATCGTCTGCGAGCTCCTTGCGGAACATGAGGCCTGCGGCGCGTTCATGTTCCTCGTCGGCGATTTCCGCACGGATGGTTTTACCGCCGATTGAGAGCTTCGTGACCGGCAACTCAGGCTGGGCCTGTGTCTGCGCGGGGCTTGTCAACGTTGCCGCTGCGAGCAAAATCGCTAAAAAAAGCGCCCGTGCCACAGAAGAAAAATCGCCGAATTTATTGACAGGATGGAAAGAATTTGGAGACATACCGGACTTCCAAAAATCATGTATTCCATCAGCAGCCTTCACGCAAATTTCCATCGCGCCAATTTTCGCGCCGAGGCATTTTCAAAGACTGCGCAAATCCACAGGATACACGGACTCAAACTTTCGATTGTGACGCTCTGATCAATGGCGAATTTTTTTCCAAAATGGACAAACTGGCTTCCTCTGAAGCTAGTCATTTGCGCCGGTGCGCTGGTCACCACCATTGCTGGCGGGCTCACCTATTACTTCACTCCAAAATACACGCGGGTCGGCTACGAGCCGAACCAGCCGGTGCCGTTCTCCCACGTGATTCACGTTCAGCAGCTCGGCATGGATTGCCGCTACTGCCATAGTTTCGTCGAGGTCGCCTCGCACTCGAATGTTCCGACCACCCAGACTTGCATGGCCTGCCATACGCAGATCAAGGCCGACAGTCCGAAGCTCGCCGCCGTGCGCGAGAGCTGGAAAACCGGCCAGCCCGTCAACTGGGTCCGCATCCACCAAGTTCCAGACTACACCTATTTCAACCACGCCGTTCACGTGAATCGTGGGGTGAGCTGCTACAGCTGCCACGGTGCGGTGAATGAAATGAAGGTCGTCTATCAGCACGAGCCGCAAAGCATGTCCTGGTGCCTGGACTGCCACCGCGCACCTGAAAATCACCTCCGTCCGCCCTCGGAAATCTATAATATGGCTTGGAAACCGCCAGCGGATACCACCCAGCGCGAGATCGGCCTGAAGTTTAAAGAGGAGTGGGAAGTCAACCCGCCCGTCACTTGCGGAGGTTGCCACCGATGAAGAAAAATTTGAACCACCCGGCCCCGGAGACAAACCCGCGTATCTGGCGCAGCCTTCGCGAGCGCGAGAACGACCCGGAATTTCTCAAACACCTGCAGACCGAATTTCCGCGCGGAGCCGATGTCTATCAGGACAGTGGCCTCTCGAAGCGTGATTTCATGAAGCTCATGGGCGCATCGATCGCCCTCGCCGGTGTGGGCTTGGCGGGCTGCCGCCGTCCCGAGTCCTACCTCGTTCCTTTCACCAAAGGCGTGGAATTTGCGATTCCCGGCAAATTCCTCTACTACGCCACTTCCATGCCCGCCCGCTACGGCGCGGTTCCACTCATCGCCACAACGAGCGATGGACGCCCCACCAAGCTGGAAGGCAATCCGCTCCACCCATTCAGCAATGGTGGCACAGACAGCTTCGCCCAGGCCGAGATTCTCAACCTTTATGATCCGCATCGCTCGAAGCAGATCACCGAAAAGGGAAAAGCCTCGGACACCGCCGCGTTCGATGCGTTCATTCAAGCACTCGTCAGCAGCAAAGAAGAAGGCCTCGCCATTTTAACCGAGTCGAAAAACTCTCCCACCCGTGACCGTTTGCGCGCAGCGTTGGAAGCGAAATTTCCAAAACTCATTTGGGCAGAATATGATCCTCTTGCTCCTGCTGCGACTATCGAGGCTAATGAAGCTTCCTTCGGCCCAAATATCCGTCTCGTTCCCGACTTCAAGCGCGCTGATGTTGTCCTCGCGATTGGAAGTGATTTTCTGAATCCCATCGAAACCGGCATCGGCTTTGCACAAGGTTTCGCTGCCCGCCGCAATCCCGAGCAGGATGGCAAGACGATGAACCGTCTCTACGCCGTGGAGAACCACTTCACGGTCACCGGCGGTATGGCAGATCACCGCTTACGCTGCAAAGCCTCCGAACTCGGCGAATTCACCCGCCAGTTGGCCCTCGCTATTGCGGGTCAAACCAAGGACGCCAACCTCGCCGCCGTTGTCAAGGCATTTCCTGAGTCGAAAGCCTTCATCAATGTGGATTGGGTCAAAGAATGCGCCGCTGATCTTGCCGCGAATACTGGCCATTCGATCGTCATTGCTGGCCCGCTAACCCCGGCTCCGCTCCAGACTCTCGTCAACGCGATCAATAACGCCCTCGGCAACATCGGCTCCACTCTGGCGGCAGTCAAAACTGACTCCCGCGACGCCGCATCGATCGAAGACCTCTCCTCCGCAATCAACAAGGGCAGTGTCAACAACCTCTTCCTTCTCGGCGTCAATCCCGCTCAAAATGCCCCGGCCAACCTCGATTTCTCTGGCCTTCTCGCCAAGGTTCCGAATACTGTACATCTTGGTCTTTTCGAGGATGAAACTGCGAAAGCTTGCCGCTGGCATGTGCCCGCCGCCCATTTCCTAGAAAGTTGGGGCGATATCCGCACTTTCGACGGCACTTACACTTCAGTGCAGCCGATGATTCTTCCGCTCTGGAATGGCGTCTCCGAAATCGAACTGCTCAATCAACTCACCGGCTCGCCTGCTCCAGAGGGACCTGCGCTCGTCCGGGCGACATTCAATCTGCTCGCCAAAGGTGCCAGCGACGAGTCATGGAATGCCTTCCTCCGCGATGGTTTCCTACCGGATTCCGCTTTTGCCCCAGCCAAAGTTGCCTTCAACGCCACCACGGCCACCGCACTCGCCAAGCAAGCCCAGCCTTCGAAAGCTGATGCCTTGGAACTTGTTTTCCTGCAAAGCTCCAGCGTGGACGATGGACGCTATGCCAATAACTCTTGGCTCGTCGAGACTCCGGATTTTGTCACCAAATTGACTTGGGACAACGCGGTGCTCGTGAGCCCCACCACTGCCAAGAAGCTCGGCATCAAAGCCAATAACTTCAATGTTCTCGGTGATATCGCCGAGAAGATGGGTAACGATGTCAACTATGACCTCGTCGCCGACATCGTGGAAATTTCTGATGGAAAAAAAACTATCGAAGCCGCAGCGATTGTCGCTCCCGGACATGCTGACGATTCACTCTCCATCGCTCTCGGTTATGGACGCAAGGGCGTTTCCGCGCTCATGGATGGTGTTGGTTTCGACGCTTATCCGCTGCGCTCGACAAATTCCATGCTTTTCCTCAGCGGTATTACCCTCAAGGTCACGAACCGCGACTATCCGATGGCTCAGACTCAAGAGCACCGTAGCATGGAAGGGCGCGATCTCGTCCGTGAGGGAACTCTGGAGCGTTACGTTAAAGACAACGCCTTTGCCCAGTCGATGGGCATGGATAGCCACATTCCGCCGAATATTTCTCTCTACACCCACCCCGAGCTGACCTCCAAGGAACAGTGGGGGATGACGGTGGATCTCAACACCTGCACGGGTTGCAACGCTTGCGTTGTTGCCTGCCAGGCTGAGAACAATGTGCCGGTTGTCGGCAAAGACCAAGTCCGCAAAAATCGCGACATGGCATGGATTCGTCTTGACCGCTACTTCGCGGGGGATGCCGAAGATCCCGAAATGCTTTCGCAGGCCGTCATGTGCCAGCATTGCGAAAATGCACCTTGCGAAACTGTTTGCCCGGTGAACGCCACTGTTCACAGCGAGGATGGACTGAATCTCATGGCCTACAACCGTTGCATTGGAACGCGCTATTGCGCGAACAACTGCCCGTGGAAGGTGCGTCGGTTCAACTATTTCGATTATAACCAACGTCCGATCGACGAACTCTACTGGGGTCCGCTGGCCAAGAAGGGCATGGCGGACAGCCTTAAGATGGCCAAGAATCCGAATGTTACCGTTCGTATGCGCGGCGTCATGGAGAAGTGCACCTTCTGCATCCAGCGCATTGAAGAGGCCAAGATCTCTCGCCTCGTGGAAGCTGGACCGACTCCAGCCAGCGAAACGCCAGTCGCTTCCTTCAAGGTGGCTTGTCAACAAGCCTGCCCGAACGACTCACTCGTCTTTGGCGACATCGCCAATCCGAAGAGCAAAGTCTCCCAAATGCGCAAAAGCCCGCGCCGCTATGAGATGTTCAAGTATCTCAATGTCACGCCGCGCGTCCTCTACTTGGCCCGCATCAAGAATCCGAATCCGAAAATGCCAGGTGCCGATCAAGTCGGTATGGCGAATGGCTCTGGACATCATGGCGATGCCCACGGTGCAGCGCAAGATTTCCACAACGCTCAACCGCCACACGCTGAAACCCACGCCCCCGCCGGCCACTAAAAGCTTCCTGACCAATGTCCAACCCGACAGCAACAGCCGAACACACCGAGCCCCTCACGGCGGAGGATAAACAGCTCGTCCGTCCACCGCTCGTGCTCAATGAGCGCACGATGGGCTGGATCAGCACTTACATCAGCTCGATCGTCGAAGGGAAAACGCCCACATGGTGGTATGCCTCCATGGCGTTCACCGTCCCGCTCACGCTCGTTTGCTTGGCGCTCCTCGCCTACCTTATTTCCACAGGTGTAGGTGTTTGGGGAAACAACCATCCCGTCGGCTGGGCATGGGACATCACAAACTTTGTGTTCTGGATCGGTATCGGCCACGCTGGAACGCTCATTTCGGCGATTCTGTTCCTGACCCGCCAAAAATGGCGCACTTCAATCAACCGCGCTGCCGAGGCGATGACCCTTTTCGCGGTGGTCTGCGCCGGTATTTATCCTGCACTCCACGTCGGCCGCGTCTGGATGGCGTGGTTCCTCGCTCCAGTGCCAAATGCCAACGCAATCTGGCAAAATTTCCGCTCGCCGCTCCTTTGGGACGTCTTCGCGGTTTCGACGTACTTCACCGTTTCCGTTCTCTTCTGGTATACCGGCCTCATCCCCGATCTGGCCACACTGCGTGATCGCTGCAAAACCAAGATCCGCAAATTCATCTACGGCGTGCTCGCTCTCGGATGGCGTGGCGGTAACCGCCAGTGGCGCCATTACGAAATGGCATATCTGATCCTTGCGGGCCTCTCGACTCCTCTTGTGCTCTCCGTGCACTCGGTCGTATCCTTCGACTTCGCGACCTCCGTGGTTCCAGGCTGGCATACGACAATCTTCCCGCCTTACTTCGTTGCCGGTGCGATATTCGGCGGTTTTGCGATGGTGCTCACCATCATGATCCCAGCCTGCGCGATCTACAAGCCACTTCATGACCTCGTGACCGTGAACCATGTGGACAAGATGTGTAAAATCATCCTGCTCACCGGCTCGATCGTGGGTTACGCCTACCTCATGGAGCTCTTCATTGCATGGTATGGCGCAAACCCCTACGAGCGTGCAGCTTTCTGGTATCGCGCCTTCGGTCCCTATTGGTGGGCCTATTGGTCCATGATGTTCTGCAATGTCATTGCTCCACAGTTTTTCTGGTTTAAATTCTTCCGTACACACCTCGTTTGGGTATGGATTATCGTCCAATTCCCGAACGCCGGCATGTGGTTCGAGCGTTTCGTGATCATCGCGACCACTCTGGCCCGCGACTTCACACCATCCGCATGGGGAATGTTCCATCCAACATGGGTCGATGTCTGCACCTTCGTCGGAACCTTCGGTCTCTTTGGAACCTTGTTCCTGCTCTTTATTCGATACCTTCCAATGATTTGTATGTTCGAAGTTAAAGCAGTTCTGCCAGAAGCAGATCCGCACCACGGGGAGGCTCATCACTAATGAACGCTGTCGGCAACACATCCGCTCCAGTCTACGGCATCGCGGCAGAATTCCAATGCGCCCGCGACCTCTACCATGCCGCTGAAAAAATCCGTGACGCCGGATTTCAAAAATGGGATGTCTTTTCCCCATTTCCAATCCACGGGATGGACGAAGCCATGGGCATGAAGCGCTCAATCCTCGGCAAACTCGTTTTCATTGGTGGTCTCACAGGTTTCCTTACTGCTGTGACCATGGAATTCGGCACCTCGTCTTTTCTCTATCCTCTCATCGTGGCCGGAAAACCAACCAATCTCTTCACAGTTCCGGCATTTTTCCCGGTCATGTTCGAGTTGACAATTCTCCTCTCGGCCTTCACGGCAGTGTTCGGAATGCTAATCCTTAACGGCCTCCCGCGCCTGAACCACGAACTTTTCAACTGGGACCGCTTCAAGCTTGTCACCGAAGACAAATTCTTCGTCGCCATCGAAGCCAATGACCCGAAATTCTCATCCCGCTCGGTCAGCGACTTCTTGGAGTCCCTCGGCGGAACTAACATCACCACCATCCACGGCGACTAGACGATCATGCTGAAATACTTCTTCTACACTTTCGTGTTGCTGATTGTGCTCGTGGTGAGCGTAGCCGGTTTCCGTGGTCAAAAATCCACCAAGCCGCCGTTTGAGATTTTCCCGGACATGGATCATCAGCCAAAGGTCAAGGCGCAGACTCCAAGCAGCTTTTACGCTGACGGCCGGGCAAACCGCGAACCTATCGCAGGAACAGTGCCACTCGGCTACGCCATGCCGCAGCACAAACCAGTCGATGGTTCAACCGGCGAGTCAGAGAGTCCTTACAAACAGGTTAAATTTTCGTCTGGCGTGTCTTATTTTGATACTGGCCGTTTCGACAACAAGTGGGGCACTGGCATGCCAATGGAAGTGACGCCCGAGTTCATCGCTCGCGGCCAGGAACGCTACGCGATCTCCTGCAAGGTCTGTCACGGTGCCACCGGTGAAGGAAACGGCATTGCAGGCAAATACGGCCTCGTTGCCATTGCGAATCTGAATCAGCAACGCATTCGTGACATGGCTGACGGTGAGATTTTTAATACGATAACCCACGGCAAAAATACCATGATGGGATACGGCGACCGCATTCAGGTGCAGGACCGCTGGGCTATCATCGCCTACATGCGTGCACTCCAAAAATCCCAAGGCGGCGCAACGATCAATGATGTTCCAGCCCCCGAACGGGCAAAATTAGAATCGCAGACAAAATGAGCGGACACGAACCTTCACAACCCGGCAGCCACACCTTTGACTACAAGCATGTCGGTGGTCGTTTTCTCGGTCTCGTAGCCCTCGCGCTCGTTGCCTTCGGCGCAGTCGCATTCGGAGCCTTCACTGAAACCAAGCAGTTCGCCTTTTCCTACCTTTTCGCCTTCACATTCTTCCTAACCATCTGCATGGGCGGTCTCTTCTGGACCCTCGTTCATCATGCGGTGGATGCCGAATGGAGCGTTGTTGTTCGTCGCCAGTTGGAAAACATGGCCAGTCTCTTGGTGGTAATGGGGATTCTGTTTATCCCGCTCATCTTCGTGGCACCAAAACTCTGGTATTGGATGACTAAACTCCCCGGCCAAGACATCCTTCTCGATGAGAAATGGCCATATCTTACGAAGGAATTCTTTTGGATCCGTGCAGTGTTTTACTTCGTATTTTTCACCGTGGCCAGCCTTTGGCTTCGTAGAAATTCAATCAAACAAGACACTTCCGGAGCCGCGAAATACACGCTCCTGAACCGCAAGATCACATTCGGAAGCCTCCCGCTGTTCGCCGTGTGCCTCACCTTCGCCGCCATCGACTGGCTCATGGGCCTCGACTACCACTGGTTCTCGACCATGTGGGGCGTTTACATCTTCGCAGGCACCGCTTTGAGTAGCCTTTGCGTTCTGGTTCTTATCATCACGGCGCTGCGCAACGCGGGATACTTCAAAAATGTGATAACCATTGAGCATTATCACATCATGGGTAAACTCATGCTGGCCTTCACGATTTTCTGGGCCTACATCGGCTTCAGCCAATACATGCTCATCTGGTATGCGAACATCCCAGAGGAAACCGTTTACTTCCTCCGCCGCAATACCGAGACCTGGCAAATCCTGAGCACGGCCCTCGTGGTGGGACACTTCTTCGTGCCTTTCCTGCTCCTCCTCTCGAATATGGGTAAAAAGAGCCCTGCATTCCTCTGTGGCATGGCGGTCTGGATTCTTGCCATGCACATGTTGGATATCTATGTCGTTGTCCTTCCGGCGCTTCACAAAGCGGGTGTTCAACTCAGTTGGCTCGACTTCGCCTGCTTGGTTGCCATCGGTTGCACACTCGCGGCGACATTCCTTAAACGTCTCGGTGATTCACCGCTCTGGCCACTGCGTGACCCTCGCCTGAAAAATTCCATCGCTCTCAAAAACTGATGCAATCCGCCACCACTCATCACGAAAATTCAGCCGGACAGAAAAAACCTGTCTTTTGGATTTTTGTCGCCGCCTTGATCGGCCTCGGCCTTTTCTTCGGCATTAATTCTCTTTTCCTCGGGAAATCCAACGCGGACCTCAATCCGGAAGATCCCGCGCGCGATGCCGAACGCATCAAAAATCTCGCTGACCTCAAGGCGGAGAACGAGATCAAGCTCAACACCTACGCGTGGGTGGACCAAGCCAAGGGATCTGTCCAGATTCCAGTCACCGAGGCCATGAAACTCGTCCTTGCTGACCTCAACGCCAAGAAGCCAGCTCCAGCCTACCCGGTTCTTGATTCCACAGGCAAGCCGCTACCGGCCACGGCGCCTGCGTCAAGTAATGCAGCAGATGCGCCTGATTCACTGCCCAGCGAGCCGGTTGCCACGAGCCAGACCTCATCGAATGTCTTGGCCGCCCCCGTGGAGCCTGCCGTTGCCAAACCGGCCAAAACCAAGAAACCTGCCAATCAATGAGTAACGACCAGTCCAGCCAGCCGGACACTCTCAACAGCGCCGAACGTTCAACTATCGATGCGTCGGTGGCCGCTCCGGTTATTCTTTTCTTCGGCACAGCCATATTCTGGTTGCTCTTCGGCTCCGTTTTCGAAGTGATCAGCGCCATCAAACTCGTATGGCCCTGCTTCCTTGATGGATGTGGACTTTTCACCTACGGCCGCACCAGCGTGGTGTCCGTCAATGTCCTCGCCTATGGATGGGCGACACCCGCCGCGATCGGCATCGGCCTCTGGCTCACGGCCCGCCTCTGCCGCGTCCAACTCGCCCGCTACAAAAGCCTCTTGGCAGCCGGCATCATTTGGAACATTGGCACATTCGTCGGTGTTGCAGGTATCTTGATTGGTGACAACACATCCATTTCGCACCTCAATTTCCCGGGCTATTCGACCCACATCCTCCTCTTGGCATTCCTCATCATCGCCGCGTGGGCGATCGTGACCTTCAACCAGCGCCAGTCTGGACCGCTCTATGTTTCCCAGTGGTTTCTCGTAGCCGGTCTCTTCTCGTTCCCATGGCTTTTTGCCACCGCCAGCCAACTCCTCGTTTGGAAACCCGTCCAAGCCAGTGCCCAACCCGCCATCGCCGCATGGTTCGCCGGCGGTTTCTTCAACCTCTGGCTTGCGCCCATGGGATTGGCTGCCGCGTTTTATCTCATTCCCAAATCAATCGGTCGCGCAATCAATAGCCACCACCTCAGTCTTCTGGCTTTCTGGTCCCTTTTGCTCTTTGGAGCCTGGTCGGGGACAAGTCGCCTGATCGGTGGACCTCTTCCCGCTTGGATGGCCAGCGTAGGTGTCGCAGCTGGTGTCATGATGATTATTCCGGCTATCGCCGTTGCAATCAACCTCCACTTCACGCTGGATGGCCACTATGGTCCAATGAGTTGGAGTCCGGCCCTGCGTTTCACCATAACCGGCGTTTCAATGCTCGTCTTCACTTGGACCTTCTCAGCAATCAATTCCATCCCGCTCGTGAACTCGGTCACGAACTTCTCGGACATCACACGCGGGCTGAACCTGCTTGGTTACTACGGATCTTTCAGCATGATCGCATTTGGCGCGATCTATTACATTCTCCCTCGCCTCACAGGAAAAGAATGGCCGTCATCCTGCCTCATCTCTTGGCACTTTTGGTTGGCCACGACAGGCGTGCTCCTCGGAGTCTCCACGCTTGTGCTGGGTGGTCTCATTCAAGGCTACGCCCTTCAGGACATCGGTGTCACTTTCCGCAGCTCCATGGAGTTCGTTTACCCGTTTAGATTTATTGCCGCACTGGCCGCTTTGCTGATTGTTGGCGCCAACCTCGCTTTCGCCCTCGTATTCGCCGGCCTCCATTGGTCGCTCCGTCGCCCCGGCACAGCGCCCGCACTCATCGCTGTGCGCGAAGATAATTCCCAAGAGCCCGTCGCGGTATGAACAAACTCACACTTCTCTTCACCGGCATCCTTCTCACCTTCGGCTCGGCTTGGCTCGGCCTCGTGGCCTACCCCGTTGCGAACCTCGGCCATTTGCAGCCTCTTCCGAACGAAGAAACGGGCGGAGTCAATCCTCCGACAGTCTCCGGTCTTGCTGTTATCGGTCAAAAAGTCTATGCCGCAAATGGTTGCATGGAGTGCCACACCCAACAAGTGCGCCCGGATCCCTTCAGCACCGACATCGCCAAGCAGCTTGGAAAACGCCAGACTGTTCCGCGTGACGAAATCCGTGAGCATACCCCGTTCCTCGGCGAATACCGCATCGGCCAAGATCTCTCAAACTACGGCGCACGCCAGACCGATGTGGCTGCAATTCACCGCCACCTCTACGCGCCCAAGAGCGTAACACCTTGGTCGAATATGCCGTCCTACAGTTATCTCTACGAGTATCGCAAAATCGTCGGTCAGCCCTCCGCTCACGCCGTTCAAGGCCTCACCGGCTCCCGCGCTCCGAAACCCGGATACGAAATTGTTCCGACCCAGCAGGCCGAAGCCCTTGTCGCCTACCTGCTTTCCCTGAACCAAAATTACCCGCTGCCGGAATCTCCGGAGCCCACCGCCAAGTAAAACCGTGACTTCCCATACGCCATCGAACGAGCCACCCAACGGCGAAAGCCCGGCACCTAACGATCCAGTGCTCCGTGAAGGACCTGAGCCATCGGAAAAACGCGCTCCGGTGCCTTTTTGGCTGATCATCCTCTCCGCCGTCATCATCTTCTGGGCAGGTATCCACTTGGCTCTCAATAGCGGTGGCTTCCGCGCCGATGTCTATAATCCCTCCTTGGTCTCATGGAGTGGCGGGGGGAGCGGCGGTCCAGCAGTCGCGCCCGATCCCAAAGTCATCGGCAAGCGTCTCTACAGTCAAAATTGTGCCGTTTGCCACCAAGGCTCCGGCATGGGCGTCGCTGGACAATTCCCGCCACTTGTAGCCAGTGAATGGGTCGTCGGCGGAGCCTGGGTGGGGGATAATCACCTTGTTAAAATCCTCCTCGCCGGCATGCAAGGCCCTGTCCAAGTCAAGGGCAATACCTACAACAATGCCATGCCACCATGGGCACAGCTCAAAGACGATCAGATCGCAGCAATCCTCACCTACATCCGCTCCGAGTGGGGTAACGCAGCTGCACCAATTACGGCTGATTATGTGAAAACCATCCGCGCCGCCAGTGCGGATCGCAAAGATCCTTGGACACAAAAAGAACTTAAAGCCATTCCCGCAGAGACAATTCCCGCAGGAGGTGCCGCACCTGCTGCGCCGGCCCCCGCCGCACCGCCC
>Ga0164293_10003313_pt1 | contig 13724 bp, 13 predicted proteins | sample GEODES118metaG_FD_111487 | JGI IMG/M metagenome (GOLD analysis project Ga0164293, IMG submission 111487) | Eutrophic lake water microbial communities from Lake Mendota, Wisconsin, USA - GEODES118 metaG | ecosystem: Environmental > Aquatic > Freshwater > Lake | place: USA: Lake Mendota... | reverse complement strand
GGTCTCGCCGGTGCTGTAGTGGAAGCGGCTGCCCGCTGGCGCCTGGCGCGGCAGCTTTCGCAAATAGCTCACCAGCGCGTCCACGCCCGGCTCGGGGACATGGTTGTTGAAGCGAGCGACGTCGGATTGGGGGTCGCCGTAGTCCTCGGTCCAGCGTACACCCGAGGTCATGGTGACCAGCTGGCGGATGCTCACCTCGTCGTAGGCCGAGCCCTTCATCTGGGGCAGGTAGTCGCTCACCTTGTCGTCCATGCTGCGGATGAAGCCGTCTTTGACCGCCGCGCCCACCAGCAGCGAGGTCACCGACTTGGCGACCGAGAAGCTGGTCCAGCGGCCCTCGGCGTCGAAGTCCAGGCCGTAGCGCTCCAGGCGCACCTGGCCGCCCTGCAAGATGACGAGTCCGGCACTGCGCTGGCTGGCCAGGAAGGCATCCAGATCCAGGGGCAGCGTCAGTGGTGGGCCCGGAGGCAGGGCGCGGGGCTGTGTTCCAGCGGGTATGGCCCGGGCTTTGGCCAGCAGCGGAATGCGGTCCAACGCTCGGAAAGCGGCGTCGCGCTGTGGCGTGCTCCAGAACAGCAGGTCGCGGTTGGTGGGCACGGTCGCCAGCAGGCCGCGGGTCTCTTTGTCCAGGCTGAACCAGAAAGCGGTGCCAGCGAGGAGGACGCTGGCCAAGACGCCCAGGGTGATTTTCTTGATTGTCATTTTGCCCATTCCAGTGTTCATGCCTGCGCCCGGAGCGAGGCGATGTCGATCACGAAGCGGTACTTCACGTCCGACTTGAGCATGCGCTCATAGGATTCGTTGATCTGCTGCATATTGATCATCTCGATGTCGGCGCTGATGCCCTTGTCGGCGCAGAACTCGAGCATTTCCTGGGTTTCTGCAATGCCGCCGATCAGCGAGCCGGCGATCGCCTTGCGGCCCACCACCATCCCGCTGGTCCGCACCGGCGTCTGCTGCAGCGGGCCCAGGTAGCCCACCAGCACCAGCGTGCCGCCGGTGGCCAGGGCCGGGATGTAGGGGTTGAGGTCGTGCTCGTAGGGCACGGTGTCGATGATCAGGTCGAAGCGGCCTGCGACCGACTTCATCTGCGCCTTGTCGGCGGAGATCACCACCCGGTCGGCACCCAGTCGCCGGGCGTCCTCCTCCTTGCCTGGAGAACGGGAGAACAGGGTGACCTCGGCGCCCAGGGCCTTGGCAAGCTTGAGGCCCATATGACCCAGCCCCCCCAGGCCGACGATGCCCACACGGCTGCCCGGGGCCACCTTCCAGTGCCGCAGCGGTGACCACATCGTCACACCCGCGCAAAGCAGGGGCGCAGCACCAGCCAGGTCCAGCTTGCCGGGCAGCTTGAGCACGAAGTCCTGGGTGACCACGATCTGCTCCGAGTAGCCGCCTTGGGTCGGTGTGCCATCCACCCGGTCCTTGCTGCCGTAGGTGGAGGTGGAACCCTTCTCGCAATACTGCTCCCAGCCCTTGCGGCAGGCACCGCAGTCGCGGCAAGCGTCGACCATGCAGCCCACGCCAACCTGGTCGCCAACTTTCACCCGGGTCACCTTGTCGCCAACAGCAGTGACCCGGCCGATGATCTCGTGGCCCGGCACCACCGGGTACTGGCTCCAGCCCCAGTCATTGCGGGCCACATGCAGGTCGGTGTGGCACACCCCCGCATAAAGGATTTCAATCACGACGTCTTCAGGTCGCGGATCGCGGCGTACGAAGTGAAACAGGCCCAGGGGGCTGGTGGGTGAGGTGGCGGCGTAGCTTTTGACGGCAATGGTCATGGGATGGGGGGGCCTGGGGCTAAACAGTGGTCAATTTAGCAGGCTAGCCAAGCCCCCCGAGTCACCTCGGTACCATATTGGGCATGACCCAGACATACAACATCGCCGTCATTCCCGGAGACGGCATCGGCAAGGAAGTCATGCCCGAGGGCCTTCGGGTGATGGACGTCGCCGCCCGCAAGCACGGCATTTCCCTGAACCTCACCCACATCGACTGGGCCAGCTGTGATTACTTTGCCCAGCATGGCGGGATGATGCCCGCCGACTGGAAGCAGCAACTCCAGGGCATGGACGCCATTCTCTTTGGCGCGGTGGGCTGGCCGGCCACGGTGCCGGACAACGTGTCGCTGTGGGGGAGCCTGCTCAAGTTCCGCCGCGAGTTCGACCAGTACATCAACCTGCGTCCGGTGCGTCTCTTCGAGGGCGTGCCTTGTCCGCTGGCCGGTCGCAAGCCGGGTGACCTGGACTACCTCATCGTGCGCGAGAACACCGAGGGCGAGTACACCAACGTCGGCGGTGTGATGTACCCCGGCACCGAGCGCGAGATCGTGATTCAGGAGTCGGTCTACAGCCGCTTCGGCGCCGACCGGGTGCTGAAATACGCTTTCGAACTGGCTGCCAGCCGCAAGCGCAAGCACCTCACCGTGGCCACCAAGAGCAACGGCATCGCCATCAGCATGCCCTGGTGGGATGGCCGTGCCGACGCAGTGGCCGCCGGCTACCCGCAGGTGCAGGTGGACAAACAGCACATCGACATCCTCACCGCCCGCTTTGTGTTGCAGCCGCAGCGCTTTGACGTGGTGGTGGCGACCAACCTGTTCGGCGACATCCTCTCCGACCTGGGGCCTGCGACCGCCGGCACCATTGGCCTAGCGCCTTCGGCCAACCTCAACCCCGAGCGCAAGTTCCCGTCCCTGTTCGAGCCGGTGCACGGCTCGGCTCCCGACATTTACGGCAAGAACATCGCCAACCCGATTGCCATGGTCTGGTCTGCCGCGATGATGTTGGACTTTCTCACCGCAGGGCAGGGCGCCGGCCGGGCTGCGCATGACGACATCGTGCGCGCCATCGAGACGGTGTTGCGCGCCGGCCCGGCCTCGGGACACCTCACGCCCGACCTGGGTGGGCAGGCCGGCACGACGGCCCTCGGCCAGGCGATCGCCGCTCTGGTCTGAGCCCCTTCAGAGGGGGGCAGCTCCGGGCTCACTGCCCTGGGTGAGCGTGACGCGCTCGCGTGCCCCCCGCACCTGGGCCTTCTCGCCGGCGCTGGCGAATTTGCTGTACGAATGCAAAAGCGGGACCATCTGCGCGTAGATGCGCGGGTTGCCGGCCAGGCACTCGCGCTGCTCGAGGAAGTCGGCTTCGCCAGTGAAGTTGCCCACCAGGCCACCGGCTTCCTGCACCAGCAGCGAGCCGGCGGCCACATCCCAGGGCGCCAGTCCCAGTTCGAAGAAGGCGTCGGTGAAGCCGGCTGCCACATAGGCCAGGTCGAGGGCGGCGGCGCCCGGGCGCCGCAGGCCAGCGGTGCGCTGCATTACCTCGCCCATGAGGCGCAGGTAGTCCTCGATCGGGTCGCCCTTGCGGTAAGGAAAGCCGGTCGAGACCAGGCACTGGCGCAGGTCGGTGCGCTTGCTGACCCGCAGGCGCCGGTCGTTGAGCGTCGCGCCGCGCCCGCGCGTGGCGGAGAAAAGGTCGTTGCGTGACGGGTCGTAGACCACCGCCTGTTCGACCTTGCCGCGCACCGCCAGGGCGATGCTCACGCAATAGACGGGGAAGCCATGGATGAAGTTCGTAGTGCCGTCCAGCGGGTCGATGATCCAGACATGGTCGGAGCCTTGGCGACCTTGGGTCTTGCCCGACTCCTCGGCCCAGATCGCGTGGTCGGGGTAGGCGGTGAGCAGGATCTCGATGATGGCCTTCTCGCTGGCATGGTCCACCTCGGTCACGAAGTCGTTCACCTGCTTTTGCGAGATGCGCACGGACTCTACGTCGAGCGCGGCCCGGTTGATGATTGAGCCAGCGGCGCGGGCGGCCTTGATGGCCACGTTGAGCATGGGGTGCAGGTTGGACGACATCGGTGTTAAGGAAGGAGCACGCCCGAACCCGGGCGGGACGTGCCGGCAGCGGGGCTGGCAGCACGGTCGGGCCACCCGGCGATGCGGGCGGCGACAATCGGTCATTGTACTTTCCGGGCGTCCCGCTTCGGCCTCGCCTTGCCTGCGCCCTGTCGCCCCCCTCAGCCCCTGCCGAGATCGTCGTTGAAGACACGGTTCATCCTCATCGAGACCAGCCACGCCGGCAATGTGGGCGCAGCGGCCCGCGCCCTCAAGGTCATGGGCTTTGACGACCTGGTGCTGGTCAGGCCCCGCTGGCCCGACGTTCTCGCCCGAGAAGAGACCGTGCAGCGCGCCAGCGGCGCGACCGACGTGCTGGCCCGGGCCCGTATCGTCGCGACCCTGGACGAGGCGCTGGTCGGCGTGTCCCACCTGTGTGCCACCGCCATGACCCCGCGCGATTTCGGTCCGCCCACCGAGGCGCCCCGATCGCATCTGGCAGGGCTGGCGGCCCGCTGGCGCGCGGGTAATGCCGATCCCGGACCCGGTCCTGGGCCCAATGCCGGTCCCGATGACGGGTCCTCCGGCACCATCCCCGCCGGTGTCGCCTTTCTGTTCGGATCCGAGCGCTTTGGCATGGCCAATGCCGACGTCTACCGCTGCCATGTGGCCCTGTCCATTCCGACCGCGCCCGGCTACGGTTCCCTCAACCTCGCGGCGGCAGTGCAACTCATCGCCTACGAGTGGCGGCAGGCCCTCGGGGGTTTCGTTGCGACGGATGTCTCTGACGGGCCAGAGGACGCGTCGCTGCGCAGCCCCAATCAGGCCGACGCTGCCGCGGTGGCCGGCCTGCTGGCCCATTGGGAGCAGGCCCTGGTGGAGGTGGGCTTTCTGGACCCCGCCGCGCCGAAGAAGCTGATGCCGCGCCTGAACCAGTTGTTCAACCGCGCGGGCCTCAGCGCGGAAGAAATCCACATCCTGCGTGGCGTGGCCAAGGCCATGCAGCAGGCGGTGGCGACCGGCGGGCCGCAGGCGAGCCCCGGCCGCAAGCCTTAGACTCGGTCGCATGATCAGCCGTCTGCGTTCCGACATCCGCTGCATCCTCGAGCGGGACCCCGCCGCTCGCAGCATTTGGGAGGTGCTCACCTGCTACCCAGGCTTGCATGCACTGGTGCTGCACCGCCTGGCCCATGCCCTGTGGACACGTGGCCTGCGTTGGCTGGCCCGCTTCACCTCCCACTTTTCACGCTGGCTCACCGGCATCGAAATCCACCCGGGCGCCAAGGTCGGCGACGGCGTCTTCATTGACCATGGCATGGGCGTCGTGATCGGCGAGACCGCCGAAATCGGCGACGGTTGCACCATCTATCAGGGCGTGACCCTGGGTGGCACCTCGCTCACCAAGGGCGCCAAGCGACACCCGACACTCGGACGTAACGTGGTCGTCGGCGCGGGCGCCAAGGTGCTCGGCGGCTTCGAGGTGGGTGAGGGCGCAGCCATCGGCTCCAACGCGGTGGTGACCAAACCGGTGCCGGCCGGTGCCACGGCAGTGGGCATCCCGGCGCGCATCATCGAGGCTGAAGAAGGCGTGCGCCGCGAGGCAGCCGCCAGCCGCATGGGTTTTTCTGCCTACGGCATCACGCAAAGCGATGACCCGCTTTCGCAGGCGATGAAGGGGCTGATCGACAGCGCCTCGACCCAGGAGCACCAGATCGCGCTGCTTTGGCAGGCGATTGAAAAGCTTTCGCAAGGCCAGTCGCTGGCCGACTGCGTGCCGCCGGGGGCCGCCCGGCGCGAGAACTTCGAGGCCGACAAGCTCTCGCAGATGGTGGGCAAGTAAGGCCTCGCCTTCAGCGGCCCTCTCCGCAGCCCCCGCCCCTCTCTGTCCCTATCAGGCGCTACGCGGCGGGCGAACCGCGTTCTTCGGCCGAAACGCTGCGCAGACCCGGTCATCGGTTTCCAGGTAGGGCCCGCCGATCAGGTCGACGCAATAGGGCACCGCGGCGAAGATGCCCGGCACCTCGCTGCGGCCTTCTACATCCCGCAGGCCCTCCAGCGTTTCCTGGATGGACTTGGGCTGCCCCGGCAGGTTGATGATCAGGCTTTGGCCCCGAATCACCGCCACCTGGCGCGAGAGGATGGCCGTCGGGACGAAGCGCAGGCTGATCTGCCGCATTTGCTCGCCAAACCCGGGCATCACCTTGTCGGCCACCGCCAGCGTGGCCTCGGGCGTCACGTCGCGCGGGGCCGGGCCGGTGCCGCCGGTGGTCAGCACCAGGGAACAGCCAGCGTTCACCAGTTCTATCAGGGCCTCGCTGATGCGGTCCTGTTCGTCGGGAATCAGCCGGGGTTCGAATTGGATCGGGTTGCGCAGGGCCCGGGTGAGCCAGTCTTGCAGCGCGGGCAGGCCCTTGTCTTGGTAGACGCCGCTGCTGGCGCGGTCGCTCACGGAGACGATACCGATGCGCACCGGGTCCAGGGCTTCTTGGGCGCCTCCGGGGGCTTGGGCAGGGTTAGGGGAGGTCGTGGCGTTCATGGCGGTTCAGTCCTGGCGCTCCAAGTCGTAGGCGCCGTCTTCGTCACGAGGCGCGGTGTCGCCTCCCCGCAGTTGCTCGCGCACCAGCTGAAAAATCTCGCGGAAGGCCCGGCTCTGGCGCGGCGCCAGTCCGCGCGAGACCGCATCGGCATCGGGCGGAGCCTGGTCCTTGCGGGCCTGGCGCACCAGGGACCGCAGTTGCTGCGCGTCGCTGCCAGGGTACTGCGCCAGCCAGTCGGAGAGCGCCTGGTCGCGGGCGATCAGGTCGTCACGCCAGCGCTCGGCTTGGTGCAGGGCCAGGGTGTCGGATGCCGAGCCGCGGTGTTGCACGTCGATCGCTTCGCGCACGGCCGCACGCTGCGTTTCGTCGAGTCGGCGCATCAACTTGCCCACGTACTGCATCTGCCGGCGCTTGCCCTCGAAGTTGGTGATCCGGGCGGCTTCGCGCACGGCCTCAACCAGGCTCTCGGGCAGGGCCAGCGGTTCTAACAGGTCGGCCCGCAGGGTCATGAGCTGTTCGCCCAGCTTCTGCAGGTCGGTGCTTTCGCGCTTGAGGTCGGTCCGGCTGATTTCGTTGCCCTTGAGCTCGGCCTTGAGCTGCAAGTCCAGCTCGCTGCCTTCGGCCACGAACTGGCCGCGCACGAAATAGCCTTTTTTGAGTTTGCGTGACATGGAAATGGGGAGGGGCTCCCGGCGCGTGTTCGGCCGGGAAGGTAGGGGCGCAAGTATCATAGCCGCGCAATGAAGACCTCCTCCTCTCCCTCCGCCGGTGCCGCACCGGGTTTTTCCTACAGCCGCGCCCATTTCGAGCATTTGGTCGATCTGGCGCTCGGCCATGCCAAGCGTCTGGGCGCCACTGACGCCGGCGCCGAGGCTTCCGAGGGCTGCGGCCTGTCGGTATCGGTGCGCAAGGGCGAGCTGGAAAACGTCGAACGCAACCGCGACAAGTCCCTGGGCGTCACCGTCTACATCGGCCAGCGCCGCGGCAATGCCAGCACCTCCGACTTTTCCGAGGCCGCCATCCGCCAGACGGTGCAGGCCGCCTACGACATTGCCCGCTTCACCGCCGAGGACCCGGTGGCCGGCCTGCCCGACGCCGACGACATTGCGCAAGCCTCCGAGCAACCCGACCTGGACCTGTTCCACCCCTGGCCCATCAGCAGCGAAGAGGCCGCCCAATTGGCCCTGGCCTGCGAGCAGGCGGCCCTGGGCACCAGCCCCCGCATCACCAACAGCGAGGGCGCTGGCGTCTCGGCCCAGCAAAGCCACTTCTTCAGTGCCCACACCCGGGGCTTTTCGGGCGGCTACCCGCTCTCGCGCCACTCCTTGTCGGTGGCGCCGATCGCTGGCCGTGGCAACGACATGCAGCGCGACGCCTGGTACAGCTCTATGCGCAACGCCAACGAACTGGCCTCTCCGCAGGCGGTGGGCCGCTATGCTGCCGAGCGCGCGCTCTCGCGCCTGAAGTCCCGCAAGATCAGCACCCGCGAGTGCCCGGTCCTTTTCGAGTCGCCCTTGGCGGCCGGCCTGCTGGGCGCCTATGTGCAGGCCACCAGCGGCAGCGCGCTTTATCGTCGCAGCAGCTTCCTGCTCGACTCACTGGGCAAGCAGGTGCTCCCGCGCCATATCGACATCTCCGAGGACCCGCACCAGCGCGGTGGTAAAGGCAGCGCCCCCTTCGACGATGAGGGTGTACGCACCCGCGCCCGACAAGTGGTGACTGCTGGCCGGGTGGAGGGCTACTTCCTCTCCAGCTACTCCGCTCGCAAGCTGGGCATGAAGACCACCGGCAACTCCGGCGGTTCGCACAACCTGGTAATGAGTTCCCGCCGCACCCGGCCCGGTGATGATCTGCCGGCCATGCTGCGCAAGCTGGGCACGGGCCTGTTCGTCATCGAGCTGATGGGGCAGGGCGTCAACTACGTCACTGGCGACTACTCTCGCGGTGCCAGCGGCTTCTGGGTCGAGAACGGCGAAATCGCCTTTCCAGTGCAAGAGATCACCATCGCTGGTAACCTCAAGGACATGTTCCGCGGCATCGAGGCCATGGGCGCCGACACCTACAACTACGGCGCCAAAACGGTGGGGTCGGTGCTGATCAACAGAATGAAGGTCGCCGGCTCCTGAGGCCTTCGTTGCGCGCGGGTCCGACCCCGCGCCCCTCCCGTCTGAGGAAAGCACCATGGATTTTCTTGGCCTGCCCGGACTTCTCCCCCTGATCCAGGCCCCCATGGCCGGCTCCCAGGGCGCCCGCCTGGCGCTGGCGGTGGGCGAGGCCGAGGCCCTGGGCTCCCTACCCGCGGCGATGCTGGGTCCCGACGCGCTCGAGCGCGAGCTTGAGCTGCTGCAGGCGGCCGTGCGCCCGTACAACGTCAATTTCTTCACCCACCAGCCCCCCGCGCACGACCCGGCGCGGGACGCGCGCTGGCAGCAGGCCCTTGCGCCGTACTATGCCGAACTTGGGCTGGACCTGTCCCAGGCTGCGGGCGGCGCCAGCCGCCGGCCCTTCGGCCCCGAATCGGCCGAGGTGCTGGAGCGCTTCCGGCCTGCGGTGGTGAGCTTTCATTTCGGCCTGCCGTCTCCCGAGCTGCTGGCGCGGGTGCGTGCGATGGGGGCGCGGGTGATGGCCTCGGCCACCACGCTGGAAGAGGCACTGTGGCTGCAGGAACGGGGAGTGGATGCGGTCATCGCCCAGGGCCTGGAGGCGGGCGGGCACCGGGGGCATTTCCTCTCGACCGACATCAGCCTGCAAACCGGCATGCTGGACTTGGTGGCGCAGTGCGCACGGGCGCTGCGAGTGCCGGTGATCGCGGCGGGCGGCATCAGCGACGCGGGGAGCGTGCGCGCCGCAATGGCGGCGGGCGCCTCGGCGGTTCAGGCGGGCACCGCCTTCCTGCTGTGCCCCGAGGCCACCACGGGCCCGGTGCACCGCACGCGCCTCAAAGACCGCGACGCGCAGCCGACGCTGACCAACCTCTTCTCCGGCGGACTGGCCCGGGGGATGTCTAACCGCCTGATGCGGGAGCTGGGTCCGGTGAGCGACCAGGCCCCGGCCTTCCCGCTGGCTTCCGCCGCGCTGGCGCCGCTGCGCGCGCAGGCGGAGGCCGAGGGCCGCGACGACTTCACGCCGCTGTGGTCGGGGACGAACCGCGCGGGTTGCCGCGAGTTGCCAGCGGCCGAGATCGTGCGGGCGCTCGCAGCGGGCTTCAGCCTGCCAGGGCGGCCTTGACCGCTGCCGACACCAGCCCATGTCGGCCTTGCCGGCCAGACGGGCCTTGGCTGGACGCATGACATTACCCATGTCGCCCGGTCCGCTGGCGCCCAATTCGGCGGCCAGGGCGCGCACTTCGGTGGCCACCTCGTCGGCGGACAGGCGTGCCGGCGGGTAGGCTGTGAGTACCACCATCGCCGGCAACCTCAAGGACAGGTTCCGCAGCATCGAGGCCATGGGCGCCGAGATCTACAAACAAGGCGCCAAAACGGTGGGGTCGGTGCTGATCAACCGGATGAAGTTAGCGGGCTTCTGAGGGGGCAGCACCCGAGGCGGCGGCGAGGTCGCCGCCGGCCCGATCAGAATCGGTAGATGGCGCCGATGGCGACCGAGGGCAGTGCGCCAAGCTTGTTCACCGCGTCTTTGAGCTTTTTGCTCTGCGCATCGACGTCGGCTTGGGTGATGGTGTTGGCGCCGAAGGTCTTGCCCACCAAGGAGGTGTCAACTGTGGCCGTGAACGTGCCAACAGCAATCCCGAGGTCTGCAAAAAAGCCCAGGCCCTTTTCGGTGCTGGCCTTGTGGCCCCAGCCGATACCCAGGTAGGGCGTGACCTGAGGCTGCTTGATCGTGACCTTGAAGGTCTCGCCGCTCAGGTTGGCGGTCTTGCCGTTGATATCGATGGTTCCGGAGGCAGCCGCCGATAGGGCGAACTTGATGTCATTGGCGGTCAGGCCGCCAACCAGGCGGAAACCGCTGGACTTGGAGGGGAACCAGTCGGCGAAAACGCCAACCCGGCTGTTATTGATCTTGGCGGAGAAGGTGTTTCCGTCTTCCGTCACGGACATGCTTGCCGACCCACCGCCGGCGAACTCGCCGCGTAGCCCCCACTCGCCGCCCAGGGCTCGGGCCGCGCCCATTGGCGCGGCATAGCCGAGGGTCACGAGGCCGGGGGCGCCGAGGCCCAAGTAGACGTCTTGAGCCTGTGCGCTGGCAGCGGCAAGGGTCAAGGTGGCGAGCAAAGTGAGCTTGTTCATGGGGCACTTTCTGTGGATATGTAGGCAGGCAGGCAGATTGGCATTCGAATTGACCAGGATAGTTGAGTGCCCGCTAACCCCAAATGGTTCACCCCGCCAGGGCCGCCTTCACCGCTGCAGACACCAGCCCCATGTCGGCCTTGCCGGCCAAACGGGCCTTGGCCGGGCCCATGACCTTGCCCATGTCGCCCGGGCCGCTGGCGCCCAACTCGGCGACCAAGGCGCGCACCTCTGCGGCCACCTCGTCGGCGGACAGGCGTGCCGGCAGGTAGGCGGTGAGCACCGCCATCTCGGCGGTTTCCTTGTCCGCCAAGTCCTGGCGGGCGGCCTTCTGGAAAGCCTCGATGCTGTCCTTGCGTTGCTTGATCAGCTTGTCGACGATGGCGATCACGGCTACGTCATCGAGTTCGATGCGTTCGTCGACTTCCTTTTGCTTGATGGCCGCAGTGAGCAGGCGGATCGTGCCCAGGCGGTCTGAGTCCTTGGCGCGCATGGCGGCCTTCATGTCTTCGGTGATTCGTGCCTTGAGGGACATCCGGGTCTCCTTGAAGTGGGCGAAGTTGCGGGGGAGGGGGCAGGTACCGGACCGGCCAATGACAAGGCCCGCCAGAGTATCCCCGGGCGGGCCTTGCTTGGAAGCCAGGGACTTCCGGGAGCGTATCAGTGCAGAGGGTCAGTACAGCTTCTTGGGCAGCTGCATGCTACGCACGCGCTTGTAATGGCGCTTGACCGCGGCCGCCTTTTTGCGCTTGCGCTCGGCGGTGGGCTTTTCGTAGAACTCACGGGCGCGCAGGTCGGTGAGCAGGCCCAGTTTTTCAATGGTGCGCTTGAAGCGGCGCAGGGCCACGTCAAAGGGTTCGTTTTCCTTGACTCGAATCGTCGTCATGCGTTTCTTTGAATCCAATTGGGTGCTGCAAGAAGATCGGGCTCGCAGCGGGGTTCCCCGGCAAATTTGGTGATGAGGCCGCCGGGGGTTCGCCAGAATAGCCGCAGATTATAGCCTCGCGCGGAGGCAGAAATCCGATTTTTGATGGTGGGCCGTGTGAGTCCATTGGTATTCAACCGGGGCCGAGGTTCATCCCCCCAGGCTGCCCCGCCGTGCGGCCATGCCTTGGGCGCAGGCCCAGCCGCTGGCCCAGGCCCACTGAAAGTTGTAGCCGCCCAGCCAGCCGGTGATGTCCACCACCTCGCCAATGAAGTACAGGCCCGGCTGGCGAGACTCCATCGTCTGCTGCGAAAGCGTGCGGGTGTCTACGCCGCCCGCCGTGACCTCGGCTTTTTTGTAGCCCTCTGTGCCTGTGGGGGTGAGTTCCCAGGCGCTGATGCGCTGGGCCAGCAGGGCCAGGGCCTTGTCCGAGGCCTCGTTCACCGGTCGCTGCCAGGCGGTGTCCTGCCGGGCCCAGGCTTCGGCCAGGCGCGAGGGCAAATAGGCGGCCAGCTCGTTGGCAATCAATTTGCGTGAGCCCGCCTTGGCCCGGGGCAGTGCCTCGTTCAGGTCCTGCCCAGGGGACAGATCCAGCCGCAAGGCGCTGCCCGGCTTCCAATAGCTCGAGATCTGCAGAACGCCGGGCCCCGACAGGCCACGGTGGGTGAACAGCAGGTCCTCGTCAAAAGTACCGAAGTTCAGGTGGTCCTTTTTGCTGCCGGTCTCGATGCGCACCGGCAGCGCCAGGCCGGCCAGATCGGCCCAAGGGGCCCAGGCTTGGCCGTCGAAGGTGAGGGGTACCAGGGCCGGACGCGGCTCGACCACTCGCAGGTCAAATTGCTTGGCAATGCGGTAGCCCAGGTCGCTGGCGCCGATCTGCGGGATGGCCAGGCCGCCCGTGGCCACCACCAGCTGCGGGGCGCGCACGGTGCCCTGGTCGGTGTCGACTGCGTAGCCCTCTGCGCCTGCGTGACGCACCGCCTTCACCGCGCAGGGTTGCCAGCGCTGCACGCCACCGGCGTCGCACTCGGCCAGCAGCATGCGGATGAAGTCCTCCGAGCTTCGGTCGCCAAAGAGCTGGCCCTTGTGCTTCTCGTGGAAAGGGATGCCGTGGCGCGTGACCAGGTCGATGAAGTCCTGCGGCGTGTAGCGCGACAGCGCCGAGCGGCAGAACTGCGGGTTCTCGCCGAGGAAGTGCTTGTGCGGCGCGCGCGGATCGAGGTCGCGGTTGGTGAAGTTGCATCGGCCGCCGCCGGCAATGCGCACCTTCTCGGCCACCTTGGCGGCATGGTCGATGACCAGCACCTTGAGGCCCAGTTGGCCGGCGACCCCGGCGCAAAACAAGCCGGCAGCACCGCCCCCGAGCACGATGGCGTCAAAGGCGAGGGTGTCGGTCGTGGACATGGCGGGCAGTGTAGTGGGCCGCGCACATCCAATGCCGGCTGTGCGGGACAGCACGGTGCAAGTCAACTGCGACGCGTGCCGCCAAGATCGCGGCCGTCCTTGACTCATCACGTGCCGATTCGCCGGCACACAGCCCCATGCAAAGCTGCCTCCGACGCCCCGGTCCGCTCGTCATGACCGCGACCACCAGTCCCCCGCTCCCGGCCGCCCGTCAGGCCGCGCCGGCACACGACGCCGCAGGTGAGGGCGGTAGGCCCCCACAAGCAGCAGGCAAGCGCAAAGAGGCGCCCGCCAGCGCCCCCACCGTAGGCGAGCTCTCGACCAAACGCCACCGCAGCCAGGCCGGCATGCGGGTCAAGGTGGTTTCCCAAGGCTTGTTCGCGAACATCACGCCGCCCCCGGGCAGGCGCCTGGCCGGCGGTGACCCCGGCTCCCAGCCCGTACAGGGCCGACATGCGAGCCGCTGGCAGGCAGGGATGAGCGCCATTCCGCTTTCGCTGTCGCTCTCGCCCATTCCCGAGGAAGCGCTGGAGCCCGGCTCGCCACCGGCCTTGCCCCCGCGCCCGGAGGTGTCCCCGCCGGCGCCACCAGCCAAGCGCCATCGGCTGGCCTCGTCCGCGCGCAGCGAGCGGCCCCTGGCATCGGAGCCGGCCAAGCGGCATCAGCCAGCACCGCCCAGCTTTCCTCGGCCGAGCGCGCCTCCTCAGCCGAGCCCGCATGTGGCGCTCGACGTGCGGCCCAGCCCGCCACGGGCCAGCGCCGCACCCGCAGCCCCG
>Ga0164293_10003312_pt1 | contig 13724 bp, 6 predicted proteins | sample GEODES118metaG_FD_111487 | JGI IMG/M metagenome (GOLD analysis project Ga0164293, IMG submission 111487) | Eutrophic lake water microbial communities from Lake Mendota, Wisconsin, USA - GEODES118 metaG | ecosystem: Environmental > Aquatic > Freshwater > Lake | place: USA: Lake Mendota, Wisconsin... | reverse complement strand
TCGACGGAGCCTCCACGCATAAAATTAACACCTGAGTCATTTTATTCTCCCCCCGATTCAACTCCTCCTACAGATAAATCTTCTGTTGCAATTGATGCAAAAGTTATTTTCCTACTAAACGGAATCGTCTCTCTTTTCTACATTTTTCCACATTTAGAGAAACTATTAGATACTCCCGAATATAGCAAGCTAAAAGATAAACCTATTTATGCTGAATTTTTATCAAACGCATCTTACAAGTTTGTTGCCGATGCTGCTTCAAAAGATTCATCATCTACACCTGCACCTACATCTCCATCTAAAAAACTATCATTTATTGACAAGTTATTAGGAAGAAGTGGTAGCGACAAATGTAGTGCATTTATGGCAATTGGCGAGGAGTATACCAAAGGAGGACAAATAGTATGCGCTCATATCACATTTGATGACTTTATGTCAGGACAATTTGACAATATTATTTTAAATTTACAAACTTCTCCACCTGGAACACCATCGCCTACATCCGCAGATATGCTTATGCAAACTTTCCCTGGTGGTATTTTTAGCAGCACTGACTTTTTCAATACTTCTTTCGGTTTTATAGGAACAGAAACAACGATTGGTGGATTTGACTCTTTTGAATTGAAAGCGCCGATTTGTTTCCGTGCAAGAAAAGCGATGCAGTATGGAAAAACTCTTGATGACTATGTTACCTATTTAAGCGAAAATAACTCCGGCGACTATGCAAATACATGGTTCATTGGAAGAGTCAAAAAAACAGAATCTGATTCTACCAAAGAAGAAATTATGCGCCTTGAATTGGGTAGAAGATTTGTAAACAAAGAGGTAAAAACTGACGGATATTTTATTGGATTCAATGCATGTTATGACCCACGTATAAGAAATATTGAATGCTCTAACGACGGCTTTTATGACTCGCGCAGACACCAAGGTGCACGACGTATACGTCTTGAAGAAATTATGCAGGAGTGTAAAAAACGCGGAATAAAAATCGATGAAGATGTAGCCATAAAAATAATATCCGACCATAAAGATGTTTATTTGGGCAAAGAAAGTAACCCCTGCTCACGCACTATATGTGCACACTACGACGAAGACGAACGTGAATATATGTCGGACCCATCAAGACCCAAGCCGAATCAACCTCGTGGTGCAGTTGACGCCAAAGTAGGTTCATCAACGCTTTTTAAAAATAACCGATTTTTGGCAATATGGGGAAGAGCATGTGGAGCACCCTTTAATGCTAAAGAATTTTGTCAGAAACATATTCAATGGGCAAATCAAGTAAAATATTTAGAAGACCGACCAGCAACATCGTGGGTTGAATGTAATTGTGTTTTGGCTGATAAGGATACCGACGCACTCAATGCATTGAAAAAATATAAGGATTCGGTGTATACATCAAAAGATAGTGATATTTTTTCATCATCATCATCTGCATCGCCATCACTATCACCATTATCTGCATCTGCATCTCCAAAACCATCTGCAACATCAGTGCCATCTGCAACAATAACATCTGCAACATCATCGCAAGTAACTACTGATGTGCCTGTTACTGGCATCGAACCATTATCAAGAGCACAGCAACCGCAACAGCAACAGCAACAGCAACAGCAACAGCAACAGCAACAGCAACAGCAAATACTTAACCAAAAACTAGTTCCCGATGATTTAAATTTTGATGATTTCGGTGGTGGAAAATATACCAAAAAGGATATGAAAATGTTCATGAAGATGCTTAAAAATAAAAAAAGCACAAAGCAAGTCACTAAAAATAGAAATACAAAAAAGAATAAGCACTAAGTGCGCACTATACAAAGTCAATCATTACGTCGTCGGTTTTTATAATAAATTGTAGTAGTAAACTTATCTCATCAAATAACATTATATTATTATCATTATATGTTGTTATTAATTTCATAATATTATTTTTTTCAAGTCCACTTATATATTTAAACGTTATACGCTCCAATGAGCTATTTATTATATTGAAAAAATCATTTTCAACTATATACAAATTAAGCGAGTGTGTATTTCCTTCTTTTCTCAATATTTTTTTGAGAAAGTTGACAAATATATATATATTTCCATCATTTCTATATGAAAATGAAAAATTTATTTCATGAAAATTTTCCCCTCTTCTATTTCCATAAAAAATAATTTTTTTTATATTATCATCACATTTTTCTACATAAATATAACACGTGAAATCGTAGTTTATACTTGCATGCGAGTATTCGTGTATTGCAATAATATATCTACTACTTTTGGTCATAGGTGTTAGTGTAGATGTAGTTGTAGATGTATAGACGGAATTTTCTGACATGGATACCTATGTGGATATTGATATAGTGATTTATAAATAACACAAATTAGTTTTAATAGATTTTTGGTATATATAATAAATATAATAGATATAATAGATATAATAGATATAATAGATATAATAGATATAATAGATATAATAGATATAATAGATATAATAGATATAATAGATATAATAGATATAAATATAAAACTATATCATATAACACCGCTACATACGTAATTTCATATAATGTCTGCGCCAGCTGACAAAACCAAATTATCTCCAAAAATTGTACCAAAGAAGGCTCCCACACCCACAACCGAATGCGAAGAATTATTAGACATGGTTCGTGTACTATATCAAAAATATTCAGACGACGAATATCTAAAAACAAAATTAACTACGCATATAAAAACAACACTTCCCAATATGATTCAGCAAAAATGCGATGAACGAAATATGCGCGAAGAACGACGCAAAACATTAGAAGAAACATCAGACGAATTTATACGGGAATTTATTAATAGTTCTGCATACTATTATAACCCGAACATCGACCTCTTTTTTGTTTATCAGCATAATACATACAAAATAATCAACGAGGATGAAATCGAACACGATATAAGAACCACGATTACTGACCAACAAAATCCCGAACTTTCGATTTGGAAATATAAAATCAAAAATAGTATTATCAAGAAAATAAAAGAACGCGACCTTCTATCATCTATTCCTGAATCAGAAACCATTCAAAGAGTTTTAAATGCGCTTACGCCGTTTATATTCAAAAACAAGGATAGTGCAAAATATTTTCTCACTATTATTGGCGACATCCTTCTTCGAAAAAATACAAATACATATTTTATCCCATCGAAAACGAAACATTTTATTAGCGAACTTAGTGAGGAAAGTTATGCGCTTTTTGGGACGCCCAATATGATGAACCATATAAAATTCAAATTTTATGAACACACCTACGAGGAGTGCCGTATTATTGACGTCGTTGAAAATATTATTTCGTTTCCTTTTTATACACACAACGAAGGTATTAAAATCGGTCTTTCGCATTCGATGTCGTCGTCGTCCTTGTCGTCGCTTTCTAATCTAAACACAAACATTGTATCATCAAGTGGGATTTCAACACCAAAAAGTCCATCTACATATAACTCGTCAAATATTATTCAAAAACAAAGTATGCTTGACCTGTTTTGTGTTGCCGCGCATTATTCAACACGTTTTAATAGTGCCGACTTATTCATTGAAAAACATTGCAAAGACCACGCAATTCGTGAACATGCATTTTATTTGAAGAATATTACAGATGATGAAATAATGACGAAATTTATATCTGTGACAATGGAACCATGTCAAAATGCAAGCGCGCGCATTACATGGAAAAATATGCTTTACTTATGGAAACTATTTGTCGAAGAAGAGAAAATACCGAATGTATTTTTTACAAATGTCCTCAAAAAACACCTTATGAAACGTTTCGATTGGATATGCGAACCATTACAACTGCAAACAAATTTATCCGAAGTTGTTAGTGCCAGCACAGCCACAGCCACCGACACTCAGGATACACAAGAAATATTTTTGAATGTCACGAGCAAACATTTGCCACTTGTTGGCAAGTTCATGTCCTTCTGGAATGAAAATATTACATGCAATCATAGCGAAATCGAACTTGAAATCGATGAATTGTCAACACTATTTTTAAACTATGGAAATGTATACCACGGAAACCAGAAAAATGTCCAGACAATTACAGACCAAACTATTTTAGGGTTCATTCGACATTTTTTGCCCGATATTTGCATAGAAGAAGATAAATATTTGATGAATATTGGATGCAAACTATGGGATAAAAAACAAGAAATTTTAGCATGTATTGAAGAATTTAAAAAAATGCATATGGGGAACGGGAATGGAACAGACAACTCTATCACATCTTTAAAAGGTAAACATAAGAATAAAGATGCATTGGCATGTAATACAATAACAACAACGACCCCACCCATAACAATAACTGGTTTACCTATTTCTTTTCCCGTTCATACGATATATGACTTTTACTGCAAATGGGGATACAAGTGTAATAAAATGGTCGTAAGCAAACGATACTTTGAGAAATTCTTTATTGATAACTATAACGAATACTTAACAGAAAAGAATGGTACACTATGGTGGAATTATTTGTAGTTTGTAGTTTGTAGTTCGAATAAGGTATTGTTATGTGTATTTATAATATAATAATAGTATATACTATTATATTATTGTTCCGTTATTATCATATTATAAATTAATTAGTTAAATGAGTTCAGCTTCAACACCATCATCATTTGATGGTGAGGGTGAGGGTATGAGTGCAGAACCATCCACGCCATTATCGCCATTCTCACCAAGGCGAGGAAAAATGGCTATGGGTTTAATTGAATTACGACAAGGTCAAGTCGGTCCATTAGATTTTGTTGCAGTTGAACAACTTGCTCAACTTGAGGCCGCTCTTGTTGAATTAAACAAAGAATTTAAAAAAGAAATAGATGATGATAAGACTGGTGTTGAAAGAAATGCTGAAGAACAAGACTTTATGGCATTACAACCTTCAGAAGCTAATGATGATAGTGTATTTAGTGTTGGCGCGGAATCACAATTTTCAGACTCTACTCCTCGAGCTGCAGGTGACCCCGTCCTTAACTTACAACAAAAACTAACGTTATTGTGCACTCTGAGGGATAGTTTATCATCCAAAATACTTGAGAATGGTGACAAATTTTTTCAGGAATTGCAGACTAGTGTAGGTATACCAGTATATGGGAACCATCCTATAGTAGCAGCATTGGGAAAGGGTATGTTAGTTCCAATGCTTTCATTTTATGGAGTTGCAACAAAAGAGACAATAGCAGTAGGTATTAAACCTAATATACCTGGCATAAGGGCTACACTTCATGAAATGACACAACGACTTTTTACAGATCCAGCGGGATTTACTCCTGCACTATTTCCTGATTCAGCAGTAGACTGCACTATGCCTACTGCTGCAAATATGGTCTGGAATGTAAGGCTCAAATTTAATGGAAATATTTTTACACTTCTTACCTTTCGTGTAGTAGCCATGACGCATATAGATTTCCCCCCACAGCAACTAGCATCATTAGGTCCTTCGCATCTTAACCTATCACTTCCAAATAAATACATACATTTATTATTTGCTCTTTTATCAAAAGCTTGTGCAAAAGACTTTAATTGTTTATGTGCTATGTCGGATATTGATGTTGAATTATTTAAACTAATATATATTAAACCTCTACAACTCCAACAATTTTCTTCATTTGTTAAACTTTTTCTAACAGCACTTGCTGAACCACAACTTGACTCAAAGCGAAGCTATATGATTACTGCTCTACATAATTTGGTATCAAATATTGTCGATACATCACAAACTGGTGAGACATTAGCATATAAAAGACTATTTGATGGCGATGTTTCTGGTTCAGGTGCTAATACATTTAATCCTATTATGAGACAAATTACTGAACTTATTCAAATACTGAGGCCATTGGATCTGGAACTTCAAGTTTCATTATGTGGTGGTAGAATGATATATAAGTTGGGTGATGTTCTTAGAACAAGATATGATGTTTTTACAGCAGTTGCAAGTAATCCTGCAGCTATTGCTGTTCTTGGTGGTGTTATTAATGCTGAAGCCTTAGTAGCAGAAATGTTGAAACCATTAAATTCGCCATCAGATGCAGACTATACATTGACTTTTGCGGGATTAGGTGTTTTAATTCCTTCTTTACAAGACCCTGGATTTGTTCAAACACTTTTAATGTTTTTTACATTATGTTCTCAACTTGGTATCAAAAAAACTATTGATGAATTTTGCACATCTCATCCTCAATATGCAGCATTATTTTTAAGAGAACTTGCAGTTATTGGTATGTCACTAGTAGGTGGGGACTTTCAACTTTCTTCGACAAGAAGTTCGTGCGACGCATTGGCATTTTTAGATGCGATAAATATTAGAGATGGTGTAAATCCAGCTCTTATTACGTTTCTCCAACAATTTCCACGCGACCCTAATCGTCCTACAAAATCTTCCCTTGCAGAATTCGATCTCGTTCCTAAAATGCTCTCAGGTGATTACATAAAAAAAATAGCCGGTTATGTTTTTCGCAGTGGTTACACACCTATAGCAATGCCTGCAAACATAGATGCAATAGCAGATAGAATAAGTAGATATTCTATGAGCACCGATGAAGGATTTTCTTCGCCAATTAAAGTATTACTTGATATTTTTTTTACATTATTTAGTATTGAAAATTTTACAAATCGTGCTTTTGTTACCCAAAAAATTAATAAAGAATTAAAAAGAATCGCAATATGTGCAAGTATTTTATTTTTCCATTTTAATGAGTTACTGCCTGTATATGCAGGTGTGACACCAGAAAACCAACAAATAACCATACAAATAACTGCCATGCTTCAAATATTAGGAAATGTTATAAACTATGGTTATAATCCTGGATTTAAGTTGATAAGTGGCGAAATACATAATATTATGACTGCTTATGCATCATGTTTTGTTCAGTTGTTACAATTGTATGACCTTGGTGTTGTATTTTATTCACGAGTTCCTGATGTTACATTACCAGCAATTGGTCCTAGAAATCCTTTAACATCATTAGAAACCGCTTGTATGCAAATGATAGACCCTGCTCATGTCCCTGCACAAGCTGAAGGATTACTTCATGGTCAATTGCAAAATGTTATAACGACTGGGGTTGTATTCTTACGCGCTATTCAAGGAAATGGTATTTTAGCTAGTTTGCTCCAAATAAAAGAAAGCATCAGAACCGAAGATTTAAGCTATAAAGCACAAGGTAAATTTTTAACATCTGTTGAAGCTTTTGATTTATTTTTACGAGATTTTGTTCCTATGTTAGTGCCACCTTCTCCTTTAGTAGGTTTGTTAGACCAACTTCTTGCAGTTTTTCGTAGCCCTGGATTGGAATTGGCAGAACTTATGCATTTTCAACCAATAGTTGTTATTAAGAGTGAAAATCTTCTCGACCCTGTTGGTGCAGCTGACCTTCAAGGATTAAAAGTTACAGGAGAGTATCAATTTGGCGTATATGTTATACTATCTATTTTTGGAGTAAAGTTTAAATCCGAGTGGAGTAAAATTTCTTTATTCACAAAAATGTTATTTCATCAACTGCTTTCTAGGGGTAGTAGTATGCGTGATATATGTTTAACTCTTTTAGGCGTTGATTTATTTAAAGTTGACCCAGCAAAAATAAGAGTTTCATCTGAAAATTTTATGAAAGACCAGGCACTTTTTCTAACATTACAGCCATGTGGAGTAGTATTACCTCCACCACTACAAACATATTACGGAAATGATAAACTTCATCATGGTATTGACACATATAGAAATAGATTACTTGATACTGGACAAGTAACACATTCTTTTCTTTATCCACATGAATACGATACAGATGATGATGTTCTTTCATTTGAATTTCTTAATTCTGAAAATTTAAGGCAATTAATGGCATGTCCTGGAGGAGCTTTTCAACGTTTACTTCCTGATGGACTTCAGCCAAGATCATATGAATTTTTACTTAAACGTTTAACAGACAAATTTAGTATGTTAACTAAAGAATGCGATGAAATAGTAAGACAAGAATTACATCGTCTTCATGGTGGAAGAAGTAAAAAAGATTTTAGAAGTGAAGTTAAAGTGCAAGAGCTTGATGCATTTATTGATAGTTTTGTTTTTGAGTTATTAAGAGCCGGACAAGTTACAACTGAACAATTTAATGTATTTATAACTAATTTAATAAGTTCTACAGGTGATGTATGTTTTGAAGGAAAAGAAGATGATGTATCCAAATTTAGAGAGTTAGCACCAGACCAACGTAGATATTGGTTAGACCATTTAATAGAAATGATTGGATTTTTTAAAAATTTAAGCATATCTCATCCCAATCCCGATTTTCTTGAATTATGTAGACAAAATATAACAAAATATTCTAAACTATTATTTTTACTAAAAAAATATTTACTACCTAAACCTACACAACCAGGATTAGAATGGTTAGAAGCAACATCAGAACAATTGAGGGCTGCTCTTGCTTCTTTATTTCAACCTCCACCTGAGCCACAAGAACCTGTAGCAAGAGAACGACGTCAAAGAAGAGATAGAGCTCCAAGTCGAAGTAGAGGTAGAGCTCCAAGTCCAAGCAGAGCTCCAAGTCCAAGCAGAGGCAAATTTAAAGCTAGAAGCAGAACTCTAAGTCCAGGTAGAGGTGACCAAGGCGGTGGTTCACCTAAAGCATCCGCAACAAAACCAAAACCAAAAACAAGGAATAATAGATACTCCAAAAATGCACGAACACGTAAAAATAAACATAAGCGTAAACAGCATCGTAATCGCAAGTATAAGAAAACAACAAATACAAAATCTAATCGTAGAACAAAATCCCAAAGCAAGAAGAACATAACATTCAAGCGTAGAAGAAGGTGAATAACGGATGAAAGTGTAAGTTTTTACTAATATTTTTATTCTTTTTTATAAAAATATTACTATCCGATATATGAATTATATTTACGTGTTTCTCTCGTTTCTCTCCTTTCTCTTCGTTTTCTATTTGCGAGATCTACGAGTCTTCTTAGCGGCGCCTATCTTCACCGCACCGAATTTGCCTTTCTTTGCAGTGTAGCCATGTTTCACCAATCTTTTCTCACGTTTGGCAGTGTTGTGCTTCTTTACAGAAACAACGCGACCATGTTTGTTCATCACCAAGTCCATACGAGTCAATCCACCACTTGTTTTATAAGCGGTCTCATGCCATACTTGGGCACGAGAACCAACCAGTCTCTCAAATACGCGTCCGTGAATACTATATTTGCCATCAGGGCGTCTCTTATAACTTCCGTGCATCTTATCTTTTTGTTTATAAAAAAGAATGAGAAAAAAATATTATTTTGATGTAATTATTGCTAAATATAAATAACATTATCCATTTCGATTAATAGTTGCTGGACCACCAATGTTTGGACCCAATCCAGATGAATTTGTATACGGCACATAATTCATAGTAGAAGAAACACCTGGACCTGATCCACCTGGCGCACCAGCCCACTTTCCATACGCATTCAGCGGAACACTTACTCTTGTATAACACTGATTTGCAGTTCCCACCGATGCAACGATTTGATGCGCAATTCGAATATTTAATGGAAACTTCGAAAGAACATCCGGATTATAAATATTCTTCTTCAATGGTTTCGGTGGACAACATTTCGGCTTTAAAAAAAAATCAACTGGCATGTTATTTTATTTTTTGTTCGAGTTACTATGATTAAACAATATATAAAATTGATATAAAATAATTAGCGTAAATTATATATATCATCAAATACAAGCATCCATTTATTTGTCTCTAAATCACCACCATGTCGCAACCGCAAGTAGTGAAACAGCCAAAAGAACCAAAAGAACCAAAACCAGAAAAGGTAAAAAAACTCCCCAAGAAATTGACGATTCTAAATCCATCTACAACCCCCGAAGAAATCGAAAATACCATTGTTCAAGAAATGTCTGCAATGTCTATGTCCGCATCTAGCGAGACAGAACTCGGCAAGTATCAAAAGATGTCCGACAAGGAACATATTCTCAAAAAACCCGATACTTATATCGGCCCCATCAACATGACAGAAACAGAAACGTATGTATACAATACAGAAACATCTTCTATCGTTCAGCGCCCAATTTCCTACATCCCAGGTCTCTACAAATTATTCGATGAAGGCGCGGTCAATAGTCGCGACCACTATGTTCGTCAAGCACAAGCAGTTGCAGACGGCAAACCCAACGCTTTACCTGTTACATATATCGATTTTGATATCAGCGAAGACGGCGTCATCTCCATCACGAACAATGGCAACGGCATTGATGTCGCGCAACATCCGGAACACAAGCTATGGATTCCCGAGATGATTTTCGGCCATCTGCGCACATCTACAAACTACGACGAAAACAAAAAAGAGAAAATTGTCGGAGGCAAAAACGGCTTCGGATTCAAGCTCGTTCTCATCTGGTCTACATGGGGATGCGTCGAGACGATTGACCATACACGTGGCCTAAAGTATATCCAAGAGTTCAAGAACAACTTGGAAGAAATCTGTCCGCCAAAAATCACAAAAGCGTCAACTACAAAACCATATACGAAAGTCTCCTTTCGCCCCGACTACGCTCGTTTCGGTCTAGAGAATTCGACACTGACGCCAGACATGCGCGCGCTTTTCGAGAAACGCATCTATGATATTGCAGCCATCACTGACAAGTCCGTCAAAGTCAGGTATAATGGAAATGAGGTCGCAGTCAAACACTTTCAGCAGTATATCGACCTCTATATTGGCGCGAAAGGCGAGACAAAGCGAATCTATGAAAGCCCTGACCCTCGTTGGGAATATGTCGTGTCGCTTTCATCCAGTGGCGAATTCCAACACGTGTCATTTGTGAACGGGATTTATACCCAGAAAGGAGGCAAACATGTTGAGTATATCGTGAACCAAATTGTGCGCAAGTTGACGGAGTATATCAAGAACAAGAAGAAAATCGACGTCAAGGCGACAACTATCAAAGAACAACTCGCGCTATTTCTGCGATGCGATATTGAAAATCCGTCGTTTTCGAGCCAGAGCAAAGATGAGCTGGGAACGTCGTCATATGCTTTCGGTTCGACATGTAAAGTGAGCGATGACTTTATTGAGAAACTTGCAAAGATGGGTGTGATGGATGCAGCATGTGAACTGACTGCAGTGAAGGAAAACAAAGCGGCGAAAAAGACGGATGGCTCAAAGACGCGCACCATTCGCGGAATTCCGAAACTAATCGACGCGAACTTTGCAGGAACAGAGAAGTCTGGTCAGTGCACGATTATCTTATGCGAAGGTGATTCAGCAAAGGCAGGAATTATTTCAGGCCTCAGCCGCGAAGACCGAAACACTATTGGCGTTTATCCGATGAAAGGTAAAATCATGAACACACGTGGTGAGCAAGTCAAAAAAATTGCAGAAAACAACGAAATCAAAGAAATCAAGCAGATTATTGGTCTTGAAGTGGGTCGCAAATACACACTCGACGACGTGAAGTATCGTCTTCGATATGGAAAGATTATATTTATGACCGACCAGGATTTGGATGGGTCGCATATCAAAGGACTTGGCATTAATTTGTTTCAAAGCGAATGGCCTTCTCTTGTCGAAATTCCCGGATTTATTGGGTTCATGAATACACCGATTTTGAAGGCGAAAAAAGGAACACAAGAGAAGGTGTTTTATAATGAAGGCGAGTATCGCGCATGGAAGGAAGGAACGGCTGCAACTCCCGCAGCCAACACCACTGGATGGAATGTCAAATATTATAAAGGTTTGGGAACAAGCACGGGCAAGGAATTCAAGGAGTATTTTGAACACAAGAAAATAGTGGATTTTGTGCATAGCGGTGATGTATGTAGCGATGCAATTGATATGGTCTTCAACAAAAAGCGTGCAGATGATCGCAAGACGTGGTTATCAACATATTCGCGTGACAGATATTTGGATACATTGCAGCCGAGTGTCACATACGAGAAATTCATTCACGACGAAATGATACACTTTTCAAAATACGATTGTGATCGCTCTATTCCGAATGGCATGGATGGTCTTAAAATCTCATTGCGCAAGATTCTCTTCTCTGCATTCAAGAAGAATCTCAAAACTGAAATCAAGGTTGCGCAGTTTAGCGGTTATGTTTCAGAACACTCTGGGTATCACCATGGTGAAGCAAGTTTGAATGCGGCGATAGTCGGAATGGCGCAGAATTTCGTGGGCAGCAACAACATCAACTTGTTTGAACCCAATGGTCAGTTTGGGACTAGAAATAATTCGGGTCGTGATTCTGCTAGTGAAAGGTATATCTTTACGCAACTAAATAGAATAACGCGGTTCATATTTCGCGCGGAAGATGACCCTATCCTGACTTATTTGGACGACGATGGTCAAAGCGTTGAGCCGATATTCTATGTGCCGATTATCCCAATGGTTTTGGTGAATGGTGTGAAAGGTATTGGAACCGGATTTAGCACCGATATTATGTGCTACAATCCGCAAGAAATCATCGACTATATCAAATACAAACTTACGCTGGCATCCGCACCCGTATCCACGCCAGCACCAACCATCAATCCGTTTTACAAAAACTTCAAGGGAACGATTCAGCGTATAGTAGATACCAGCACCAGCACCAGCACTGCCGCAAAATACCTAATCAAAGGTTGCTATACGATTTTGGATGATAAGAAAATCAGGATTACGGAACTGCCAGTCGGAACATGGACAGACGACTACAAGAAATTCATAGAACAACTGATTGAACCGGTTGCAAAGAAGAGTGACTCTGCAGGAGCAGGAAGTGCGGCATCCGCATCTGCAGTCCAGCTTGTGAAAGACTACAACGATATGAGCACAGATGCAATAGTGGATATTACACTGACGATGATGCCAAATATTATTGCAACATATCGCGACAAAGTTGTAGAACATGGATGCACGATGCTGGAGAAGTGTCTTGGATTATACACGACGCAGTCGACTACAAATATGAATATGTTTGATGCGAATGAGAAACTTAAGAAATACAACACGCCAGAAGAAATAGTGGACGACTATTATCCTGTTCGTATTGAGTATTATCAGAAACGAAAGACGTATCTCCTAGACGCAATGAGGAAGGAACTACTTGTATTGTCGAATCGTGCAAGATATATTAGCGAAATATTGGATGACACAATCGACTTGCGCAGAAAAACAACTGCAATGATGGTGCAGATACTGAAAGACCGCAAGTATGATACGCAACAAGGAGATGATGGTGACTCGGGTTCTGCAGGCTACAAGTATTTGCTAAAACTTCCAATGGATAGCGTTTCAGAAGAGAATGTCGAAAAGCTGCGCACGGAAAAGGAAAAGAAAGAAAAAGAACTGGCACATCTTGAATCCAAAACAACTCAAAATCTATGGCAAGATGATTTAGCAGAATTGGAAGAAGAATATAAGAAGTTTATGGCATGCTCCAGCGCTGAAGAAGGAACCAAGACCAAGACAAAATCAGAATATGGATCATCAACTACAAAAGTAATATCAAAAGTAAAATCAAAAGCAAAAGCAAAACCATAACTAAAACCACTGGCACCAATTGCCGCACAATAAGTAACAGCAGGTACGAATAGATTTTATATTTATATTTTTATTTTTATTGAGTAAAAATATAAAACACGTTTCCGCATACCCATCCATATACCCATCCATATACCCCATCCCGTCTAAAACCAAGGATTAAGTTCGAGTGTCTTGC
>Ga0164293_10003311_pt1 | contig 13726 bp, 8 predicted proteins | sample GEODES118metaG_FD_111487 | JGI IMG/M metagenome (GOLD analysis project Ga0164293, IMG submission 111487) | Eutrophic lake water microbial communities from Lake Mendota, Wisconsin, USA - GEODES118 metaG | ecosystem: Environmental > Aquatic > Freshwater > Lake | place: USA: Lake Mendota, Wisconsin... | reverse complement strand
GAGACGTATCGCAAGAAGTTTGCGAACGACCACCCCGCGCTCATTTCGATGCAGAAGCGGGTCGTTGCTGCGGAGCTTGAGCGTGACTCGAAGTTGCAGGAGATTCTCCGTCGCAACCTCAACGCAGATTTCAAAACCTTCAGCGATCAAACGGAGAGCTATCAAGGCTTGCTGGAGAAATTCGAGCAGGACCTCGAAACGCTATCGGTGCGACTCAAGGACTTCACCGCGAACGTCAGTTCGATGCAGGAACTGAAGGATCGACGCGAGCGGTTGCTTGAAGCACGACAGAAGCAGTTGGAAGTTCTCGCGGATCTTGATCAGTTGAAGGCACGTGATGACGCCCGTTCGGTCACCATCGCGAAGTCGGCATCGACGCCGCGTGAAAAGAGTTTCCCGAAGCTGAAGCTCATGCTTCCACTCGGCGCCGTCTTGACGCTTGGCATCACGCTTGCGTTCGTCTTCCTCCGCGAAATGCTCGACACACGCATTCGTTACGCCACCGATCTCGGTGCGATCAACGGACTGCGACTCCTCGGTTCGGTTCCTGATCTCGCGGAAGATCCAGTCGGTCTGAAGAAGATCGAGCGCGTGGTGCGCGAGAACCCGAAGTCTGTCGTCGCCGAAGTCTGTCGACAGATCTCTGGTCAAGTTCGCAAGGCCGCAACCCAAGGTGGTATTCGATCGATCGCGTGTTTGAGCGGTCTCCCCGAGGCGGGCACGACGAGCTTCATCTCGAATCTTGCGGATTCGCTCGCGATGGGCGGACTCAAGGTGCTTGTGATCGATGCGAATTTCCGCCGCAGTCACCTCGCCGCGGCGATGGGCACGGAGCCCGATGCTGTGGGCCTCGGCGATGTGTTGCGTGGACAAACCACGCTCGCCGACGCCATTCGACCGGCTGGTGGTGACGTCGACATTCTTGCTGCAGGTACGCCGGAGAGCCGTGTCTTTGAAATGCTCTCGACGCCCAAGCTTGATGCGGTGATCTCCGAAGCGTCGTCGCGTTACGACATGGTGCTTGTCGATGTTCCGCCAGTTGTTGTTGCAGGCGACGCACTCGCCGTCGCGAACAAGGTCGATGGAACCATCATCGTCGTCCGCGCATTCCAGGAGCAGCGCGGCCTCGTGGCTCGCATTGCAAGTCAGCTCGGCGATGTGAAGGCGCACCTCATCGGTGCGGTGCTCAATCGTCCGCGCAATACCGCTGGTGGCTACCTCCGCAAGAACTACGAGACCATGGCGAGTTACTCCACGCAGTCTGACTCGAAGGCGTGACGTGCTCGTGATGGACGCCGGGCGGGAGTGCTCTCGCCCGGCACAGGTGAAGAATGGAAGTCCCGGCGGAACGCGTGAAGCGATCTGGCGAACAGTCTCAAACCGATCCCCGCCGTGTGTTGATCACCGGCGGTGGCGGCTTTATTGGATCGCATCTGAGCGAACTGCTCCTCGATGCGGGCGACCATGTCACCATCGTCGATGACTTCTCAACCGGTCGTCGCGACAACGTGGACATTGTGCGAGGCGTGGCATCGCGGCATGCCCGCTACCGCGTCATCGAGGGTCAAAGTTCGAGTGTGCTTGCGACGCTCGACCCGCGCGACTTTGATTGCGTGTACCACCTTGCGGCGGCCGTTGGCGTGCGGCTCGTTGTGGAAAAGCCGATTCACACCATCGAAACCAACGTGCATGAAACGAGCGCGGTCCTGCGATTCGCTGAGCAAGCGTCGGTTCCGATTCTCATTGCATCGACCAGCGAGGTGTACGGCAAAGGCGTCCGCGTTCCGATGCGCGAAGACGACGATGTTGTGTATGGCTCGACGGCCTACAGCCGTTGGTGCTACGCCGCATCGAAGGCGCTCGACGAGTACCTCGCGCTTGCGTATCACCGCGAACATGGATTGCCTGCCGTGATTGTTCGGTTCTTCAACACGGTCGGGCCACGCCAAGTGGGCGAATACGGAATGGTGCTTCCGCGCTTCGTGCAGGCAGCGATCGATGGTCGAGATCTCGAGGTACACGGCGACGGCATGCAATCGCGGTGTTTCTGCGATGTGCGCGATGTTGTGCAGGCGTTGCCACGACTCCTTCGTGATCCTGCCTGTTGTGGACGCGTGTTCAATCTTGGTCGCGATGAGTCGATCACCATTCGCGCGCTTGCGGAGCGCGTGGTTCAAACGCTCGGTTCACGCAGTGGAATTCGAATGGTTCCCTACGAAGTTGCGTTCAGCGCGGGCTTCGACGATCTCCAAGTTCGACAGCCGGATCTCACGCGTATTCGCGAGGCGATCGGCTTCACGCCCGCGATCTCGTTGGAACAGACGATCCTGGATCTCGCGACTGAATTGAAGAAGCGGCCTACTGCGCCGCGACGGGAGTCGACATGTCCCAACTGACGCCTGACATGCCGGTCCGACTTCCGGAATTGCCTCCGGTCGATTCATCACCGCTGATGGGCTCGATGGCGTTCTCCGCGATCGAGTTCCTGAACGGCTACGCGCTCGTCTTTCTCGCGGCCTTTTTGGTGACGCTCCTCGCGACGCCGTTCGTGCGACGCCTCGCGATTTCGATGGACATCATCGATCGCCCCGACGAAGCGCGAAAACTCCACAAGTTCCCGATCGCCTATCTCGGCGGTTTTGCGGTGTTCCTCGGCGTCATGACCGCGATCGGACTGAGCCTCTTCATGATCGACGGCCCGGGCGGCTCCCTTGGCCCCGTACCGCTCTCGATCGTCATCGGCATCCTCGCGATCACCTTCACGGGCCTCGCAGATGATGTCTGGGGCTGGGATCCACGCTTGAAGATCGCCGGGCAACTCGTTGCAGCGGCAGCGCTCGCGATTCAAGACATCGGAACGCGCGTGGCGGAAGGAGCCCTCGCGCCCTTTCTCGGTGAAGCGGGTACGACACTCGTCGCCATGGGCCCGGTTTCGGTGGAAGCCGGCGACATCTTCTACTGGACAGGCACCGCGCTCATCGCACTCTTCGTCCTTGGTGGCTGCAACGCCATGAACCTGATCGACGGACTCGATGGGCTCTGCTCAGGCACGGCCGCGATCATGGCGACGGCGCTCCTCGTCCTTTCGATCGTGCTCGCGGCAGGGGTCGATTTCGACGATCCGTTCGATTCGATGGCTGGAACGCGTGTCGTCCTCTGCCTCGCGCTGCTCGGCGCGGTGCTTGGGTTCTTACCGTGGAACTTCAATCCGGCGGTGATATTCCTTGGCGACTGTGGCAGTCTGCTGATCGGCTATCTCCTCGTCGTCATCATTCTGCTCCTTGGTGAGCACGGCGAAACGCACCTCGTCATCGCGGGCTTGATCATCTTCGCGCTGCCCATCATGGATACGTCGCTCGCCATCCTGCGACGCAAACTCGCGGGCGTCTCGATGTCGCAGGCCGACGCGAATCACATCCATCACCTCGCGAAACGTTCGCTTGGCGGGGTGAAGGCGGCGGTCGTCGCGCTCTACGGCGTCGCGCTCCTCTTCGGAATCTTCGGTGTCATCCTCGGTGTGCTCGCGATCGAACAGGTCGTTCGCCTTCGCTTGATTTATGCCGCCGCGATTGTGGCTTTCGGTGGTATTGGCGCTGTTGCACTCAAGAGCGCGCTGCGCAACCGCTGGCAGGCGCAGGCAGCTGGAACCGGCGCAGCGGCGGAAACCACGGCAGCCGCCGCAACGGGGGGGTCAGCGGAACCCGCCGATCAAGCCAAAACGACTCTCGATGCAACGTCTGAGCAGAAAGCACAGAGTGCATGAGACTCGAAGATGGCGAGGAGCAGCACGATTTCAGTGCTGGACATGCGCCCGTGCTGCCCCGGGAAGTCCTTCAAGCCCTCTCGCCGCGCCCAAATGACGTATACGTCGATTTGACTGCAGGCCGCGGTGGTCATGCGGTGCGCGTCGCGAAAGTCGTTGGACCGTCCGGACGCGTCGTGCTCTTTGACCTCGATCAATCAAACCTCGCCTTCGCCGCTGGTCGAGTGCGCGAGGCGACGGGCGTCACGACCAATTCGATGCACGCGAGTTTCGCGTCGGTCGCGCGCGAACTCAACGCCCTCGGGCTGACGGCGGATCTGGTCCTCGCCGATCTTGGCTTCGCCTCGACGCAGGTCGACGACCCTGCGCGCGGCTTGAGTTTCATGCGCGACGGCCCGCTCGATATGCGACTCGATGCGTCGTCCGGTATGACCGCGGCGGAGTTCGTCGCGAGCGCGAGTGAGCGCGATCTTGGTGAGGTGATTGCACGCTTCGGTGAGGAGCCGCTCGCGCGAAAGATCGCGGCGAAAATTGTTGCTGCACGTGCAGTTTCGTCGATCTCGACGACGGCGCAACTTGCGGATCTCGTGCGGGAGGCCTACGGCTCCCGGGCGCGCACGTCGCGGCTCCATCCGGCGACGAAGACCTTCCAGGCACTTCGCATCGCGGTGAACGACGAACTCGGCGCGCTCTCTGCGCTCCTTGATGCGATCTCCACCGCCGCGCGTCGCATCGCAGAAGGTCGACCGACCTGGCTCCGCCCCGGCGCGCGCGTGGCGATCATCGGGTTTCACAGCCTCGAAGACCGACTCGTGAAGCAGTGTTTCGCTGAGATGTGTAAGAGCGGTCTCGCTGATGAGATCACCGACGGACCGGTGGTATCATCCGAGGCTGAATCCGCGGAGAATCCGCGGGCAAGGTCAGCGAAACTGCGCGCGGTCACGGTCGGCCGCGCCCATCATTCGAATAGTGATTCGAACTGTGATGTGAAGACTGCGTGACGCACGAATGCGCGTTGTGCAGCTTCGCGAAGAAACTTCAGCGAGCCGCACTTCTTCAGTGCGGAGCACACGAGCAAGGATGCTCCAATGACGCGCGAAAACAAGCTTGTGATGGTGATCGGGTTCGGCTTCTTGCTGTTCCTCGGCATTCTTGTCTCTGATCATCTCGCGGCGAACACCACGCCGCTCAAGCAAGAACTCGTGGCCTATCGCCCCGATCCGAAGGCGCTGCCCGGCGAGACCGAGCGATTCGGTGAGCGCAAACTTCCAGAAAGTGATCCGCTCCCGCCGGTCGACGAAGGTCAGATCGGTATCGCGCTCGGCACGCCGGATGCGAACGGCCTCAGCGGCGCTGGTATCGGCAGCGGTGGAGCGGGCCCAACGACGTTGATTCCGACGGGAACAACGACCACGCAATCGACCAGCGAGCGCACGCACAAGATCGCAAAGGGCGACAACCCTGAGTCGATCGCGAAGAAGTACTACGGCCGTCGCGCACTCGGCACCAAGCTTGCGGAGTACAACGGCATCAAGCCAACCGATCTCAAGATTGGTCAGGAGATCAAGGTTCCCGACATCGCAGTGCTTGATCCGAGCGCGGCGCCGCAAGCGCCCGCGGTGGGAGCTCCTTCGGAAACCATGCTCGTTGGAACGCCGGGTGTGAATCCGATCGAAACCAATGCAACGCAACCCGCGCCCGAGACGCCACGCTACGGCAAGCGCAAGTTGCGCGAGGGCGACACGCTCTTCGGCATCGCCAAAGAGGTGTACGGCGACGGCAGCCGCTGGAAGGAAATCGCGACGCTCAATGGGCTGTCGCAGAAGTCCACGCTGCGGCCAGGTGTCGAGATCAAGTACGCACTTGCGAACTGATCGAGCATCGCGCGCTGTGAAGTGATATTGGCGCGCTTCCGAGCGTGTTCCAACGAGCAACGGATTTGCAACGACGAAAATGCGATGAATTGGCGACGGTAGGCAGGAGGCCTCGATGTTCGCGAAGCTTGCAACGGTGATCATCGTGCTCGGCGCCATGTTTGGCGCTTTGCTCGTGAATCGTCAGGAGCGCATTGATACGGCGGCGGAGATCAGCCGCATCCACTTCAAGCTCGAGCGCAACGACCGCGAGCGCGTGCGTCGCGAGGCAGAAGTCGCGAGCAAACTCACGCCGAATCAGATTCGCGAACTTGTCGCCGCCATCGAGAAGGCGTCAGAACAGGCGAGCGACCGTGACGCTTCATCCAGTTCTCCACTCGTGTTGAAGCCAATTCCGTTCCGCGAAGATCCATCGCGCGCAACCGACGATGCGCTTGGTACACCCGAAGAACTTCGCCGTTTGGTCAATGAACCCGCAGGAAATGGCGCGTTGCATGGCGAAGGGATGGGCGGATGATCTTTCGACGACGACGCATCACGGGCGATACCACCGCGATTCCGGGCGCTCCCGCGACCGCGGCTGGCGCTTCAGCACCTGACGCGCGCGCCAAGAAGATCGCACTTGGTTCGCGCATTTTCGTTGGCGCGATTGCGCTTGGAATTGTTGGGACCACCGCGCGCGTCTATCAGTTGAAAGCGCATCCTGCGCCGCAACTTCTTGGCTCGATGGAGCGCGCGAACGGTCGACCGATTCAAGAGAAGACGATCATCGAGCAGCACCCACGTGGCGCTATCGTCGACGCGCGCGGGCGCAAGCTCGCAGTCGACGCACTCGGCGGAACGCTCTTTATCGACGTCCGTGATCTCTATCGCGACGCGCTCAATCGCGCGATCGCTGCGGAGCGGAAAGCACGTCGCGAGAGTGAAGAGGACTCGGAGCGCGGCAAGATCACGCTCGCTTCGCTCAAGTCGGATCTCGATCCGATTGGCGAATTGGTCGCAGCACTCGAAGCGCCGCTTGGGATGCCGCGCGCGGAGCTCACGCGCGCCATCTTTGAGAAGGTGCCGGAAGACTTGCGCACGTTGCGTCGCACGATGACCGAAGCGGATTGGGACCGGCTCAAGCGCTATGTCGTCCTCTCGAAGGATCTCAACGCGGAACAAATCGATGCGCTCGCGGCTGCGCGCAAAGAAAGCGGCCCGACCGGCATTCTGCGCGGCGCACACGTCGAAACGCGACCTGAACGCATTCTGCCGTTCGGCGACACCGCTGCGGCACTCATTGGTTTCGTCGGCTTTGATGCACCGCGTGACCCCGTCACGAAAGAGCCACTCGGTGGCGAACGCGTACGCGGTTTGAGCGGCATCGAGTCGAGCGCCGACAAGCGACTCGCGTCAACGCCTGGCGAAACAGCGACCATCGTCGACAGCACGGGTTCGGTGATGGCCGTACCTGCGAGCAGTCACTTCCCAGGCGCCGCTGGTCTCGATGTTCGACTCTCGATCGACGTCGTCATTCAAGAGATCGTTGAGCGTCGACTTCGTGAAACCGTCACGAAGTCCAACGCGGGTGGCGCGCGCTGCATCGTGGTCGATGTCGAATCCGGTGAAGTCCTCGCGGCGTACGACATGTTGCGTACAGGCTCGCCCTACGCGCAAGCGGTCTCCGACAAGTTTGCTGCACAAGATCCGCGACTCGCGCGCTTGCGTTGGGTGACTGATCCGTTTGAGCCAGGCTCGATTTTCAAGCCGTTCGTATGGGCTTGGTCGCTTGAAATCGGTAAAGCCCGCGCTGGTGAAACGATTCATCTTCCCGATGGGCCGCTCACGATCGTCGATGGTCGTGCGCGCCGCACGATTCGCGAAGCACACTCCTCGAGCTACGGCACGAAGACGTGGCGCGAATGCCTCATCAAGTCGGTGAACGCCGGCATGGCGACCGTCGCGATGCGCATGACGAACGACGAAATGATGGATTGTCTGCGTTCGTTCGGATTTGATCGCGCGACGGGCATTGGCTTCAAGGCCGAAACGCGCGGCATTCTTCCGCCGAAAGACGAGTGGACGAACAAGACGCGCGCGCTCGCGTCGGTGAGTTTCGGTCAGGGCATCGCAGTGACGCCGCTGCAACTGGTGCACGCATTCACCGCGTTCTGCCGCGATGGCTCGATGGTGCCACTGTCGCTCGCGCCGCTTGCCGATGATTCGCTGAGCGGTTCGCAGCCGGTGCTTTCACCGAAGATCGTCGCGGAAACGCGCGCCGTGATGGAAGACGTCATTCTCGAAGGCACAGGCAAGCGCCTCAAGAACATCCTTCGCTACACGGCGTTTGGAAAGTCGGGCACCGCGCAACTCGTGAATCCAAAGGGCGGCTACTTCCAAGATCGTTACATGTCGAGCTTCTTGCTTGGCGCGCCGTTCGATCGCCCCGAACTCGCGATCCTCGTCACCATCGAAGATCCCGACAAGTCAAAGGGCGTCACCGGCGGTGGCGCGCTCGCTGGCCCGTGCGCTGCGGAAATCATGAACGAAGCGCTTGAGTATCTCGGCGTGCCGCAGACGGGCGAACTCGTGTACGGCGAGAAGAAGAACGCGACCAAGAACGGCATTGCTGTCGCGAACTAAGTCTCGGCGTGCTGCAGCAATGCGCGCGGCGTGACACCGTGCAGCGTGAACGAAATCCGTGCATGGAATCAACGTGCGCTCATACGCTGACGCGCGAACTTTTTGCGAAGAAAAACCCCGCGCGATCGTCGCGCGGGGGCTCTTTGATGTGAGTGTGACTCGGGGCGCAGTCGCGGTTGCGTTGCGCGGACTCAGGCTCGTTCTCACGCAAACAGCAGGCGCTCGGGCTTCTCGATCATGTCCTTGATGTGGACAAGGAAGCCGACCGCCTCGGCGCCATCGATGATGCGGTGGTCGTAGCTGAGCGCGAGGTACATCATTGGGCGCAGCGCGACTTGGCCTGGGTTCTTCGGATCTTCGACCGCGCGCTTCTTGATCGCGTGCATGCCGAGGATCGCCGATTGCGGCGGGTTCAGAATCGGCGTCGACATGAGCGAGCCGTAGACGCCGCCGTTCGAGATCGTGAACGTGCCGCCGGTCATTTCGTCGACGGTCAGCTTGCCGTCCTTCGCGCGGAGGGCGAAGTCCTTGATCGCCGATTCAACACCGGCAAACGACAGCGCTTCCGCGTTACGAAGCACCGGAACGACGAGGCCCTTCTCGGTACCAACAGCGACCGCGATGTCGGAGTAATCGTGGTACTCGATCTCGGTGTCTGCGCCTTGACCGACGATGTACGCGTTCACGCGCGGGTACTTCTGAAGCCCGCTCACGGCTGCCTTTACGAAGAAGCTCATGAAGCCGAGGCCGACTCCGAAGCGCTTCTCAAACGCGTCCTTATGCTCGGTGCGAAGGCGCATGACTTCGGTCATGTCACACTCGTTGAAGGTCGTGAGCATCGCCGCAGTGTGCTGTGCATGCACGAGGCGCTCCGCGATCTTCTGACGAAGCTTCGTCATCTTCTCGCGACGAACGCTGCGCGAGCCAGCGACGGGCGCGGCTGCGACGCGAACCTTCGGCTCGGTTGAACTCGGTGCAGGCGCCGCAGCTGCGGCAGCTGGCGTCGATGCGGTGGTGGCCGCGAGAACGTCATCCTTCATCACGCGACCCGACGGGCCAGTACCCGCGATCGCAGCGATGTCGACGCCCTTTTCGGCAGCGACTTTCTTCGCCACACCCGAAACCTTACTTCCACCAGAGGAAGCGCCCGCACTAGCACCAGAGGGAGCGCCCGCAGGCGCGACCGCTCCAACACCAGCGCCCGCAGGCGCGACCGCTCCAACACCGGCGGCCGCTCCAACATTCGGCTTCGCGCCGGTTGTATCGATCGCCGCAACCACCGTGCCGACCTTGATGCCGTCACCCTTCTTGGTGACGATCTTCAGCGCACCAGCCGCGGGCGCGCGCAGTTCAAGCGTCGCCTTGTCCGACTCAATCTCCGCGAGCAATTCGTCTTTCTCGACGTATGCGCCGTCGTCCTTGAGCCAGCCGCTCAGTGAGACTTCAGTGATGGATTCGCCGGGAGATGGGATGGTGATATCGACTGCCATGTCGGTTGCTTTCCAAGTTCGTGTGTCTTCGCGGTCAATCTGCCGAGCAACAAGGGCTCGCGTCCGGTGAGACGCGCCATCGCTGCGCTGTTCAAACTTCTGCCTTCCGTACTTCCGCGTCGCTTACTTCTGCGTCGCTTCCTTCTTGCTGCCAGGGCCTCCCGCAGGACCATCGCCAGCCTTCGCGGCGCCGATCGCTTCGGTGAGAATCTTGTCTTGCTCGATCGCGTGTTGCTTCTGGCTGCCAACCGCGGGGCTCGCGCTGTCGGTGCGGCCGATGTAATCGACATCGATCGCGAGCAGTTCCTTCAGTTGTGTTTGTGCGAAGCGATACGCGCCCATGTTGCGCGGCTCTTCTTGCACCCACGCGAACTTCTTCGCGTTTGGGTACATCGCGAGCACCTTCGTGAGCGCGCCGTCGGGGAACGGGAAGAGTTGCTCAAGTCGCACGATGGCGGTCGTGGTCTGGCCGCTCTTCTCGCGTTGCGCGGCGAGTTCGTGATAGATCTTGCCCGAGCAGAGAAGCACCTTGTTGATCGAATCTTCGCCGCCCTTCGCGATGCCGACGTCCGGCAACACTTGACGGAAGTGACCGTGCACGAAGCCTTCGACGCGGCTCACCGCGGCGGGGAGTCGCAGCATCGACTTCGGCGTCATCACGATGAGTGGCTTGCGGAAGCCTTGCTTCACCTGCTTGCGAATGAGGTGGAAGATCTGCGCCGAGGTCGTTGGGTAAACGACCTGCATGTTGTCGTCGGCGCAGAGCTGCAAGAAGCGCTCAAGACGTGCGCTCGAGTGCTCGGGGCCTTGACCTTCGTAGCCGTGCGGAAGAAGCATGACGAGACCCGTCGAACGCTTCCACTTCGCTTCGCCTGAAGCGATGAACTGATCGATGATGACTTGCGCGCCGTTGACGAAGTCGCCGAACTGCGCTTCCCAAATCACAAGCATGCGCGGATCGCCGAGCGAGTAGCCATACTCAAATCCGAGCACGGCGTTCTCGGTGAGCGGCGAGTTGTGCACGCAGAATCGCGCTTGCTTTTCAGCGAGCGTGTTGAGCGAGCAGAAGCCCTCGTTCGTGTCTTGGCAATTCACCACCGCGTGGCGATGGCTGAATGTGCCGCGCTCGACATCTTGACCCGAGAGACGCACCGGGTGACCTTCTTCGAGGAGCGATCTGTACGCGAGAAGTTCCGCGAGCGCCCAGTCGATTTGTCCCGAGGCAATCGCGCCCGCGCGACCTTCGAGCAATCGCGCGACGGTCTTGTGCACGGTCGCGTGATCCGGTGTCTGCGCGAGAGCCTTCGCGAGCGTGTCGAGCTTCTCCAATGCGACGCCCGTTTGCACGGGTTCGTGTGAGTACTGACCGCTCACGCCCGCCCAAACATTGCGATATGGATCGATGACTGGATCGATCGGTTGCTTCTTCGCGGCGCTTTGCGCTTCGTCCATCACGGCGACGCGTGCGGCGAGCATCGATTCGACTTCGGCATCGGTGATGACACCTTCGGCCGTGAGTTTCGTGCGATAGGTCTTGAATGCCGGACGCGCCTTCTTCACGCGCGCATAGAGCAGCGGCTGCGTGAACATCGGTTCGTCGGTTTCGTTGTGGCCGCTCTTTCGATAGCACCACATGTCGACCACGATGTCGTGGCCGAAGGTTTGACGCCAATCGATCGCGAGTTTCGCAGCCCACGCGCACGCTTCGGCGTCGTCGCCATTGACGTGGATGATTGGGCACTCGTAACCCTTCGCGAGGTCGGTGCCGTACTGGCCGCCGAAGGTGTCGCGTGGATTCGTCGTGAAACCAACTTGGTTGTTCACGATGAAGTGGATCGTTCCACCGACGGTGTAGCCGTCGAGGAGCATCATGTTGAAGCACTCAGCGACGATGCCTTGACCTGGGAACGCGGAGTCGCCGTGGATGATGACGGGCACGACGGCCTTGCGCGCTTCATCGCCCAAAAGGCGCTGTTTTCCGCGGCAACGGCCCATCACGACAGAGTTCACAAACTCAAGGTGCGATGGGTTTGCGGCGAGCACGACGCGGAGCTTTTGCCCGGTCGAAGTCGAGTGCTCGTTCGAGTAACCCATGTGGTACTTCACGTCGCCGCCGCCCGACGCGAACGCTGCCGTCCACGCCTCGTCAAACTCGGTGAAGATCTGCTGCAGGTTCTTGCCGACGATGTTCGCGAGCACATTGAGGCGGCCGCGGTGCGCCATGCCGAACGTGAATTCCTGCACGCCGAGCGCGGGACCCGTCTCGAGCACGGCATCGAGCATCGGGATGAGCGACTCGCCGCCTTCGAGGCCGAAGCGCTTCTTGCCGACGTAGCGATTCGCGAGGAAGTTCTCGAAGCTGTCTGCCTCAAGAAGTTTCGAGAGAATGCGCTTCTTCTGATCGGCCGAAAACTGCGGGCGATTGCGCGTACCTTCGAGGCGCTTCGCGAGCCATGCGCGGCGCTCGGGGCATGCGATGTGCATGAATTCAACGCCCATCGAGCCGCAGTAGGTTTGCTCGAGGCAAGACACGATTTCGCCGAGCGTCGATGGATTGTCGAGTGGCAGCGTGCCTGGATCGAATGCGCGCGAGAGTGCATCGTCGCCGAGGCCGACTGCTTCAAGCGTCAGCATCTCGGGGAACGGGCGCGTGGTGCCGAGCGGATCGAGTTGCGTCGCGAGGTGGCCGAACGTGCGGTAGCGATGGATGAGTTCATCCACCTTCCGTTGAGCGGTCGCGGCTGCGGCCGCTCCCTCGGGAGCCGATCCGTGTTGAGCCGTCGAAAGCGAAACGTTGCGGTCGACCACTGCAACGCTGGTCGAACTTGCAGTTGGCGCGCTCGCTTCTTTCGAAAGGCCGAGTTCAAATCCGCGGAAGAAGTTCTTCCACTCGGCTGGAACCGAGTCGGGGTTGGTCTGGAACTGCGCGAAAAGTGACTCGACGTAGTCCGACTGCCAGCCGTTGACCGACTGAGGTGCGGGGGGGAAGGAACCATCCGTGCTGGCACCCGTGTGGGCCATCGCTTGAACTCCAGTTTCAGCAACTCAGTTTCATCACCTCTGGCCTGGCGAAGCCTCGCAAGAACCAGTCGACGTGCGGCAGCGCGCCGTGGACAGCGCGAAGTGGGGCGATTCTACGAGAAAGGGCGCGTTTTTTCAGGCCGCGCGGCGTGCTTTAAACCGCGCTGATCGGGTCGACGTCGACGGCGAGTTCTTCGCCGAGTTTGAGAAGCCCGCGCGAACGGGCTTCCGCCAAGACGCGCGAGATTTCCGCGGCGCTGTCGGCGGTCAGTTCGATCTGGCGCCGGTACTTGCCGGCGATCCGCGCGATCGGGCAGATCGACGGGCCGCGAACCTCGACCGCGCCCGAGAACGAGCGAAGCGCGTCCGCGAGTTGGGAGGAGCGATTGGCACACTCGGTTTCGCCAGGGTGCCGCACGATCAGCCGCGCGAGGCGGCGGTAGGGCGGGAGGCCGAACTGCTTGCGATCTTCGAGTTCCTGTAGGGCGAAGCGCTCGAACTCGTGGCTCGCGGCGAGCCGGATCGCGGGCGTGTCTGGCTCGAAACTCTGGATGATCGCGCGGCCGGGCTTCTCGCCGCGACCCGCGCGACCTGAGACTTGCGAAACGAGTTGGAAGGTGCGTTCGGCGGCGCGGAAATCGGGAAGCGCGAGCGCGGTGTCGGCGGAAATCACGCCAACGAGCCGCACGTTCGGGAAATCAAGCCCCTTCGCGATCATCTGGGTGCCCATCAAGACGCGCACGTCGCCGCGACCGAACCGTTCGAGCGCGTCGTGGAAATGCGCGGCGGTCTGCATCGTGTCGCCGTCAACGCGCAGCAGCGTTTCGCCTTCGACAAGGCTCGGGAACGTGCGCGTGAGTTCCTCTTCGACGCGCTGGGTGCCGAGGCCAAACACCGTCACAGGCTTGCCGCAATCGGGGCATTTTTGCGGGAGCATTTGCTCGGCGAGACAG
>Ga0164293_10003310_pt1 | contig 13732 bp, 12 predicted proteins | sample GEODES118metaG_FD_111487 | JGI IMG/M metagenome (GOLD analysis project Ga0164293, IMG submission 111487) | Eutrophic lake water microbial communities from Lake Mendota, Wisconsin, USA - GEODES118 metaG | ecosystem: Environmental > Aquatic > Freshwater > Lake | place: USA: Lake Mendota... | reverse complement strand
GTTCAGAGCAGCCGGATAAAAACCTACCTGGCGACTACCAGACATCCCCGTCGCGCCAGTCGCACACCAACTCTCCGTCCGGGTCGAGATCTGTCGTGACCGGCAGCACGAACACCGATCCGTCATCCTCAGCGGTGCGGACCCGACCGGCCGGCGTCAGCACCGACGTCGGACCCCGCCAGCACACCCAGCCGCGCGGACGGTAGAGCCGCGAACCAGCCCCCGACGCGCTCAGCGCCCCGACCGGGTAGGCGCCGCGGATGACCTGTTCGACGGCGTCGAGGACCGCACTGCCGAGGCCTTGGCCGCGCCACTCTTCCCGCACCGCAACACCTTCGACATAGCCGCAGCGCAACGCCGCCCCGCGATGAAACAGTCGGCGTTGAACCACCGCGGCGTGGGCGATCAGTGTTCCCCGGTGCCCGATGATGGCGTGCATTCCGCCCAGCGCATGGTCCCAGTCGGCGTCGGTGAACTCACCGCCGTAGGCGTCGGTGAGTAGTCGATGAGCGTTGAGCAGGGTTTCGGAGTCCAGATCGCTGGTGTGGACCAGTCGAGCGGTGTGGACTTGCCGAGACGACGGAGACGTCACGACTCCAGCTCTACCAGCCCGGCGCCGTTGCCGTCGCATTACCGGAGTGGTTCCAGTGCAGCCGAACCGGCTGACCAGGCCGCAGTTGGCCGACTCTGTCGGTGTCGGCGTCGATGACCACGCCGATGACCGGATAGCCGCCGGTGGTCGGATGGTCCGGTCCGAGGATCACCGGCTGGCCGTTCGGCGGGACCTGGATCGCGCCGCGGGTGACGCCCTCGCTGGCCAGTTGCCGATCCGGCCACCGGTGCTGCAGTGGTGGTCCGACCAGCCGGACACCCACCCGGTCGCTGCGCTCCGAGATCACCCACGCCGATCGAATCAGCGCTTCGGGGTCGGTGAACCAGTCCTCCCGCGGCCCGGGGGCCACAGTGAGGTCCACCCGGCCGGCGGCGATCGGACCGACCGGCGCCTGTGCGACGCCGGGGAACGCGGCGGCAGGGCGGCCGACGGGAATCACGTCGCCCGCCTGAAGTGGTGCGGGCCCGATACCGGACAGCGTGTCGTAACTGCGTGATCCCAGAACCGGGGCGACGTCAATACCGCCGCGAACGCCGAGGTAGCTGCGCAGCCCGGTCGCGGCCGTGCCGAATACGATGACCTGACCGTCACCGACGTGCTGAATGCTGTTTATCCCGAATGGGATTCCGTCGGCGGCTGGGCTTGGATCAGCCCCGCTGACCGCGACGTCGATGGCACCGCCGAGAACACGGGCGGCGAATCCGCCCAGGGTGATCTCCAGCGTCGCACTGTCCTCGGGGTTGGCCAGCAACCGGTTAGCCAGGGCGTGCGAGCGCCGGTCCGCCGCTCCCGAGCGCCCCACTCCGATATGGGCAAGTCCCGGACGGCCCAAGTCCTGCACCAGGGCCAGCGGACCGGTCCGCAAAACCTCCAGGACGATCACGTCGTGCCCGCGACGCGGAACTGCACCCACATTCCGGGTTTCAACAGCGCCGGCTGCACCCGCTCGATGTCCCACAGCACCGCCTCTGTGCGTCCGATCAGCTGCCATCCACCGGGCGACTCACGCGGGTAGATGCCGCTGAACTCCCCGGCCAGTCCGACCGAGCCGGCCGGCACCCGGGTCCGCGGCTCGGGTCGCCGCGGCACGTTCAGCCGAGCATCACCGCCCACCAGATAGGCGAAACCTGGAGCGAACCCGCCGAATCCGACCCGCCACGGTGTGGCCGTGTGGGCCTCGATGACCTCCACGGCGGTCATGTCCAGCCGGCCAGCCACCTCATTGAGGTCGGCGCCGTCGTAAACCACCTCGATCACCACATCGGCTACGGCGGTCTCACTGCACTCGGCGGGACGCGGGAGAGCGATGCCGGCCAGTTGCGCGCGACTCGTGCGCTGATAACCCGGGTCGGCCAAGCCCAGTAAGACCGTGCGGGCTCCGGGAACGATGTCGATCACTCCGGGTAGTCGGAGCTCCCGCAACGTCTCGGCCAGATCCAGAACCTCAGTGGTAGAGGAACATTCGATCAGCAGAGCCCGGTCGCCGTAGTCGCGGATCGCCGCGCCGTTGAGCCAGTCGCGGACCTTCAGACGGGCCATCAGACCAGGGCGGTGTAGGTGGGTTCGTGACGCTTGACGTAGCCGATCACCCGATAGGTGATCGGGAGCATGACGACTTCGACGGCTGTCTTGTAGAACCAGCCCAGCGCGGCGTATGTCACGAAGTCGCCGACGCTGTTGATGCCGATCGCCCCGGCGGCGATACTGCAGAAGACCAGTGTGTCGCCGAGTTGGCCGACGAAGGTGGAGCCAACCAATCGGGCCCACAGGTGTTTCTCGCGGGTGCGTTCTTTAATCTTGACGACCGCCCAGGCGTTGATGGTCTGCCCCACGATGAAGCCGGCGAGGCCGGCGATGATCAATTGGGTGTACGCACCCACCACATTCGCAAAGTGTTCCTGGTTCGGATAGAAATCAGCAGCCGGAAGGTAGACGGTGATCCAAAATGCCAGGGCTGCAAGCCCATTCATCAGAAATCCCAGAGCAATCGCGCGCCGCGCCGCGCGAAAGCCGTACACCTCGGCGAGCACGTCGCCGATGACGTAGGTCAGCGGAAAGACCAGGAAGCCGCCGTCGGTGATGATCGGCCCAAAGGCGACCCCCTTGGTCGCGGTGACATTGGAGATGATCACCAGCGCGGTGAACACCGCCACCAGGGCGGGGTAGTAAACGCTTCCCACCCGCGCGAAGCCCGGCGGGTTCACGGTATCGAGATCGCTGGTCACAAATTCAATCCAAGCATGCCGCTCGGTCAGGACGAGGCCAGGGCGAGGGTGATCCCAATGCCAGCGTGGTGATCGCGATCGCCCACCCGGATCTGGGCCGATTTCATGCGCCGAAGTCTAGGGTGATCGGCGTGACGGACCTCCATCAGCGCCCGCAGGCGCCCCGCACCAGGTTCGGCCACCCGGTGGGCCTGGTCAACCTGTTCGGCGTCGAACTATGGGAGCGGTTCTCGTTCTACGGGATGCTGACCATCCTCGGCTACTACCTGTACTACTCGGTGGGCGACGGGGGACTGGGTCTGCCTAAGTCCACTGCGACCGGAATCGTCGGCGCCTACGGCGGATTCGTCTACTTGTCCACGGTGCTGGGCGGGTGGATCGCCGACCGGGTCCTGGGGATGGAGCGCACCGTTTTCTACGGCGGTGTGGTGGTGATGGCCGGCCACATCTCACTGGCGATCCTGCCGGGAATGACAGGTGTGGCGGTCGGCCTCGTGCTCATCGCGCTGGGGGCGGGAGCGTTGAAGGCCAACGCGTCCTCACTGCTGGGCACCCTCTACAACGAAGGCGACCCGCGCCGCGACGGTGGCTTCACGTTGTTCTACCTGGGTATCAATCTGGGTGCCTTCATCGGGCCACTGATTACCGGGCTGCTGCAGACCCGGTTGGGCTTCCACTATGGATTCGGTGCCGCTGCCGTCGGCATGGCGTTGGGGTTGACGCAGTATGTGATCTTCCGGCGCAACCTCGGCGCGCACGGCCGGACCGTCGCGCATCCCCTCTCCCGGCAGGCTTTCGTGCGGGCGGTGGGCGTGGTCGCTGCTGTCCTGACGGCCGTCGGTGTCGGGTTCGCCACCGGCGTGATCAAGCTGGCCAACCTCTCGCAGTTCACCACAGCCTTGATCCTGCTGGCGTCGGTCGCCTATTTCACGGCGATGCTCACCAGTGCCCGTGTCACGCCGCTGGAACGAACCCGGGTCAGGGCCTTCATCCCGCTGTTCATCGCCAACGCGGTGTTCTGGTCGTTGTTCCAGCAGATCTTCACCGTGCTGGCGGTGTACTCCGATGAGCGGATGAACTGGTCGATCTTCGGGTGGACCGCACCGTCGAGTTGGATCGGCTCCATCGAGCCGGTGTGGATCATCCTGCTGTCACCGGTGTTCGCGGTGATGTGGACAAAGCTCGGCCGGCGCGCGCCAACCACCCCCCGGAAGTTCGCCTACGGCGTCATCGGCATGGGTCTTGCGTTCCTGCTGTTCCTCTCGATGGCCGGCACCTCCGGACGGTCGGTGCCGGTACTCGTGGTGGCCGCCATCATGGGCGTTTTCGCGGTGTCGGAACTGCTGCTGTCACCGATTGGGCTGTCGGTGACGACGCAGTTGGCCCCCAACGCTTTCCGGGCGCAGATGATGGCCCTGTACTTCTTCTCCGTCGGTCTGGGCACGGCGATGTCGGGCGTACTGGCGCGCTACTACGACCCGGCGCGTGAAGCCGCCTACTTCGGCATCATCGGAGCGTCCGCGGTGGTGGTCGGCATCGTGGTGTGGGTGTTGGCGCCCCGCATCAGTGCCCTCATGGAGGGTGTGCACTAGAGATTAGCTCCCCAGGGCCAGATTCGGCGGCGCTTGGGGGTGTCGAGTTCCAGCAGATGCGGGGCGAATTCCCGCAAAGCGGACTCGACCTGATCGACACTCGGGTTGACCATCGCCCGATCGCCGACGAAAACCGTCGGTACCGTCTCGTTGCCGTCTGCCACGGAGCGCACCCGCGCCGCGGCGGCAGGATCCTCCCAGATATTGATCGGCTCGAAGGGAATCCCGCGCTTGCGCAGTCGATTCCGTAATGCCACGCAGAACGGGCAGCCTGGGCGCCAATAGAACAGAACGGCGGGGTTTGCAGCAGTAGTCATGTCGGATCGGATCGGATCGGACCGGATCAGTTTTCCCGGTCTGCGTTCGACCGGCGTGACGCATAGGGCCACGGATTGTTGCGCTCCGGCACCGACCGGGCCCGTTCCTCCTTGAGTCGCATCCGAAGCTGACTCCGCAGATCGTGCAGGCCCGGATCGCTCCAGCGGTTCTCGGCTTCGTCCGGATCGCTGCTCAGGTCGTAGAGTTCCCACTGGTCATCAAGTGGGCTGGTCCGGTACACCTCGCCGCCGAGGCCGTTGGCAGCCAGTTGCCGCACCCCGGGCTCGGTCCACGTCGAGGGGTCATCGAAGCTGCGCACCAGTTTCCACAGGGAGCCGTCAACCCGGACCACCACGCCCTCGAAGTTGGCGGGGGTGTGTGCCGGAATCCGGATACGCAGCGGTGCAGGCGGATTGGTGGTCTGCTTGAGCCGACGGCCAAGCCCGGAAGCCCCTGAATCGCCTTCGAGCATGTTGTCGCGGGTCATCAGGTACACCGCCCGGTCGTCGTCGATGGGCGCCCCGTCGACCACCGGCATGAGATTGCGGCCGGGCAGTGGGTGGACCTCGGAGAACGATCCGCGCAGCGTCTCGGCGACCGCGTCGACATCGACGCCGGCCGCCGCGAGCAGGGTGGGTACCAGGTCGATGTGCGAGGTCGGAGCACCGACCACCCGGGCGTCGGTGTTCTGCCCGCCGACCCGGGCGATGCTCAGTGGAACCCGGGTGGCCTCGTCGTAGAGGTTGAACCACTTCTGATGCAGACCGCCGTGCGCACCGAGCAGGTCTCCGTGGTCGGAGGTCCGCACCAGCACCGCGTTCTGAGAACCGTCTGTGACGGCGCGCCTGACCCGGTCCACGGGCGTGTCGACCTCGGCGTGTAGCCGGTAGTACAGGTCGCGGTAGCGCTGCCCGAAGCGCTCGTAGACCTGCTGAATCGCCCCGGCCGGACCGTAGCCGGAGTAGTAGGCCTCCCGGAAGGCGATCTGGGCTGAGGGTTTGCTGCGCAGGTCCTCATCGGCGGTGGGCGCGGGCGGTACCTGCGGCGGGTCCAACGGCGAGGGTTTGAGCGGACTGCGCAGCGCCCAGGTCGGGAACAGCACGATGTCGTGTGGGTTGACGAAACTGGCCACCAGCAGGAACGGCCGCAGCGCCGCCGGGTCGCCGGCCCGCCGGCGCGCGTAGCGGTCCTGCAGCCAGGCAACCACCCTCTCGGCGATCAGCGGGTCACGGCGCAGTCCACAGTTGGCCAGTCCAGCGCCGTGCGGTTCGGGCCCTACCCAGCCCGAAAAGCCAAACGGCTCAAGAGGATCAGCGTCGAGGTACCGCTGCACCGCCTCGGGGTCCACCACGCCGTCGTCGTCATTGGTGGCCAGGACCCTCCCCGTTGCGGGGTCGGTCAGGTCGGCGTGCGAGATGTGCCACTTGCCGTCGTAGTGGGTGTCATACCCGGCGGCGCGGAACCAGTTACCCAGGGTGGGGACCTCGCCGGGCCGCAGCCACCGCATCCGGGAGTCGTCGTAGACCTTGCCGATGCCGTCGGTCTGGGTGACCCCATGCAGGTCGGGGTACTGGCCGGTGAAGATCGTGGGCCGACTCGGCACGCAGGCCAGCGAGCCGGTGTAGTGCCGGGTGAAGCTGACCCCGTGCTCGTCGAACCAGCGCTGGCCGGCCAGCACCCGCTGGCGCCAGTCCAGGACCGCGGGGGACTCGTAGGGCGGGATTGCGCGTTCCTCGTCGGTCATCACGATCACGATGTCGGGGTGTGTCATCGGCGTCATCTAACGACCTTCCACTCGGGCGGCCAGTCCGTCGAGCATCGCGTCGGACTGTGTGGATATGAAGCGGCACAGTGCGCGCTCGGCTAGTTGCGCCACCGGGTTTGCGCCGATGTCGACTGTGGTGGTGAGCGTGACGGCGGTTGAGGTGGCGGAGACCGGCGTCAGCGACCACCGGTTGGTGACCCGGCGCAACCGCCGGGGCAGGCCCTCGATCGTGTACGCCAGCGCAACCGGCTGATCTAATTCGGTGATCCGCTCGACGAGGGTGTCGCGGCCCACCTGGATGCGTCGGGAGGTGCCGACGTCGGTGCCGGTTGGGCCGTGTTCCAGCACGCAGGAGTGGTCGACGTTGGCAGCCCAGGAACTGATGGATCCGAAGTCGGCGAGGACGTCCCACACCTGATGAGGTGATGCGGCGACACTCCGGGAGCGGCTGATCTGGGCCACCCTTGCATCCAACCTTATTTCGGGCCACGCTTCACCCGGCGGCCCGAATACCCATGAAACCCGCCCTGGGTCGTGGCCGGTTGGCTCTACGCTGAACATATGGCGATCTCCGACCTCACGAGCAAGGCGCTGGACAAAGCGCGGCAGTACGCCGAACGCGGTTCGGCCGAACTGCACTATCTGCAGAAGATGATCTCCTCGGGTGCCTTCGGACTGGAGCCCCCGCAGAACTTCGTGGCGCTGGCCGCCGACGTCCGGCGCTGGGGCGAAATCGGAATGATCCCGGCGCTCAACGCCCGCCGCAACCCGCACCGGACCGCGATCATCGACGACGAGGGCACGATGACCTTCGCCGAACTCAACAACGCGGTCAACGCGACCGCCAACGGTCTGCTGGCGATGGGGGTCAAGGGCGGCGACGGGGTGGCGATCCTGGCCCGTAACCACCGCTGGTTCCTGATCGCCAACTATGCCTGCGGCCGGGTCGGCGCACGCATCATCCTGCTCAACACCGAGTTCTCCGGCCCGCAGATCCGCGACGTCGCCGCGCGTGAGGGCGGCAAGGTGATCATCTACGACGACGAGTACGCCGAGGCCGTGCAGCTCGCCGATGCCCCCTTGGGCAAACTGCGTGGCCTGGGTACCAACCCAGACGGCGATGGTCCGTCGGGCAGCACCGATGAAACCCTGGCCGAACTGATCGCGCGCAGCAGCACCGCACCCGCCCCCCAGGCCACCAAACGCTCGTCGATCATCATCTTGACCAGCGGAACCACCGGTACCCCGAAGGGCGCCAACAGGCATGCCCCGCCGACCCTTGCTCCGATCGGCGGTGTGCTGTCCCATGTTCCGTTCAAGTCCGGCGAGGTGACGGCCCTGCCGTCACCGATGTTCCATGCGCTGGGTTATCTGCACGCGACCATCGCCATGACGCTGGGCTCGACGCTGGTGCTGCACCGCCGGTTCAAGCCCGCCACCGTGCTGGAGGACGTCGCCAAGCACAAGGTTACCGCGATCGTGGTGGTCCCGGTGATGCTGTCCCGGATGCTGGACGCCTACGAGGCGATGGACACCAAACCGGACATGTCGTCGCTGCGGATCGTCTTCGTCTCCGGTTCCCAACTCGGTGCGGAGTTGGCGACCCGTGCCATGCGGAATCTCGGCCCGGTGATCTATAACCTTTACGGCTCAACGGAAATCGCGTTCGTCTCCATCGCCCGCCCGCAGGACCTCAAGAAGAACCCGGCGACGGTCGGTCCGCTGATCAGGGGTGTCAAGGTCAAGATTCTCGACGAGCACGGTCAAGAGGTGTCGCAGGGCAAGGTCGGGCGGATCTTCGTGGGTAACTTCTTCCCATTCGAGGGCTACACCGGCGGCGGCGGCAAGGAGATCATCGAGGGACTGATGTCCTCCGGTGATGTCGGCTTCTTCGACGACGACGGCTTGCTCTACGTCAGCGGCCGCGACGACGAGATGATCGTCTCCGGAGGGGAGAACGTCTTCCCCGCCGAGGTTGAAGACCTCGTCAGCGGACACCCCGACGTCATTGAGGCCACCGCGATCGGCGTGGAGGACAAGGACTTCGGCCAACGGCTGCGCGCCTTCGTCGTCCTCAAGGATGGGGCCGCACTCACCGAGGAGGCGGTCAAGGACTATGTCCGCGATCACCTGGCCCGCTACAAGGTTCCGCGGGAGGTGGTGTTCCTGACGGAACTACCCCGCAACCCGACCGGCAAGATCCTCAAACGCGAACTGCGCCAGATCGAAATCCACTAGCCCATTCCTCCGCGCGGCCCATTCCTCCCGCGAGCAGACACAAACTCGCACATTTCCGGGCGGATTCGTGCGAGTTTGTGTCTGCTCGCGAGGGGGTTAGGGATCCCGCGGCAGACCCAGCAGGCGCTCGGCGATGATGTTCAGCTGGACCTCGGAGGTTCCGCCGTAGATCGTCGTCGACCGGCTGGCGAGGAGGAACTCCGCCCACCTGCCCGGCACGGAGTCCTCCTCCCAGATCGCGCCGTCGATGCCCATCGAGGCCACTGCGAACTCGGCGTAGCCCTGACCGGTCCGCATCGACAGCAGCTTGGAGATCGCCGCCGAGGGCATCGCGTCGCCGCCGGCCAGGGTCAGCAGCGTCGAGCGCATACCCATCAGCTTGGCGGCGTGCCCCTCGGCAATGAGCTCACCTGCCCGGTGATGGCCGACCTGGTCGAAGTGGCCTTCGCCGACGAACTCGACGAACTTCGCCAAGCTGGGCAGGAACCACGGTTCGTCGCTGCCGATCGAAACCCGTTCGGCGGTAAGGGTGTTGCGGCTGACCTCCCAGCCGCTGTCGACTTCGCCGAGCACCAAATCGTCGGGGACGAACACGTCGTCGATGAACACGGTGTTGAACAAGGCGTTGCCGGTCAACTCCCGCAATGGCTTGACCTCGACGCCCGGTTGCTTCATGTCGAGCAGGAAATAGGAGATTCCATTGTGTTTCGGGGCGCTCGGATTCGTTCTGGCCAGCAGCGCGCCCCACTGGGAGAACTGCGCGGCGGTGGTCCAGATCTTCTGGCCGGTGATGCGCCACCCGCCGTCGACCTTGGTGGCCTTGGTGGTCAGGCTCGCCAGGTCAGATCCGGCTCCCGGCTCGGAAAACAGCTGGCACCAGATGATCTCACCGCGAAAGGTCGGTGGCAGGAAGCGCTGCTTCTGCTCCTCGGTGCCGTAGGCGACGATGGAGGGGATTAGCCACGCGGCGATCCCCATGTTGGGCCTCTTGACACGGCCGGTGCCGAATTCCTGCGAGATGACGATCTGCTCCACCGGCGTCGCGGCCCGACCCCAGGGTTGGGGCAGGTACGGCAGCACCCAGCCACCTTCGGCGATCGCAACTTTTCGATCCTCGCCGGGAATCGCTTTGAGCGCAGCAACTTCGGAGCGAATCTCCGCGCGCAGCTTCTCGGTGTCCGGGTCCAGGTCGATGTCCAGCGGTCGCATCCCGGTGGCGGTGGCGGTGTCGAATACCTGCTGCCGATACTCCGTCGACCGCCCGAACGCCGCCACCAGGCCTAAGGTGTGCCGGTAGTAGACGTTGGTGTCATGCTCCCAGGTGAACCCGATTCCGCCGTGCACCTGGATGCAGTCCTGGGTGCAGCGCTGCGCGGCGGCCGGTGCCAGGGTGGCGGCCACCGCCGCGGCGAACTCGAAATGAGTTGACTCGTTGTCCCAATCCTTCTCGGCGGCTTCGTCAATCGCGCGAACGGCATCCCATACCGCCGCAGTGGCACGCTCGGTGGTGGCGATCATCTCGGCGCACTTGTGTTTGATCGCCTGGAACTGACCGATCGGCCGGCCGAATTGCTCGCGGATTTTGGCGTACTCCGAGGCGGTGTCGGTGGCCCACCGGGCAAGGCCGACCGCCTCAGCGGACAGCAGAGTGGTGATGATGGCCCGCCCGGCGGCCTGGGAGACGTTGGACAGCAACCGCTCGGCGCCGACCTCCACCCCGTTGGCCCGGACGTGGGCGACCGGCCGCAGCGGATCCACTGACCGCAATGGCGCGATCTCCAGTGCGTCGGCGTCGAGCACCGCCCATTCAATTCCGCCGTCGATGTTGACCGGCAGCACCAGCACGCCGGCCTGGGTCGCCGCGGGCACCGACCGGGCCTCGCCGCGGATCACGCACATGTCGTCCTGGCGGCTTGCGGTCAGTTCGGACTCCATCGCGACGGCGGCGACCTTCTCACCGGCGGCCAGTTCGGCCAGCAGTTTGGAGTCGGGATCATGGGCGGCGATCAGTGCGCTGGCGATGGCGGACGAAACGTAGGGCCCCGGCACTGCGCCGTATCCGAACTCGGCGATCGCGATGGCCAATTCCAGCAGTCCGAACCCCTGACCGCCCACCGACTCCGGCAGGTGTAGGCCGTGCAGACCCTGATCGGCCGCCGCCTGCCAGTAGGGCGGCGGATCCTCCAGTGGTGTCTCCAGCGCGGCGTGCAGAACCTCCGGGGGAGCCACACGCCGCACCAAAGCGCGCACCGAATCAGCGAGGTCCTGATGCTCTGATGTGATCGCCAGGGGCATGTTCGATCGCCTTCACTCTCGGGAGCTGCCGATTAACCGGTGGGTTGGGACCGAGGGTACTCCCCGCCGTGGTCATGGCGGGTCTGCCGGTCAGGAGGCGGGCTCGCCCGCAACCACACCACCAGAATTGAGCCGAGGACCAACAGGATGCCGACCGCCCACATGCCGGCCTTGTTGGTTCCGGTGAGGTCTTCCAGCGCACCGGTGGCGTACGGCGCGGCGAACCCGCCGAGGTTGCCAAGCGAGTTGATCAGCCCGATTCCGGCGGCTGCCGCGGCACCGGTCAGGAATCGCGACGGCAACGCCCAGAACACCGGCAGCGCCGCGAAGATGCCCATCGCGGCGATCACGACAGGCACCATCACCGCAACCGGGTGACGCAGATACAGCGCCATGGGAATTGCCAGGCCACCCAGCAGTAGCGGGATCGCCACATGCCAGACGTGTTCGCGGGTCCGGTCGGCGTGTCTGGACCACAGGAACATCGCAACCGCCCCGAAAACATAGGGAACCGCGGTGATGAAACCGACCTGCAGCAGAGAAAGTTGTACCCCGAAGGTCTTCCTGAAGCCCGCCACGATGGACGGCAGGAAGAAAGCCAGCGCATACAGCCCGTAGGCGACGGCGAAGTAGACGATGGCCAGCGCCCAGACCCGCGGGCTGGTTAGTGTGCGGCGCAGCGGGAACCGGTATTGGGTGCTGATCTGCCGTTCCTCGGCGGCCAGTGTGTCGGTAAGCCAACGTCGTTGGGCACTGTTGAGCCAGTGCGCATCGGCGGGGCGGTCGGTGAGGTAGAACCAGCAGACCAACCCCAGCAGCACCGCCGGCAGGCCCACACAGATCATCATGAACCGCCACCCCGCCAGTCCTCATACCCCGTGCCCGGTCTGAATCAGCCACGCCGCCAGCGGTGTCCCGACCGCCGAGGCCACCGGAACGGCCAGCATGAAGACCCCGACCACGCGGGCCCGGTAGGCGGCCGGGAACCACTGGCTCAGGTAGAACACCACCCCGGGAAACAAGCCCGCCTCGGCGACGCCGAGCAGGAACCGCAGCACCAGCAGGGTGCCGGCATTCGGCGCGAACGCGATGGCGACCGCGACGATGCCCCAGGACACCGCGATGCGGGCCAACCAGCGCCGGGCGCCGAAACGAACCAGCGCGAGGTTCGATGGAACTTCAACCAGCACATAGCCGATGAAGAAAATGCCCGAGGCCAGTCCGAACATGGTGGCTGACAGTTGCAGGTCCGCGCTGATCTCAGCCTTGGCGATACCGAGGTTGGTGCGGTCAAGGAAGTTGACGAAGTACAGCGCCATCAGCAGTGGAACAAGGCGCACCGTGACCGCCCGAAGTGTTTCGGCTTCCACGGATTCAGCGTTCGGCGAGACGGACACCGGGCCTCCCGTTGACGACGTTGAGCAGATCCTGGCCGTCACGCAGCCGAGCGCAGTTGTCGATCGCCTCGGTCAGGTAGCGGCGCATCGTGTCCTGGGTGAACCAGACTACGTGCGGTGTCACCACAACGTTGTCCAACCGCAGCAGTGGGTTGTCAGGTTCGACCGGTTCGGTGGCGAACACATCGAGTCCCGCCCCAGCCAACCGGCCCTCCAGAAGCGCTTCGGTCAGTGCCGCCTCGGCAACGATGCGACCGCGAGAAGTGTTGATCAACAGTGCCGTTGGCTTCATCGCGGCCAGGGCGGCACGGTCGATCAACGCCTCGGTTTGCGCGGTGAGGGGAAGGTGGAGACTGACGACGTCGCTGGATGCCAGAACCTCGGTCAGCGGCCGCCAGCCTGGTGTGCCGTCGTCGCCGGTGCTGGTGTGCAGCACCCGGGCGCCCATCGCGGCCACGATCGTTTCGACCCGCCGGGCAATGTTGCCGTAGCCGACCAGTCCCACCGTGCAACTGCCGATATCGCGCACCGTCTCCCCGAGGGTGGTGTCGGTCGGCCAGCCACGACCGGTGCGGGTAGCCGCGTCGAGTTCCACCAGTCGGCGCATCGCCGCCAGCATCAACAGCACCGCGCCCTCGGCGGCCGATGGAGCGTTGGCGCCCGGCATATTGGCCACCGCGATATCCAGTTCGGTAGCCGTCGGCACATCGATGGTGTTCACTCCGGTGCCGAGTTTGTGGACCAGTCTCAGCCGTGCGCCGCGGCGCAGTTCTTCCCCCGACAGTGGCCGCAACACATGCCACACCGCGTCAGCCCACGGCAGGTTCTCGTCTAGCGTCTGGTCATCGTCCTCGTGGCACCAACGGATGTCGAGCCAATCCGCCTCGGGTGCAACCATTTCCAGAACGGTCTTACCGGGCAGAAAATGCCCCAGCACCCTGACCACCGCCACCATCGGTCCGCTAGTCCCGAAACAAGCCGGACTTGCCGAACGCGCCGACGATGGCGCTCAATTCGGCGACCAGTTCAGCCGGACTCAGCGCGACGTCACCGGCCAGCCAGGCGCTGATGGCCTGCGTCACACCGCCGACCACGAAGTAGGCGAAGGCCTTGGTGCGCTCGTCGGCGGGTCGTTGGGTGAGGGTCTCGACGTGCTGGCCGGACAACAAGACGAACAGCGCCTCGGACTCCTGCCGCTTGCGGATCACCGCGGCGTTGGACACCTGAGCCCCGAACATCAGTCGGCCCACGCGCCGGTCGGCCTCGATCGTGCGCACGATGTTGGCCAG
>Ga0164293_10003309_pt1 | contig 13733 bp, 13 predicted proteins | sample GEODES118metaG_FD_111487 | JGI IMG/M metagenome (GOLD analysis project Ga0164293, IMG submission 111487) | Eutrophic lake water microbial communities from Lake Mendota, Wisconsin, USA - GEODES118 metaG | ecosystem: Environmental > Aquatic > Freshwater > Lake | place: USA: Lake Mendota... | reverse complement strand
TTGACAACGCGCGTCCCTGCTTGAATTCGTGCAGATACGCGCTGCCCGCCCGGCTCCGAGGTGAGTGACTGCGTGGGATGGCAAGGTTCATTTACAGCGGTGTCGGTGGACGAAACAGGTGCGCTTGCCGTGCTGAACGGAAGAGCATTTGTCTCATTCGAATCGCTAGCGCGTAGGTGCTCAAACAATGCCTTCTGAGGCGCAGAGCCGTTTTGCAGCGGAGAAGTTTTTTCCTCAGCATTCGCCTGTAAACCTTGGGTGAGGGAGTTGAGTGAGTTTTCCTTCGGATATTCGACAATGGCTGCTTCAAAAATCCAAAAAATGGCAGCAGCAATCAGCAGCCCAGCGATCATCGCTCCAGCTTTTCTTCGATAAAATTTTTTCTCCTCGTGCATATTGATTTGGTTTTTGCCGGGGGGAGCGCGACATCATGCACATGAAGTGATATTTTTAAATGTGACAATTTCGACATAATTGCATTTAAGGCAGACATTATTGCGTAAAATGGCGTGCTTTATATTGCAAGCGTGTCGTTTACTCGGCGCGATTCGCGGCGTGTTTATCGGAGTATTTTTATCGCAAGCGAGGCGAATTTGAGGCCGACTATCGCAGAAGTGGGAGGCTGCCGCTTGGGCCTTACTTTTTTTCCAAGCGTTCGAGGGATTCTTTGCGGAGGTGACGGCGGATTTCGTAGTCTGGGCCGGACTCAAGGATTTCGCCGGTGTCGAAGGTGCTTTCGAACTCGGGGAAGAAAGTATCGCCTGCGACGTCGCGGTCGATGCGTGTGAGGAGGAGTTCGGAGCAGCGGGGCAGGAGGGCGGCGTAGAGTTGGGCTCCGCCTATGATGTAGAGTTGGCGGCCGTCGGTGGGTTCTTCAATGGCGTCGAAGGAGCGGAGCACGGTGACTCCGGCGATGTCGGCCTCGCGGGAGACGACCCAATTTTCGCGGCCGGGGAGTGGCTTGCCGAGCGAGTCGTAGGTTTTTCGTCCCATGACGATGATGTGAGCGAGGGTGGTGCGTTTGAAAAATTTCAAATCCTCGGAGATGTGCCAGGGGATCCGTCCATCGGCTCCGATGACGCGGTTGCGGGACATGGCGGCGATGGCGATCATGGATTAGACGGAAATGGGTGCTTTGATGGCTGGGTGCGGGTCGTAGCCTTCAAGAGTGAAATCCTCGAAGACAAAATCCTCGAGACGTGTGCAGGCGGGATTGAGCACCATGCGCGGCAGGGGGCGGCACTCGCGGGTGAGCTGCAGGCGGGCCTGCTCGAGGTGGTTGGCATATAGGTGGAGATCGCCGAAGGTGTGAACAAATGTGCCGGGCTGGAGGCCGCAGACCTGAGCAATCATGAGCGTGAGGAGCGCGTAGGAGGCAATATTAAAGGGCACGCCGAGGAAGAGGTCTGCGCTGCGCTGGTAGAGTTGGCAACTGAGTTCGCCATCCTGGACATAGAATTGAAACAGAGCATGACATGGTGCGAGGGCCATGAGGTGAAGCTCGGCGGGGTTCCATGCCGAAACGACAAGGCGACGGCTATCGGGATTTTTTTTGATGTCTTCGACGACGCGCGCGATTTGATCGATCGCGGTGCCATCCGCTCCGCGCCAGTCTCGCCACTGGGCCCCATAGACGCGGCCGAGATTGCCTTCCTCATCGGCCCACTCGTCCCAGATGGTGACATTGTTTTCCCGCAGATAGCCGGTGTTTGTATCGCCTTTCAGGAACCAGAGGAGCTCGTGAATGATGGAGCGGAGGTGGAGTTTTTTCGTGGTGAGGAGAGGAAAGCCTTGGCGCAAATCGAAGCGCTCTTGGGCACCGAAAATGGAATACGTGCCGGTGCCGGTGCGGTCGGATTTGAATCGGCCCTCATCAAGGACGAGTCGAAGGAGGCGGTGGTATTGCTGCATGGCGGTGGTTAAGGAAAAGATCAGTCGGCGACTTTTTCCTGCGACGAGGGACAGATGCCGCAGAGTTCGCAGTGGGGACAATCCGGTTTGCGGGCGGCGCAGCGGCGACGTCCGTGGAAGATGAGCCAGTGGCTGAGCAAAGTCCAGGATTCCTGAGGGAAGAGTTTAATGAGGTCCTGCTCGATGCGGATGGGGTCGCTGAATTTTGTGAGGCCGAGGCGCTGGGAGAGACGGCCCACATGGGTGTCGACAACGACGCCTTCGTTTTTGTGGAAGGCATTTCCGAGGACGACATTGGCCGTTTTACGTCCCGCGCCAGGGAGTGCGGCAAGGGCTTCGAGGGTGGATGGCACTTCGCCGCCGTGTCTGGCAAGCAGAGCGGCACCCATGGCGCGGATATTTTTTGCCTTGTTGCGGTAGAAACCGGTGGAGCGGACGAGGGTCTCGAGTTCCTCTTGAGAAATCTCAGCGTAGTCGGCTGCGGTGCGGCAGCGTTGGAAGAGGTCTTTAGTAACAATGTTGACGCGCTTGTCGGTGCACTGCGCGGAGAGGATGGTGGCGACAAGGAGCTCGAGCGGGTTGGAATAGTCGAGCTCGCAGTGGGCATCGGGGTAGATGGACGGGAGCCTCTTGAGAAGCTCCCGGGCCATCTCGCATGCGTCGGCGGGGTGTTTTAACTGGCTCAGTGATGCAGCGGCTGCGCGAGGCATGCGAAATCAGTTGCCTCCAAGAGCCTGGATGCGCTGCTTGGCTTGCTCGGCAAATTTATCGCTCGGGAAATCCTTCACGATTTGGCTGTAGCAGGCCTTGGCGCGGGCGAGTTGCTCGGATTTCTTCGGCTTGGATTCCTCGGTGAGGGTTGCGGCTTGTACCTCGAGGAGTTGTCCACCTTCCCAGAGCCCTTCGGCTGCTGCGACGGGAACGCCGGAGTAGAATTGCGGAATCTTCATGAAGAAGTCGATGGCTGCACCGCAGTTCTCTGCCTTCTTTTTGGGATCCGCCTCGGCGTTCATTTTATCCTTCATGATGTGGCCGTAGAGAAGGAAGGAGTTCGCACGGAGTTCGGCTGTGGCGTTCTGCGCTCGGATGATGCCGCCGAGGAGCGACATGGCTTCATCGGGTTTCTTCTGCGAGCGAAGCGACTGGGCGATACCGTAGTCGGCTTCGAGGACTTTGGGCGACCAGGGGTAGGTGCTCTTGAGTTGTTGGAAGAACTGGCCGGCTTCGGCAGTCTGCCCGCGCTGCTGCGCGACGCGGCCTTTGCCGAAGAGGGATGTGGCCTGAGCTTCCTGAACGAGCGGTAGGGCGGCATTTGGTGCGACACCGGCGGGAGCAGGGTAATCGACGGCGAGTTTTTCGAAGATGGCTTGGGCCTCGTCGAGCTTGCCGGAATCGACAAGGGCGAGCCCGTAGACATCGAGGTCTTTCGGGCCATAAACCACTTGAGCATTGTAGGCCTCGGTCATCTTGGCCAAGGCGCGGGGCTTGTCTTTTTCCGCAATGAAGCCTGCCAGCGTAAAAAGGATCTTGCTGCGCGCAGTAGAATCGGCGGCTTGGTCGGCCTGGGCTTGGAATGCGGCTTCGACGGCGGCATCGTCTTTCAAGCCGGAGCGGATGAGCATGCGCTGACTGGCGAGGAGGGACTGAAGCGCGGGCGAAACATCGGCGCTTTGCGGGTATTTCGCAAGGAGGCTCTCGATGGTCGCGGAAGATCCATCGACGGCTTCCTTCCACTTCACGCGGTCGGATTCGTTGAGTGAGGTATAGTTAGTCGCGAGGCGCTCGGCGGTGGCTCGCTGGAGCTCGGAGACGGTCACCAACGCCGACGGGGCTTTAGCGTTGTCGGGATAACGCTCCACGAACTCCTTCCAAGTGGTGATGGCGAGGTCTACGTTGCCAGCGGATGCGGCATTCTGGCCAATGCTGTTGTAGGCAAAATAGACTTTATCGTCCTTCGGATACTTTTCGATGAACTCGCGCATGAGCTTGTTAACCTCGGCAACATTCTGAGCCGCGGCGAAGACTTGAGAACGGGCGAAGTAGGTGAAAGGAGCCGGCGGCGAGTCGGGGAATTGCTCGGCGACTTTGGCGAGCGTGGCCACACCAGCGTCATTCTGGCCTGTGGCGACCTGTGCGTTTCCGAGAACAAATGTGGCAAGCGGAGTGAGCGGGGTCTCAGGATTCGCCTTGAGGAATGCCTCAAGAAGCGGAATGGCGCCAGCGTTGTCACCCTTCTGTTGCGTGCAAGCGGCTATCCAGTAGGTGGACTCCACAGCCTGCGGGGTGTCGGGATATTTCTCAACAGTGAGCTTGAAGGCCTTGATGGCGTCGTCCCACTTCGAGGTGTCGCGATAGATGCTACCAATGCCGAACTGGGCAACAACTCCAACATCGGGCGTTGGATTTTTTTGGAGGCTGTCTTGGAAGGTCTTTAGCGCCTGATCGTATTGCTTGAGGCCGATTTGGGCTTGGGCCTTCTGAGCGACCGAGAGGCCCGAGAGACGGCCTTTCGGGTAGGACTGTATGGACTCGTCGAAGTAGCGGATCGCCCCGGCACTGTCACCTTGGGCGAGGATCATGTTGCCGACCATGAAGGGTAGGTTTTCCGCAATCGGCTTGCCTTTGTAGTTTGCCTGGAACTCCTCGTAGCCCTTCAGAGCAGGGCTCATGGCATTCTGCATGATGTAGCCCATCGTGTTGTAATAGAGGGCACGCATCTTATCGTCATCGGTAGTCAGGAACGGTCTGATGTGGGTGATGACCACACGGGACTCGTTATATCTTCCGGCATTGAAAAAGATTTCGCCGAGTTTGAGGAGGGCCTGCGCGGTCTGGTCGGGCTTGGCGCTGATCTCGGCGAGTTTTTTGAGTTCGCGCTCGTTTTCCTTATCGAGCTTGTTTTTCAGGGGAATGTTCTTTGCGCGAAGGGCTGCGATTTTTTGAGGACCGTAGGATTTCACCTTCTCTTGCTGCATGGCGACGATGTCCTCTTTCGGCAACACGGCCATATAGGCTGCGGCAGCCTGTTCATAGAGGCCCTTGCGGTCGGCCTCGGGACTGAATGCAGCGCGCATGAACAAGATTTCACCGAGTTGGAAATTTGCGTCGTTCACGAGCGCCAGGTCTTTTTTGCTCGCGATAATCCCCCGCAAGAGGTCCTCCGCCTGTTTGAGGAGTTCGAGGCCTTTGTCCTTATCGCCACCATCCCTAGTGAGTTGGCCGCCACCTTGTGTAGCGAGGGTGATGGCGAGAAGATTTTTGCTACCTTCAATGGTCGAGCTAGCAGCAAACTTCTGAATATTCTCACGCAGAGTGGCCGCGGCCTTATCGAAGTCGGAGATCTGGTATTCGCAGAGCGCACGACCATAGACGACCGCCTCGAGGTCGGGAGACTGTGGATACTTCGCAGCAAAGTCGGTGTAGCTTTTGATCGCCTGTTCGAAGATGCCCTTGCGGCTTGCATCCGAGGGCGGAAGCGCCATGGCTTTGGAGGCGAGAATTTGTGCGCGCAGATTGTCAATCATCTGCAACTGATCAGGCGTGAGCGCAGGACCAGACTTGGATTTTTCCAAACTGGCGAGAGCCTTGTCGAACTCTCCGAGGTAAAATTGGCAGAGGCCGAGTTGGATTGTCGCCGACTGAACAAGAATATCCGTGGGATAGCCTGTGATGATGCCTTGGTAAGCGGCGGCGGCAGCTTTGTAATCGGCGTTTGAAAGCAGGCCGTAGGCGGCTTCATTTTCCTGAGCGGCGGCCTGAGACTGAGCGTGGAGAGTACTCGGCCATAGGAAACGGGACAGCAGAGTCGTAAGGACAATAACGGGGAGCAGTTTCATGACCGCATACCAATATCCGATGCAAGCGGACGATTCCAACGGATTTTTATGTTGGCGATGGTTCAAAAGTGAACTGCGAGGTAGTGCAGCAATTCGTCATTAAATTGCCGACACCGCCAGATCATTCCTGATTTATGGAAACTAAGTGAAGCGGCGTTTTCCGTAAAGCAACTACGAGTCAGGAAGACGAGTGGTTGAAGACGTCCGGCCACGGCTGGTCACCGAAGGTACTTAAATCAAACAGAGCATCAAACATGACCGAACAGACAAGAACCCAAAATTCATCCCTCGATAACTTTATCCATCGTTTTTTTGAACGAAGCATGCGAAAATGGGCCTTCCCGGATCGCTGAAATGATTCTCAACGCCTCGCCCTGGAAACGCTGCCAGTTTCATTCCCAGCAAAACGCCCAACCCTACGTTCCCAAAGTCTCCATGCGACAACAAGTCGACGACGACATTCGATATATCTACAACTTCCGCAACCGCCCAGAGGCCGACATGCGTCTCAACGAGATCGTCGAAAAATACTCCAAATCCGCTCCCGATCTCGCTCGTTGGATGGAAAGCGCCATTCACAAAGGCCTCACCATTTTTGGTTTCCCCAAAAATATCCGCCGTCGTCTGCGCTCTTCCAACATGTGCGAAACCTCAACTCCCAAATTAAAAGACGCATCAGGATCGCAGGCCTCTTTGCAAACGAAGCCTCCATCCTACGCCTCGTCTCCGCCATCCTCATGGACATTTCCGAGGAGTGGGAGTCCGGCAAAACCTATCTTCCCCAGATCTGTAACAACTAACCAAAATCAACAAAAAACCTTTGCCATCCTTCAGTCAGCCTAACCGAATTTACAGAAAAATGTTGCTTTGCCGGAGTTACAGCGTTTCGGCAGATGTTGAGATTGATTGCAGCGACGTCATGCAGGCATAGTTTCAGACAGCTCTTGCATCCAAGGTAAAAGTGTGAAAGATTAGTAATTCTTCCACGCCGACATAGCTCAGTGGTAGAGCAGCGGTTTTGTAAACCGCTGGTCGTCGGTTCGAATCCGACTGTCGGCTCCCCTCATCTTTTTAGTAAGACCTGTTGCACCCTGTGCGACAATGGAGAAAGTAAACGTAAAGGCCAGTTATCGAAATTCCAACTCCTTCACGATCGCGCTTATGTCCAATAACGATACATCTGATTCTCCCGACTTTAGCTTCCCCTTTGAAGCTCTCGTCGACCACTGCAAGGCGAATGAACTTAGCTTTGCCATCTTCCGGCAGGAAAAACGCGTTCGCCTGAACATCTGCCGCAAGCATGCGCTGTATACCTGCCACTTGCGTATTTCAAATGACGACGAGATTTTTCAAATCCATCTGAACTACCCGGTTCTAGCGAAGGATGAAAAAATGAAGCCGAGCGTAACGGAGTTCTTTACCCGAGTGAACTACGGCCTCGTCCTTGGTGCGTTCGAAGTGGACTTGCGCGACGGGGAGGCCCGCTACCACATCAGCCACATCATTGGCGACGGACGATTGGAGGACGAGGTCATCCGGCGCGTCATCAGGTCAGCCCTTTCGACAGCAGACCGCTATTTTCCAGCTTACATGCGTGTGCTTTTTGGGGGTGATACCCCTGAGGACGCTGTTTTTCTAGCCGAACTCGATTTGAATAACCAAGACACGGAAATCCAGCCCGCCTCTGCAGAATCGCCCATTCCCCCGACACCCAAGGCATCCAAGCGCAAACCCCGTAAGAAACGTGGCAAGCTGGAGGATTCCGATTCCCCAGAATCCTGACGACGAAGCCCAGCGTGTTTGGAATCGGCTACGCCCGCTTTGAGAGAAGCAAATGCATCAAAATCGTAGCCACGGTAAAAACGAATCATGCCTAGTTTACAGAGTAAAATGGCGGGTTTGCGTGAGCCTCATTGAATCGATGTGATCACTTAGATGCTTGAAGCGGCGCTATGACCAATAATTTTAAAGAAAACACTATGGCTCTCGTGCAGAGCGGCAAATAAGTCAAAACGATGGACCAAACCTCGCCAAACTTCGCGTATTTTAATAGCCTAGAAACTGGGAACCTCACTCGCTGCACGTGTCAAGGTGGTCGTCGAGAGCGAAAAGTAGAGTTTTTTTCAGGGCCTAGCAACCATTGGTGGATGGTACTGTCGTACTGGAAGAGTTCACCGAATCGGGGGCGGCGAATGCGGCGATGAGTGCATGATTTTTAACCGGTGAAGGAATGAGGGTAGGGAAATGGGTTTTGATATAGGCTTCGAGGATAGATCGAGCACGTTTGAGTCCATGGAGGCAGAGGAGCTCGTTGGAAACGAGTTCAAAATTGCTCGGGCTCAGGAGGGGGATGAATTGGCAAAGAAAGGCAATGAACGGGGCGGTCCAGGAACCACATGGTCGCCGCCGCTGGTTTTGATTTGAACCCGAATAAAGCAGAATTAACCACAGAGCGCACAGAGAACACAGAGGATGATCTGTTTATGATGCGATGCGTTTGAAATGATTTGTGCGATATTAAACAAAAGCCAAAGCCTTTTCTGTCAAATCTCTCCATCCTGCCCTCCTGTCTAAAAATCCGTTTTTGATTTGAAAAGCATCGTGGTCTTGGAGCCACCGAATTCAAAGTTGCTAGGGGCAGGTAAGTTGGTGTTTTTCATCGTTTCGATTGACATAAATTAATGGACTCTGGGGGGCCTGATTTTCGCTCGCATTCTGGTGGGGGGATATTCCCCTGCCTCCGACCCCTCTCCAAAAAGCAGGTCAATGATTATTCCGCTCAAAATGCAGTTTTTCATTTTTGAACCGGCAGCCACAGTCCAACGGATTTTTAAAATTCTTCATGACCGGGTGTGCGCTTGATTTCAGCACATTCTGACGCGAGGATTTACTCATGGAAGACTCTCAACAGCCATACCCGCCACCACTGCCGCCGAATGACGATACAGCTGCAGCGCGACAGTGGATCACTGTCCTGCATCTCAGCGCCCTAGCTGCCCTTGTCATCGTAGGCTTTGGCCACATTCTTGGGCCATTGATCATCTGGCTCCTCAAGAAAAATGAAGTGCCGAGCCTGGATGCGGCAGGCAAAAGCGTGCTGAATTTTCAGATCTCCTGGAGTATCTGGTTTTTTATTTCGGGCGTTGTGGCAGTCTTCGGGTCCTGTCTTGTCGTCCCGCTGGCACTACCTGTGGGCACATTGATCGCATGGCTTGCCTTTGTCATCAACGGCGCGATCAAGGCAAGCAACGGGGTGAATTACAATTTCCCTCTAACGATCCGCTTTTTCAGCTGATTTCTTCAGGTAAAAGCAGCCACTAAATCAAACGCAGAAATGCTCCACGCGGCGCCCGATGCCTGCAAGGATCTCCCACGAGATCGTTCCAGCTTGGCTGGCCAACTCGGAGACATCAATTTTCTCGTCACCATCACAACCAATCAAAGTAACCTCATCGCCAAGCTCCACTCCGCATACTTGGGAAACATCGACCACGATCTGATCCATCGTCACCCGCCCAAGCACAGCGCACCGGTTTCCACGCACAAGCACACTCGCTCCCCGGCCCGAAACCTGCCTCGGGAATCCATCCGCGTATCCGACAGCCACCAACGCGGTGCGAATCGGTTTTTCAGCAATAAATGAGCGCCCGTAGCTCACACTGGAACCCGCAGGCAATTCACGCAATAAGACCACACGGGACTTCCAGGAAAGCACAGGTTCGAGCTGGCTGGAGTATTCCGGCAGAGGAGAGATGCCATAGAGAATCAGCCCCGGCCTCACCAAGTCGAGTCGGTGCTCAGGGCGAGTCAGGATACCCGCGCTATTTAGAACGTGGAACTTGGCGCCGCGCGCCAGAGACCGCAAGTCGGCGGCGAGCGCATCGAATCCCTCAAGCTGTTCCAGAGTGAAAACCGCGTCTTCATCCGCTGAGGGAAGATGTGTCGAAATGCTGTGCAGGAAGACCCTCTCCATGGAGAGCATGCGGCGCACCTCTTCCAACGCCAATCCCGCCGCACAGCCAGCACGCCCCATTCCCGTGTCAATTTTGAAATTCACACTCACCTGGCCATACCGCGAATAGGCCAAAGCCTCGTCGGCACGTGAAACCGTGACGATATAACCGCTCCGCACCGCTGTCTCATACTCCGCAGGCAGGCAGGGGCTGAGAAGCATGACTCCGCAACCGGAAGCGGCGGAGGCAACTTCCACCGCCTCTTTGATATTGGCAACACCGAAGACCTCCGTGTCATCAGCAAGAGCCCTGACGATATCGACTACTCCGTGTCCATAACCATTGGCTTTCACCACCGCTAGAATCCCGGGCCCCGGCCCGATTCGCTTTCTGACAAAAGCCTGATTCCGCCTCAATGCGCAGAGATTTATTTCAACCCAAGTGCGGAGATGGTCAGGAACTGGAAGTGAGGGCATATAAAAATTGAAGTGGAGGTAAGGGGATTCGAACCCCTGGCCTTCTCATTGCGAACGAGACGCTCTACCAACTGAGCTATACCCCCAGGGAAGACTGTGTGTTTCGCACAGCGCCGGTGCCCTATGCGACGTCCCGCAATCAACCACCGCACCCAGCCAGCGGCAAGGAAAAATCCAGCCTCTGTTTTTAAGCTCCCCAGCAGGCACTCGAGCTGTTTTTTTAGGCAAATCGCAAAGCAACTCTTCAAAGTCCACGCCCCGTCCACCTCTTGGATCTGCGCGCAGATCGGAGCAAGGGAACACTATGCCATACCGCGCGTGCTGCACCGATCGGGCAAGTTGGAGGCGCTTTTTACCGACTACTGGTCGCATGGAATTTGGCACAAATTTGCCGGATCCCGCCGCCTAACCAGTAGGCGACATGAGGACCTGAGCGATGCCGAGGTTTATTCTTTCAACATCTCCACCGTACTGAATGGCCTCCGCAAACGCATTCATGCCTCCACCGACTCATACAGCGAATTTCTCCGCATCGGCAGCCGATTCGGCAAACAAGTCCGGTCGAGCCTCGCACGCCGCCGCGAGCAACGCTGGGAGAATACAATCTTTTTTGGCTATGACACCGGTTTCCTCGAAGCCGCCGCGTGGGCAAAAAATAAAGGCGCCATCTGCATAGTCTGTCAGATGGACCCCTCGCGGACCGAGTTCGAAATGGTGCGCGAAGAGGAAAAACTATGGCCCGCCTGGGCGAAGGCGCCGATCCTTGTGCCAGAGGAATACTTCGCATGGCGCAAAGCAGAGTGGGCGCTAGCGGACGCCATCATGGTGAATTCGCGGTGGAGCTTCGACGCGCTCGTCCAGCAGGGCGTCCCAGCCGATAAGATCCATATCATTCCCCTCGCCTACGAAGCCGAGGATTCGTCTGAAGACTTCTCCCCAGCCCCGCTCAAGCAATACTCCGAGCCGCTCCGCGTGCTATTTCTCGGACAAGTCAATCTTCGGAAAGGCATCCAATACCTCCTCGAGGCAGCAAAAATTCTAAAAAGCGAAAACATTCAGATCGACATAGCCGGCCCCATTGCCATCGCTGACCAGTTCGTCGTGAAAGCCCCGCCGAATGTGCGTTTCCACGGCGCCGTGACCCGCGACCGCGTCCGCGAATTCTACAAACGCGCGGATGTTTTTGTCCTGCCAACGATCTCGGATGGTTTCGCCCTCACGCAACTCGAGGCCATGGCCCACGGCCTGCCTGTTATCACCACGCCAAATTGCGGGCGCGTTGTCACCGAAGGACTCGATGGCTTTATCGTCCCTCCGAGGAATGCCTCTGCTCTGGCGAATCGCCTGAGAACGCTGCTCGAAGATCCCGAGCGCCTGCAGGCCATGCGCGAGGCCGCGCAACTCGCCGTAGCCAAGTTTAATCTTGATCACTTGGATAAAAATCTCCGCGCCCTCGAAGCCTCGCTCAAAGCCCCCGTCCCAGTCTCGCTGCCATCATTCGCCTGAGCCGCCCGCAGCCTTTTTTGCCGCTTGTTCCTCACTCCATTTGATAAAGGCCGCCTGCATCGCTCGATATTCGTAACGCAGCGTCATAGCCTGCCTGCGGAAAAGATCCGCCTGAGCCAAATCTTCCTTTGCTTCCAAATCCTTGATGGCGGCATCGATTTTCAGAAACGATTTTTCGAGCCTCTCAAGCTCCGGGGCACTCGGATTCGCCTTGAAGGAATCCAGATTGTTTCGAATTTCCCGAATCGTTCCGCCTGGTGAATCGCAAGCAACTATACACAATACCACCGAGCCAATCAGCAAAACCGCTGACAGCCTGAACCACGGGAGAAGGGAAGATGTTGTCATCTTGCGAACGAGCGAACTAAATTCCATTCCTCATGGCAAACCCGCAAATCGAAAAAACCTTCCTTCGCGGGGAACGTCTTTGCTCGACCGAGGAAGACACCCACCAAGCCGCACACGATCTCGCCGCCTGCCTCGGAACGCACTCCATCTTGAGCCTCGAAGGACCCATGGGCGCAGGCAAAACCTGCTTCGTCAAAGGCCTCGCAAAGGCCCTCGGGTGCGACCCGCGCGAGGTCTCCAGCCCCACATTCACTCTCATCCACGAATACAACGGAGGCCGCCTGCCTCTTGTGCACATGGACCTCTACCGCATCGAATCCTCCGCCGACCTAGCTCCACTCGGCTTCGACGACTACCTCGCAGGCGATGGCATCGTGGCCATCGAGTGGGGAGGCAAGTTCGCGGAGGAACTCCCGCCGCACACGCTGCGCCTCGTATTTTCCATCGAAGGCTCAGGCCGCCTCATCCAGATCCAGCCATGACGATTCTCACCATCGAGTGCTCCAGCGGCATCGGAAGCATCGCATTGACCCGCGACAGCAGAATTATCCACGAGTGCTCATTTGAAAACCCGCGCGGTCGCGGCACGGCTTTTTTCGAATCCCTCGAACAAACCAATCGTCACATCGACTCGCTGGACCTCGTGCTGGTGGGCACTGGCCCCGGAAGCTACAATTCCCTCCGCGCCTCCATTGCGGCCGCATGGGGACTCGCCCGCGCCCACTCCACGCAGTTCAAAGGTATATGCTCCCTCCTCGGCTACGAACCCCAAGAATACCATGTCCTCGGCGACGCCCGTGCAAACCAATGGTTTCACGCACACATCCTTGACGGCCGCCTCGCCTCTGCCCCTACCCTGCTTACGCCCGATGAAGCCAAGTCTCGGCTCACGCCGGGCGTTCCTGTTTTTACCACATCCCCGCTCATTGAGAACGCCCACTGCGCCTCCCCGCAGCCCATCCACCTCGCCCGCAGGTCCTCTCAGGCAGGCCCCGCCGAGCCCATCTACCTCAAGCCCCCGCACATCACCAAACCCGCCTGCTAAAATAAAATGACACCTCCACTCCAGCCCACTGCCATCCAAAAAATCGGAGCTGAACTCGCCATCGCGTGGAACGACAGCAGCGAGTCCTACCTTCCCCTCGAATTCCTCCGCCGCCACTGCCCCTGCGCCGCGTGCGGAGGCGAGCCCGATGTGCTCGGCCAAGTCGCCCTCCCCGCCGTGACCTACAACGACCGCAGCTTCGACCTCACCTCCTGGCAAACCGTGGGCGGCTACGCCATCCAACCACGCTGGGCCGACGGCCACTCGACTGGACTCTATTCCTACAAATATCTCCGCCGCCTCGAGCAGATCGCCAAATTATAAGGGCGCAAAAAAACCGCGCTGGTCTTCGCCCAGCGCGGTTTCTTAAAAAAAGCAGTCTCAGATTTCGCTATCGCTCCAGGACCTCCTCATGGTCGCCCCCCACTTTGCAACATCCGCATCCTTGAACTCATACCAATGTTTGTTAGCTAATAGACTTTAGGTCGTGGCGGTAGCGTTTACTTGATCGCGCATCCACTGGTGAACGAGTGAGGCGACTTTGGAAGGTTCGCTCCAACCTCTGGCTACCGCGATCAGGTGATCTTCTAGTTTTTCCAAACTTCCATAAATCCGGTTCACTGTTGGTGCCTTCACCACCCGACCAAACCATTCCGCC
>Ga0164293_10003308_pt1 | contig 13735 bp, 14 predicted proteins | sample GEODES118metaG_FD_111487 | JGI IMG/M metagenome (GOLD analysis project Ga0164293, IMG submission 111487) | Eutrophic lake water microbial communities from Lake Mendota, Wisconsin, USA - GEODES118 metaG | ecosystem: Environmental > Aquatic > Freshwater > Lake | place: USA: Lake Mendota... | reverse complement strand
TTCGTTTGTTCGATGCGAGGTGCCGAAGGCCGGACTCGAACCGGCACGTCCTTGCGGACACTGCGCCCTGAACGCAGCGCGTCTACCAATTCCACCACTCCGGCAGACACCTCTCCGCCCGGCAACCGATCGTACCGATCACCGTAGCGGCAGGGCGGGAAGAATAGACCGGATGCGACCAGAAAGTCAACGCCGGAAGGCAGATACGTGATGGGGCCGCGGTGCGCCGCCAGCGGAAAACCGGCCGCGAGCGATTAGGTTTCCAAGACGTATGGCCAAACAGGAAGCGGAAGAGCCCACCGAACTGATCGCGCGCAACAAGCGCGCGCGTCACGATTACGAGATCCTCGACACCTGGGAAGCCGGCATCGTGCTCACCGGGACCGAGGTGAAGGCGCTGCGTGACGGTCGGGCGAACCTCACCGACGGCTACGGATATGTGCGCGATGGCGAGGTATTCCTCCTCAACGCCCACATCGGTGCCTACGGCCACGGTAACGTCTTCAATCATGAGCCCACGCGCACGCGGAAGCTGCTGCTGCACAAGCGCGAGATCCGTCGGTTGATCGGTTCGCTGGAACGGCAGGGACTCACGCTCGTGCCCCTCGACATGTACTTCAAAGGGGGCAAGGTGAAGGTGCGTGTGGCCCTCGCGCGTGGCAAACAGCAACACGACAAGCGCGAAGATCTCAAGAAGCGCGACGCCGAGCGCGAGATCGCGCGCGTCCTCCGCAAGGGCTGATGCGGTCGATTGTGCGTGCGGCACTCCGGCAGGTCGCGCTGGCGTGTATCGTCGCGTCAACCAGTATGGCGCAGACGACGCCGGCGACGGCCAAGCAGCCTTCCGGGAATGTCGTCCTCGCGCGCCTCGGTGAGCGCTCCCGTCCGGTCGCGCAGATCGCGCACCCCAATGGCGGTCTCGCGCTGCGCGCCGATGCGCTCGCCGAGGGCCTCGGGGGGCAGTTGGTGCGCGACGCGGAGCGCCCAGGTCGCTATCGACTCGAGGTCGGTGCGGTCGGCGTCGATATCGAACAGGGATCGGCCCTGGTCGTGGTGGCCGACGATACGCTCCCGCTGAGTGGGGAGGTGTTCCGGCAGGGCGGCCTGCTGTATGTCCCCCTCGCGTTTGCTGCCGATCTCCTCCCTCGCCTCGGCACCGGCGTCATGTACGATGCGGAGAAGCGCGAGGTACGGCGTTTTGCGCCCGTCGTCGCCAGTCGGCGCGCCCCGGCGCCCCGCAGTGCGCCGTCGGCGGCTGCGGCCAACACCAACGTCCGGGCGGAGCCCGATCGCACCGCCGTTCGCGCGCCCGAAACGCGCTCGAGCAATCGCCAGCGCGTCGTGGTGGTCGACGCCGGCCACGGTGGCCCCGACAATGGCATGTCCGGCCCCATCGGCGGCGGTCCGCGGATCTACGAAAAGCACGTCACGTTGGCCGTGTCGAAGCAACTTCAGCGTGCTCTGGAAGCGCGTGGGGTCCGGGTGGTCATGACGCGTACGGCCGATACACTGATCGGCTTATACGATCGCGGGCCGATTGCCAATGCGGCGAAAGGGGACGTGTTCGTTTCCATCCATGTCAATGCAGCCAATCCGCGCTGGAAGAACCCGGGTACCGCGCGTGGCTTCGAGACGTACTTCCTTGCCGAAGCGAAAACGGAAGACGAGCGGCGGGTCGCGGCGATGGAAAACGAAGTCGTGAAATTCGAGACCAAGGCCGATGTCAGCGGCGATGACCCGCTCGGCTTCATCATGCGCGACATGGCGCAGAACGAGCATCTGCGGGAATCGATGCAACTGGCCTCGCTCATTCAGGGAGCGATGCGAACCGTGCATCCCGGTCCCAACCGTGGCGTCAAACAGGCGGGGCTGGCTGTCTTGGTCACGGCATTCATGCCCGCCGTTCTGGTGGAAATCGGTTTCGGGACCAATCCGACCGAGGCCTCCTACATCTCGAATTCGCAACGTCAGGCGGAGCTCGCCGAGCGCCTCGCCGACGCCATCGAACGCTATCTGGCGGAGTATGAACGCAAGGTGAGTAGATGACGACCATCGCGACACGTGTGGCGGGTCTCGATTTCCGGAACCCCGTGGTGCTGGCGTCCGGCACGGCGGGCTTCGGCCTCGAGATCGAAGATGTGGTCGACCTCGATGCCGTCGGCGGCATTTCCACCAAGGCCGTGAGTATTGCGCCGCGAAAGGGGAATCCCGCCTTGCGCGTCTCCGAGTTCGCCGGCGGCATGATCAACGCGATCGGGTTGGCCAATCCCGGCCTCGACGAGGTCAAGCGCGACTATTTGCCGTGGCTTCCGGCCAATCACCCGGGGACGCGGGTGTTCGTGAACGTCGTCGGCAACAGCATCGACGACTTCGCCACGGTGGTGGACGCGATCGACGGCATGGCCGGCATCGACGCGTTCGAGCTCAATGTGAGCTGCCCCAACGTGAAGGCCGGCGGTCTCGAATTTGGCGCTGATCAGCAGGCGCTTGCCGCCCTGGTCGCCGCGGCCCGGGCCAAAACGGCGAGGCCGATCTTCGTGAAGTTGTCCCCCACGCTCGGGGCGGGCATCGCCGACACCGCCCGCGTGGCGGTGGATGCCGGGGCCACGGGGCTCACGCTCGTGAACACCATGCCGGGGCTCGTGATCGACACGCACAAGCGCCGACCGAAGATCAGCTTCGGCAGCGGCGGGCTGTCGGGCCCTGCCGTGCTCCCGATCGGGCTCCTCGCCACCTGGCGGGTGAGCCGAGCCCTGCCGGGCGTGCCGCTCATCGGGCTGGGCGGGGTCAGCACCGGAGACGATGCGGTGCAATACCTGCTGGCCGGCGCTTCGCTGGTCGGTGTCGGCACGGCCGCCCTCCGCGACCCGCGCGCCCCCGAACGGATCGCGCGGCAGATGGCCGCCTGGGCCGCCCGCGAAGGCGTCCGCGATCTTACCTCCATCATTGGGACGTTGCAGTGGCCCTCCTGACCCCATCCGTCATCCCCATCGTTGCCCTCGACGTTCCAGACCGCGCCGGGGCCGAAGCGGTGGTCCACCGCCTCGGGGACGCCTGTGGCTTCTACAAGGTCGGGCTCGAACTCTTCTCAGCCGAAGGCCCGTCCATCGTGGCCTGGCTGCGGGAACTCGGGAAGGAAGTGTTCGTCGACCTCAAGCTCCACGATATCCCCAACACGGTGCGCGGCGCGGCGCGGAGTGTTGCGCGACACGGCGCCTCGCTCCTTACGGTCCATGCCAGCGGCGGACGCGAGATGATCGCCGCCGCCGTGGAAGGCGCCCGTGAGGGACGCCCCGACGGCGGGTGCGGCATTCTCGGCGTGACGATCCTCACCAGCATGGACGCCGCCGGGGTCGAGGCGGCGTGGGGGCGGACCGGCGTCACCGTGCAGAACGAAGTGCTCCGGTTGGCCGGGCTGGTGGCGGCTGGGCAGGGCGCCGGAATCGTCTGCTCCGGGCACGAGGCCGCGGCCGTCCGGGGCGCCTTCGGCGATCAGCTCGGCTTGCTCATCCCGGGGATCCGGCTGCCGGGGGGCGACGCCCACGATCAGCGCCGGGTGATGACTCCGGCGGCGGCGGCGGATGCGGGCGCCCGCTGGCTGATTCTGGGTCGGGCCGTCACCGGCGCGGCCGATCCGGTGGCGGCAATGGCAGAAGTCCGGCGCTCACTTGCGGTGATCTCCTAAGTCCGCTAGGCTTCGGGTCTTGCCCGTTTTTGGGGCATTTCACCGGCCAATCCGCTGGCCACTTTCGCTTCGCTCGTGCGCGGAATCGGGGCTCTTGCAAGAGAGCGCGATGCTTCATGAGCGATGAACAGCATGGGGAGTCCAGCCGGCCACCAAAGGTGGTGCGGGAGGCTCCGTCAGCGCGTGAGCGCTGAGGTGACCCGTGAAAGTTCGCAGCAGCGTCAAGCCGATCTGTGAGCACTGCAAAGTCGTGAAGCGACAGGGCGTGACTCGCATCATCTGCAAGCGCAACCCGAAGCACAAGCAGCGTCAGGGCTAAGGGAGCGCACATAACATGGCACGTATTGCCGGCGTTGATCTTCCGCGTGAAAAGAAGATCGAGATTGGCCTGACCTACATCTTCGGCATCGGTCGCAAGACCGCCCAGAAGATCCTCGAGGCCACGGGTGTGTCGAGCGCGCAGCGCGTTCGCGACCTGAACGACAACGATCTCAACAAGCTCCGTCAGGAAATCGAGCGCAATCATCGCGTGGAGGGTGCGCTTCGCACCGAAGTCGCGATGAACATCAAGCGCCTGATGGACATCGGCTCGTACCGTGGCACGCGCCACCGTCGTGGCCTCCCCGTGCGCGGGCAGCGCACGCACACGAACGCGCGCACCAAGAAGGGGCCGCGCCGCGCCATCGCGGGCAAGAAGAAGGTGACCAAGTAAGCCATGGCTACCGCGAAGAAGACCAAGCGCGTCGTCGAGGCGGAAGGCATCGCCCACGTCAGCGCCACGTTCAACAACACGACCATCACGATCACCGACATGCATGGCAACGCGGTGTCGTGGGGCTCGGCCGGCAAGGCGGGCTTCAAGGGGTCGAAGAAGTCCACGCCGTTCGCCGCCACGGTGGCCTCCGAGCAGTGCGCGCGCGAAGCGCTCACCGCCGGGGTGCGCCGCGTGCACGTGCGCGTGCAGGGTCCCGGTTCCGGCCGTGAGTCGGCCATCCAGGCGCTCGCCGCTGCCGGTCTCCAGGTGAAGTCCATCCGCGACGTCACCCCGATTCCGCACAACGGCTGCCGTCCCCCCAAGCGCCGGAGGGTTTGATCCATGGCTCGTTATACTGGTCCCAGCTGCCGTCAGTGCCGTCGTGAGGGCGCCAAGCTCTTCCTGAAGGGCACCAAGTGCTTCACCGAGAAGTGCCCCGTCGAGCGTCGTCCGTACGCCCCGGGTCAGCACGGTCAGGCCACGGCGCGTCGCAAGAAGATGTCGGAATTCGCCAAGCAGCTGCGCGAGAAGCAGAAGATCAAGCGCATCTACGGCATCTCCGAGAAGCAGTTCCGCAACACGTTCGAGCGCGTAGCGTCGCAGGCCGGCATCACCGGTCACAACCTGCTCGCGGCGCTCGAGACCCGTCTCGACAACGTGGTGTACCGCATGGGCTTTGCCCCGAGCCGCAAGGCCGCGCGTCAGCTCATCCGTCACCGCCACATCGAGGTGAAGGGTCGCCTCCTCGACATCCCGTCGTACCAGGTGCGTCCGGGCGAGGAAGTGCGCGTGAAGCAGAGCTCGCGCGAGCTCGTGCTCGTCATGAGCGCGATGGAGCAGGCGTCGAAGGGCGGCTCGCTCTCCTGGATCGCCGTCGACAAGGAGTCGTTCAGCGGTCGCGTGCTCGAGAAGCCCGCGCGTACGAGCATCCCGCTCGCCGCGCAGGAACAGCTCGTCGTCGAACTGTACTCGAAGTAACCGCAGGGAAGGGCGGGCGCGCTGCGCCCGCCCTGGTCGGGGCCCGAACCCCCTCACGAGTCTACCGCGCGTTCGGGGCGGGGTAGAGCGTCGCCACTCGGTCGAGTGGTGAGACCACTTTCCTCTCCAAGACTTTCATGGCAACCATCGATCTTTCCGGGCTGGTCCGTCCGCAGCTGGTAGAAGCCACCAAGCGCGAGGATTCGCCCAATCTGGCCGAATTCCGTCTGCAGCCGCTCGAACGCGGCTTCGGACACACGCTGGGCAACGCGATGCGTCGACTGCTCCTGTCGTCGCTCCGCGGCTCCGCCGTGTGGGCGTTCCGTATCGACGGGGTGGTGCATGAGCACCAGACCATCGCGGGCGTCGTGGAAGACGTGCACCAGATCATCGGCAACCTCAAGACGCTCACGCTCTCGCTTCCCGACGAAGTGGAGCAGACCGTCCTCCGCATCAGCAAGGCGGGGCCGGGCACGGTGACGGCGGCAGACATCATTGCCACCGGCGGCGTGCGCGTCATCGACCCGTCGCATCACCTCTTCACCATCACCGACGAGCGCGACTTCTCGGTCGAACTCTACGTGAACAAGGGGCGCGGCTACGTCGAGAGCGACCAGCATCCGGCCGACAAGAACCTCCCGGTCGATGTCGTGCGGATCGATGCCATCTACAACCCGGTCCGTCGGGCCAACTTCACCGTCGCGGAAACCCGCGTCGGGCAGCGCACCGACTACGACCGTCTCACGCTGACCGTCGAAACCAACGGCACGATGTCGCCGGAGGAAGCAGTCAGCTACGCGGCCGCCCTCGCCCAGACCCACTTCCAGTACTTCGTGGGCTTCGGGTCGTCGGCGTCCGCACAGCCCGGCGCGGCCGGCGACGGAGCCAACTCCGACGCTATCCGTCTCGCTGAGCTGTTCCGCACCCCGATCGATGATCTCGAGCTGTCGGTGCGGTCTGTCAATTCACTCAAGAACTCCAACATCCGCTCGCTCGGCGATCTGGTTCGCCAGACCGAGGCGCAGATCCTCCAGGTCAAGAACTTCGGCAAGAAGTCCCTGCAGGAAATCGCCGCGCTGCTCGAGAAGGAAGGGCTCAACTTCGGCATGCGCTACGAGGAGAGCACGGACGGCGTCCGTATCCTCGATATGGGCACCCCGCCCAGCCGCGCGGCCGAGAATGCGCCCGATGACGACGACGACGAGGACTAACTCCCATGCGCCATCGTAAGGCCAACCGCCAGCTCCGGCGGACTAGTGAGCAGCGTCTCGCGCTGCTCCGCAACCTCGCGACCTCGCTCATCGAGCAGGGCGCGATCGAGACGACCGAAGCAAAGGCCAAGGAGCTGCGCCCGTTCGTCGAAAAGCTGATTACCAAGGCTCGCACCGGCACGCTCCACGCGCGCCGGCTCGCTGGCAAGCACGTTCAGAAGCGTGAGGCCGCGGACAAGCTCTTCCAGGAGCTGGGTCCCGCGTTCGCCACGCGCCCGGGCGGCTACACGCGCATTCTCAAGACCGGCCACCGCAAGGGTGACGGGGCCGAGATGGCGCGCATCGAACTCATCCTGAACTGAGACCACGCCCATGGCCATCAGTCGCAATCGCTGCTACCACTGTGAGAAGGGTGTTGCCTACGGCAACAACGTCTCGCACGCGAACAACAAGACGCGCCGCACCTGGAAGCCCAACCTCCAGGTCGTGCGTACGCTCGAAGCGGGCAAGATCATCAAGGTGAAGGTCTGCACGCGTTGCCTTGCCGCCGGCAAGGTCCAGCGCGCGCCGCGCGGTCAGGTCGCCGTCGCGTAAATCGCCCGACGCTTTGCACCACGCGGGGAGCTCGCTCGAACAGCGGGTCTCCCCGCGTCGTGTATCCGACGACGCGATGCCCGGGTGGTCAGTGCGTGAGGCGAGTGACCCGCCACTGCCTACCCGAACTAATCACCCGATACTGATCTGTTCGTGACCAAGACCGCTCTCATCACCGGCATCACCGGCCAGGACGGCTCCTACCTCGCCGAGTACCTGCTCGCCAAGGGCTATCGCGTTGTCGGGGTCGTGCGACGTTCCTCCACCACCCCGTACGAGCGCATCGCGCATCTCGTCGATCGCATTGAGCTCGTCTCGGCCGACCTCCTCGACCAGACGTCGCTCACCGATGTTGTACACGCCGCGCAGCCCGACGAGATCTACAATCTCGCCGCGCAGAGCTTTGTGCAGACGTCGTGGAATCAGCCCGTGCTCACCGGCGAGTTCACGGCCCTCGGCGTCACGCGCATGCTCGAAGCCCTGCGTAAAGCCGCCCCCAAGGCACGCTTCTATCAGGCCAGTTCCAGCGAGCAGTTCGGCAAAGTGGTGGAAACACCACAGCGCGAATCCACGCCGTTCTATCCGCGTTCGCCCTACGGCGTCGCCAAGGTGTACGGTCACTGGATCACGGTGAACTATCGCGAAAGCTTCGATCTGTTCGCGGTCAGCGGCATTCTGTTCAATCACGAGTCGCCGCGTCGCGGGCTCGAGTTCGTCACCCGCAAGATTTCCGACGGCGTCGCCCGTATCAAACACGGGTTGCAGCACGACTTGCGGCTCGGCAACCTCGATGCCCGTCGCGATTGGGGCTTCGCCGGCGACTACGTCGATGCCATGTGGCGCATGCTCCAGCAGGATCAGCCAGACGACTTTGTCATCGGCACCGGTGAGACCTATTCGGTGCGTGAGTTTTGTGAGCTCGCCTTCGGGGCCGTGGGGCTCGATTACCGCGAGCACGTCGTGCAGGATGAGCGCTTCTTCCGTCCCGCCGAAGTCGATCTGCTCGTGGCCGACCCGTCGAGAGCCAAGGCCGAACTCGGGTGGACTCCGCGCGTCAACTTCCGGCAGTTGGTGGAGATGATGGTGGAGGCCGACCTCGCCCGGTACCACGGCGCGAAGTGAACGCGGCGGACGGGCGTCCGCTGGGGCGCGTACTGGTAACCGGCGCTGCCGGGTTCGTGGGGCGGTGGCTGCTGCCAGCGCTGCACACTTCCGGCGCTGAGCTGTTCGCGCTGGCAACCGATCCGGTCACTGAGGTGGTGCTACCGGGCGTGCCTTCGCTGCCGCCCGGCGTGACGTGGCTCCTCGGCGATCTTCGCGACGATGACTACGTCCGGCAGGTCGTCGCAACCGCGCGTCCCGATACGGTCATCCACCTCGCCGCCATCTCGCACGTCCCCACGGCCATGGCCGACCCGGCCCTCGCGTGGGACATCAACGTCACGGCGACGGCGCGTCTCCTTCACCATCTCGCGCGACACGGCGAACAGACGACCCACGCTCCGTTGGTCCTCATCGTCGGGAGCGCAGAGCAGTACGGGCGGGATGACTCGCACGTCATGCCCCTCGCCGAAACCGCCGTTCAGGCGCCGCGCACGGTATATGCCGCCACCAAGGCCGCCCAGGAGGTACTCGCGCTGCAGGCCTGGCGCAGCGGGGCGCTGCCGATCGTCGTGGCGCGCAGCTTCAATCACAGTGGGGCGGGGCAACCGCCGCGCTTTCTCCTCCCGGCGCTGGTGCGGCGGGCGAAGGCGTTGACCACGGCACCGGCCGGTACCCCCATGCCGGTTGGCAATCGTTCGCCAGTTCGCGACTTCCTGCATGTAAGTGATGTCGTGGCTGCGTATATTTCCCTCTGTCAGCGGGGCACGCCCGGCGAGGCGTACAACGTGGCCAGTGGCACCGGATGGTCGGTGCAGCAGATCCTCGACAAGGTCATCGCGCGTACCGGTACGCGCGCCGTGCCCACCGAAGATCCGGCGCTGGTTCGCCCGGTTGATGTCCCCGTACTCATCGGGGATTCGCGAAAGCTGCAGCACGCCACTGGGTGGCGAGCGCGGCGATCACTCGACGATATCATCGAAGACCTCCTTCTCCATGCCGCGACGTTCTGACCTGCACCGGATTCTCGTGATCGGCTCTGGCCCGATCGTGATCGGGCAGGCCGCTGAGTTCGATTATTCTGGAACGCAGGCCACCAAGGCACTGCGCGAGGAGGGCTACGAAGTCATCCTCGTGAACTCCAATCCGGCCACCATCATGACCGATCCGGAGTTCGCGGATCGCACATACGTGGAACCGGTCACCCCGGAGTTCGTCGAGAAGATCATCGCCAAGGAACGCCCGGATGCCGTGCTCCCCACCATGGGGGGGCAGACCGCGCTCAACGTCGCGCTCAAGCTCTACGACGACGGCGTGCTCGAGAAGTACGGCTGTGAACTCATCGGGGCCAATGCCCGCGCCATCCGCGTCGCCGAAGACCGCAAGCTCTTCGCCGACGCCATGGAGAAGATCGGGCTCAAGTGCCCGACCGGCACGACCGTCACATCACTCGACGAGGCGCTTGCTGCCGTCGAGAACACCGGCTTCCCCGCGATCATCCGCCCGTCGTTCACGCTGGGCGGCACCGGTGGTGGCGTCGCGTACAATCGCGAAGAATTCGAGACCATGGTCCGCCGTGGCCTCGATCTGTCGCCCGTGCATTCGGTGCTCATCGAACGCTCGCTGCTTGGCTGGAAGGAGTATGAGCTCGAAGTGATGCGCGATTGCGCCGACAACGTCGTGATCGTCTGCTCCATCGAGAACCTCGATCCGATGGGTGTGCATACCGGTGACTCCATCACCGTGGCGCCGGCCATGACGCTCACCGATCGCGAATATCAGGTGATGCGTGACGCCGCCGTGGCCATCATCCGCGAGATCGGAGTGGATGCCGGTGGGTGCAACGTGCAGTTCGCCGTCAATCCGCAGAACGGCGAGCTCATCGTCATCGAGATGAACCCGCGCGTGTCGCGCTCGTCGGCGCTGGCCTCCAAGGCCACCGGGTTCCCCATTGCGCGCATCGGCGCCAAGCTCGCTGTAGGCTATACGCTCGACGAAGTGCCGAACGACATCACGAAGACCACGCCGGCCAGCTTCGAGCCGGTGCTCGACTATGTCATCGTGAAGTGCCCGCGCTTCGCCTTCGAGAAGTTCGCGGCCGCCGATCCGGGGCTCACCACGCAGATGAAGTCGGTGGGCGAGTCCATGGCCATCGGCCGCACGTTCAAGGAAGCGTTCCAGAAGGCGCTGCGCGCGCTTGAAACGGGGCGCACCGGCTGGTCCGTGGGCGAGCGCCTGCAGGATGACCGCCTCACCGAAGGCTCAAAGGAAGAACTGCGCGGCGCGCTCCGTCGTCCCACCCCGGAACGCATCTTCCAGGTGAAGCGCGCCATGCAACTCGGCATGAAGACCGCCGAGCTGCATGAAGTGTCCGGCATCGACCCGTGGTTCCTCGATCAGATGCAGGAACTGCTCGACGCCGAGGCCTGGTATCGCGAACTGCCCGCGGTCGACGCCGAGTCCATGCGCCGCATGAAGCGGCTCGGATTCTCCGATCGCCAGCTGGCGCAGCTCCGCAACCAAACCGAAGGAGAGGCGCGCCAGCTCCGCTGGTCGCTCGGTGTGCGTCCGTCGTACAAGATGATCGACACCTGCGCCGGTGAGTTCCCGTCGAGCACGCCGTACCTCTACGGCAACTACGACGAGGAAAGCGAAGCGCCCACCGAGGGGCGCAAGAAGGTGGTCATCCTGGGATCGGGCCCCAACCGCATCGGGCAGGGTGTCGAGTTCGATTACTGCTGCGTGCGCGCGGTGCTCGCGCTGCGGGAGCAGGGGTACGAGACCATCATGGTCAATTCGAATCCCGAGACGGTCTCCACGGACTTCGATATCTCGGACAAGCTCTACTTCGAGCCGCTCACGCTCGAAGACGTGCTCGAGATCGTGCAGCGGGAGAGCCCGGAAGGCGTGATCGTCCAGCTCGGTGGGCAGACGCCGCTCAAGCTCACGCGCCCGCTCGAGGCGGCAGGGGTGCGAATTCTCGGCACGTCGCCGGACGCCATCGATGCGGCGGAAGACCGCCGCCGCTTCGAGGTCATCGCCCGCGAGCTCGGTATCGAGCAGCCCGCCAACGGCACTGCCACCAGCGTGGACGAAGCTGTGGCCATCGCCGCGAATATCGGCTTCCCCGTGCTTGTGCGCCCGTCGTACGTGCTCGGCGGACGCGCCATGGAAATCGTGCACGACGAAGCGTCGCTGCGTGACTACTTCGAGCGTGCCGCGCGCGTGTCGGAAGATCGTCCCGTGCTGGTCGATCGCTTCCTCGAGGATGCATTCGAAGCCGACGTGGATGCGCTGAGCGATGGCACCGACGTGGTGATCGGCGCCGTGATGGAGCACATCGAAAGCGCCGGTATTCACTCCGGTGACTCGGCGTGCATTCTGCCGCCGTATCTCATCCCGCCGGCCGCCGTGGAGCAGATGAAGGCGCACACCGTGGCCTTCGCGAAGAAGCTCGGCGTCGTGGGGCTCATCAACGTGCAGTACGCCTACAAGGATGGGCAGGTGTACGTGATCGAGGTGAACCCGCGTGCCTCGCGCACCGCGCCATTCGTCTCGAAGGCCATCGGGGTCTCGCTGCCCTCCGTGGCCGCGCGCCTCATGCTTGGTGAGACGCTCGGGCAGATCGGCTTCACGAAGGAAATCGTGCCGCCGTACGTGAGCGTCAAGGAAGCGGTGTTCCCGTTCAACAAGTTCCGGGAGTTCGATCCGGTGCTGAGCCCCGAGATGCGCTCGACCGGCGAAGTCATGGGCATCGACGACGATTTCGGCATGGCGTTCCTCAAGTCGCAGATCGCCGCCGACAACGCGCTGCCGCAGGAAGGCGCCGTGTTCTTTACGGTGAACGATGCCGACAAGCCCACGGCAGCGAAGCTCGCGCAGCGCTTCCACAGCCTCGGATTCGCGATCTACGCCACGAGCGGCACGGCCGCATTCTTCCGTAACGAAGGCGTGCCCGTCACGAGCGTCCTCAAGGTGCATGAGGGGCGTCCGCACGGCGTGGACATGATTCTCAACGGCGAGATTCAACTGCTCGTGAACACGCCGCTTGGCAAGCACGCTCAGGTGGACGACGAGAAGCTTCGTCAGGCCGCGATCTCCAATCGCGTGCCGTATACCACGACGCTCACCGCGGCCAATGCGGCGGTCGAAGCCATCGCCGCCCGTCGTTCGCGCGAGCCCGGCGTCCGGTCACTGCAGGAGTGGCACGCGATTCTCGCCGCACACCAGCCCGCCGGGGTCGCGTGACCGCAGGTAGCATTCCGGGGATGATCGCGCGCGCCGGCGAAGGAAAGGTCGGGGCGCGCGTGGTGCTCGCTGATGGGGCCCTCGTGCACGAGTCGGCGTACGTCGACGACGGCGCCGTGATCGGCGAGGGCACGCGCATCTGGCATTTCTGTCACGTGAACGGGGGCGCTGTGATCGGCCCCCGCTGCTCCCTCGGCCAGAACGTGGTCGTGATGAATGGCGTCACGGTAGGCGCGAACGCCAAGATCCAAAATAACGTGTCGTTGTACGAAGGCGTCGAGTTGGAGGATGACGTGTTTTGTGGTCCCTCCATGGTCTTCACCAACGTGTACAATCCTCGTAGTGCCGTGTCCCGCAAGAACGAGTACCGCCGCACGCTGGTGAAGCGCGGGGCCAGCATTGGCGCCAACGCGACGGTTGTCTGCGGCAACACCATCGGTCGCTTTGCGTTCGTTGGTGCAGGGGCGGTGGTCAATCGTGACGTCCCCGACTACGCGCTGGTGGCCGGTGTCCCTGCGCGCCGTATCGGCTGGATGTCCGAGAGTGGCTTCCGTCTGGAAGTCGTCGGCCCATCGCCAGACGATACTACGGTGGAAGTCTTGCGCTGCCCGGGTAGCGGTGCGCTGTACGCGCGCCGCGGTGATGTGGTGGTGCGCATGGAGGCACAGTCATGACCGAGAGCATCATTCCGTCCGGCCAGCGTATCCGCATCGCGCTTGTCGGATGTGGTCGTATCAGCCGGAATCACTTCGACGCCATCGCGAAGATCGCCGATCTCGAACTGGTGTCGGTCTGCGACATCGTGCCGGAGCGAGCGCAGCAGGCCGGAGAAGCGGCCGGCGTCCCTTGGTTCACCAGCCTCGATACGATGCTGGCCGAGGTGCCGAGCGACGCGGTGGTGGTGGCTACCCCCAGCGGGCTCCATCCCCAGCACGGCATCGCCGCGGCGAAGGCGGGCCGGCACGTCATCAGCGAGAAGCCCATGGCCATCTCGCTCGCGGCCGCCGACGCGCTCGTGCAGGCGTGCGATGACCATCGGGTACATCTTTTCGTCGTCAAGCAGAACCGCCTCAATCCGCCCATCGTGCTGCTCAAGCGCGCCATCGATCGCGGTCGCTTCGGCCGTATCTACATGGCGAATTGCACCGTGCGTTGGACGCGGCC
>Ga0164293_10003305_pt1 | contig 13737 bp, 11 predicted proteins | sample GEODES118metaG_FD_111487 | JGI IMG/M metagenome (GOLD analysis project Ga0164293, IMG submission 111487) | Eutrophic lake water microbial communities from Lake Mendota, Wisconsin, USA - GEODES118 metaG | ecosystem: Environmental > Aquatic > Freshwater > Lake | place: USA: Lake Mendota... | reverse complement strand
TCATAGGGCAAGATTTCCCCATGCGCTTAGACCATGTCTCATATGTAACTTCCCATGATCAACTAGCCGACACAGTTCAACGCCTAGGCTCACGCCTTGGTAGCACCTTCGTAGATGGTGGTGTCCACCCACGCTTTGGTACACGTAACTTCACATTAGCTTTGCAGAACGGTCACTACATCGAAGTTGTGTGTCCACTAGATCACCCAGCATCTGATGCTTCACCTTTTGGTAAGGCTGTATCAAAGCGTGCTGCAGAAGGTGGCGGATGGCTCACTTGGGTTGTCTCTGTTGATGATGTCTCAAAGGTTGAAGCACGCTTAGGAAGACAAGCTGTAGATGGCCACCGCACAAAGCCAGACGGCCATGATCTTTCTTGGAAGCAGATCGGTGTCCTAGGAACACTAGAAGACAAGCAACTGCCTTTCTTTATTGAATGGAAATCACTAGATCACCCATCCACAGATGGCAAAGCAATTGCAAAGATTGTTAAAGTTGAAATCGCAGGAGATGAAAAGAGAATCACTGACTGGCTAGGAAATGACCTAGCAACTGCTCTTGGCAGTGAAGTTGAGGTTATGTGGTTAAGCCCAGCTGATACTGAAGGTGAGTCTGGGATTGTTGCAGTGCACTTGATGACACCTAGTGGTGTTGTGAGAGTCGATTAGTCGCACAGAATTTGAATTCATACCGCTGAATCTAGCTCAGTAGTCTCTTTCCAGAAGGTCACGCGTAGATTGATGAAGAAAAGTCGGAATCTTAAATTTTCTATTTATATATCTGACGGATTCACACACCTTGTTTTTGTTGTCTAAAAGGATTTATAGTTTTAATTCATAAATTAATCTCCCAATTAAGATACGACACGACGATGAGACTCTTGATTTACGTTTTAGCACTCATAAAATTTCGTGGTTCATATTCGAATCCCTAATTGATAGTTGAAGCACCCTCATTGCTGGTTCAAGATTGCTCCACTTTCGATAGAAAAAATCAAAGGGAATTTAGAACAGTCCAGCAAATAGTAGATCAAACTTGATATAATTCCCCACAATAGGGATACATCTTGTATTAAGGGGACGGAGTTGAATTGGAACTACTAGATAACACAAATCTCCAATTCAATTATTTCCGAGATAGAATCTTATCGGAAAGTGAAGCCAATCCGATTTACGCTTCCCACTTTATAGATTACTATCAAGAGTACTTTCATCGTAAACCAGAGAAGAAATTAGAATTTTTGGTTTTACATGAGGGGACGGTAGTACTCTTATTCTTACTTCATGATTACTCGGCGACCAACATGGAGGTAAGACATTTTTCCTACTATGGACTTCCAGGAATCGTAGCAATGAATTCAAAAGCCAATTCAGATATTCAAGAATTGGCAATGAAAATAATTCTCAGCCATTTGCGTGAAATTGGCGCGTTAAAGAATTTGAGGAATAGTTCTTTTGAAATTACTTGCCCTGATCCTTCTTCAAAAAATATTGCCTCTCTTGAAGAACTAATTTCTTTCGGCTCTTCCGTGTATGTGTATTTTGAGAGAGTCATTGATCTTTCTAAAGACGCGGACGAGCTGGTCTGCGACTTCTCGAAATCTGTGAAAAGTGCGATTAAGAAAAATGTGCTAACCGCAGACTCCTTCAGACTTATTGACAGTAATTCTCCTGATGAAACTAGGAAGGACGCAATCAGAGCCCTAAAGAAATTACACTTTCTTTCTGCGGGCCGCAGAACTCGTTCAGATAAAACTTGGGAGACTCAAGGGTCTCTCTTGGCAAGTGGCTCCATTGTGATAGGACTAGGATACTTGCAAGAAGAATTGATTCACGGTGCAATGTTTATGTTGGCAGATAAATCGGCGTTTTATGCTGTTAGCGCAAACTCAAAAGAGTTGCTTGGAACTTCGGTTGCTCACCCGTTCATCTTTAGATCAATACTGGCTTTGAAAGAATTGGGTATCCAGAAAATTTATATGGGACGCCAATTTGAGGAGTTAACACGTGATATTACAGAGAAGGAACGTAACATTGCAAAATTTAAATCTTTCTTTGGTGGCAATTTATTGTTGGGCTTTGGCTTAAGCAATGTCAAAGAATAATCATGGTGGCGTTTGGGCAAAACGCCGAAAACCCAAAATAAACCTTCGGCTAGCAAGCTCCAAAGAAGTTGAAGACTTAATTGTGAGCAAATTTAATGGGGGGTTTCCCGTTATTCTTTCTAGTGGTAGAGGTGCAATCAAATTAATTATGCAGGAATTTTGGACTGCACAAGATGTTTCAATTTTTCAATTTGCTTCACAGTGTGTCGTTAACGCAATTCAGGCGGCATCAGTCACACCGTACTCATGTACTGACTTCACTTCAGACATCATCTATCACCAGTGGGGTTACTCAGACCCAAAACGCGAGTCAGAGCCCTTTATTGAAGATTCATGTGACACTTTTTTGGCAGAGGGTTCATCAGTTCTTCGCCTTGGAGGACAATTTGAATTATGGTCGTTACCCAAAATACTAAACTCACGTTTCGGTGCAATAGTATGGTGTAAAAACGATAAAGACGCCCAGCACTTAAGAGTAGTTAGAGACAAAGCTAAAGAATCTGATGTTAGGAAGAAACAAATTTACAGAAGTTTAAGAATAATAAATTCCTGGACTTATAGAATTTGGGAGATAAGTGAGTATAAAACATTTAAATTGTCAAAAAACGAGTATGGATTACTAAAAAAAGATATTTCAGAATGGAAAGAAAAATACATAGAGAGACTTGAACTAGCAAATCGGGCTTATAGTTTTCTAAATCACAAGTATCAGGACTATTTTGAAAAACCTTTTAACTTAGCCGCAAGGGAGCAACTCAAATTCGCTCCAGTTGTGATATTACTCGATTCGCAAAAGGCGGATGAGGAGTTCTTAACAGAAAACACTTTTGAAATTTTACACAGAATTGAAAGTGCAAAAAAGCCACAAAAGTATATGGTTTATAAGTTCTTACAGGATGACAAACTCATATGTTAGTCAAAAAGACAGGACAGCTCGACGGTAATAGTCTGAAAATCTTTTTAGATAGATCATTTAGTGAATTCAACATAAGCGAACGTGATACTCAGGAATCTTTATATGCGAAGTATTCAACCGAATTGACAAACAAGAGTCTTACGGGTTTAGAACTCTTTGAAGAAAAGAATTTGGTTGCCTCAGCAGTTACTGTCTATCATCTTTTCTATTCGAATTGTGGCCCATTAAAACTAAGTTTCTTAACTCAGGTGATAGTTCAAGAAAAATTTAGAGGGCAGGGGTACCTGAGAACGCTAATCGATTTTGCAAAAGAGGTAGATGAAGTTAATTCGAGTTTAGCCTCTATTGTTATTGCAAGACGGAAAGTAGGAGATTTGTACACGAAATTTGGCTATACTGGATTTGGAATATTTCCTAATGTAGGTTTTGAAAGAAGACAAATCACGGAATCAGTAGCTCTTGACACATTCCAAGAGTGGGAACTTATCGCTAGTGCATATAGCAATAGCTACCAAAATGTTCCAGGTTCTATATACAGATCAGTCAAATATTGGAACTATCTAGATTCGGAAATCAGCAAAGGTAGATATGACTTGGGTGTAATAAAAGTTGGTAATGAGCTTGGATATTTTATTTATTTAAAGGGAGAGTGCTTTGAATTGGCTGCAACCCATCCGGCACTTTTTCCAGATCTGGTTGCTAAATCTTTAAGTAGAGGAGTCCATTCTTTCAAAATCGGATCGAACCACCCTGCGTTTGAGTTGATTCAATCTGCTGGAGGAGTATATTCAGTTCGACCCGAACCAAGAGAGGGGCATATGCTCAAACCTTATGCTGGTGGAGAGTTCTTGAGTGATTATTTGGAAATTAATACAAGAAAGTTTGAAAGCGGACTTAGTAAAAAAAAGAGATTTTCAATTGACATCAATTTATTAAATCAGTGGTGAAATATGGCTAGGTATAGTTATTCGGCAAAAATGAAATTAAGAAATAACCATGAATAACTCTCGGGTATTTGATTTTGACAAGAACGATATTGATTCAACTTGGCTTTCTATCTCTAGTTTAGTGACGCGATATTATGGCAAAAAGACAGATTACTCTTTGCAAACTTCCTCACATTGGAAAAAGTATGGCATGTTTCAACATGCAGATATATCAGAATCTTATTTGTCTATGGAGGGAATTGGTTTCGGGGATTATGAGAACAGCACTAATCTTAGAGCACGCGACAAGTTAAGGAATTTTCCGCCATTTTTAGCCTCGCAATTAGCTCTGTTTTCCTTGCCTCGGAATTTAAGGAGGAACATAAGGAAGCTTGCAGCAACTACGAGCCGCGAAGTTAACCCCGATTTTATCAGACTTGCCAAATCCGCTGTGAATATCTGCCTTCATATCCAGGAGTTTCAAGTAAAACGTGTGATGATTATTGGAGATGGCTATGGGACTCTTGCCTGTTTGCTATATTCACTAGTCCCAGAATTAACTCTAGTGCAGGTTAATTTAGGGCGCTCTTTACTATTCGACTTAGTATTTTCAACGAAGGCGCAGAAATTGTGTACGCACGAATTAATTCAGAGTCTTTCGAATGTTCGTGCGCAAGCATTCAATTATTTGCCAGCTGAAGAAAGAGATGAAGTTGATGCTAGGATCGAACTTTTCGTTTCAATTGAGTCATTCCAAGAAATGGACATTGAGATTGTGAATTCGTACTTGAAATTGATGCGAATACAGAGTTCAAATACATTTCTTTACTCAGCAAACAGGTTAGAAAAAATTCTTCCTGACGAAAGTGTGATTCGAAGAGAAGATTATGGCTGGAGCCCAAATGACAAAATCCTTTATTTGAGAACCCCTTGGTGGCTCAATTGGGGAATCCGCCGTCGCCCACCGTTTATATTTCGGATGGATGGTCTCATTGAGGAAATGATGGTTAAGCTAAGTAATTAACTCTTAAAAGTGGCTTGGGCCGGGATCGAACCGGCGACCTAACGATTTTCAGTCGTTCGCTCGTACCAACTGAGCTACCAAGCCAAACAAGGTTCTAATGTCATTAACCTAAAAAGGCATACGACACCAAAACCTTTGCGACCCGGACGGGACTTGAACCCGCGACCTCCGCCGTGACAGGGCGGCGCGCTAACCAACTGCGCTACCGGGCCTTAAGTGAAACTAATAAACATAAGTGGCTCTTATGTCACCTTAAAGCCTTTACTACTTCTTCGTGCGTGCCCCCAACGGGATTCGAACCCGTGTTACCGCCGTGAAAGGGCGATGTCCTAGGCCCCTAGACGATGGGGACGTTCTAAGGCTTACCAATCTTACCCGCCAATAGGCGTGCAACCAAACCGCTTTAATTACCGCTTAATTAAGGGCCCAGCGCAGAGTAATAGTCACTGTTACATCTTGCTCACCTAGATCAATTTCAACGGCTGCAGCATCTGCTGCTCCTGCCTTGGCCATTGGAAATGGCGAGGAGTAGATTGGTGAAGATTGCTCTTCAAGAGATAGGACTTTTCCAATGCTTGTTCCTAGAAGTTTTGCATAGGAGGAAGCTTTTGATTTTGCATTAGCAACTGCTGCTGCTCGGGCCTCTTCTGTGGCCACAGCTGGATTAAGTGTTGTCGGAATTACTCCACCTAACTGCACATTGTCCCCGCCTGCACTTACTACTGCTTCAATGATTGTGCCAGCAGTAGAAGCTTTTCGCACTAGGACATTAAATGATTGTGATGCGCGATAGCCAGTGATCTTGGTACCAGCTTCTTGCGTATAGTTGTATTCAGGGTAAACAGAGATGTTGGCAGAGCGAATATCCTTTACTGCAATTCCTTTATCTTTGAGCGCTGCGCGCACAGCTGCTGCTGATTTGCTGGCAGAAGAAAGTGCTGCTGCATTTGTTGAGGCAAGGGCAGAGACTGTGGCATTAAAGCGAACTGCATCCGGGACTACTGAAACTGTGCCAACACCCGTGACAGTGATGTAGCGGGTATCGGTGGTGCCGGCGCCATTGGCTGGAATGGCAAGGGCTATAACACCTGCAACAGCTGCAACGGTGATGATGGATGCGATTGTGCGAATACGGTTTAGTTTCATGTCTCTATTATCGCTCATAGGCTTGTATTGGTGTTAATAAATGCTGAGAAAAGTGAGAGAATTAAGGGGTGAGCCAATTCCTTTCTAACTGCACGGCAGATGCCATGGCCTCTGCCGCAAAGCATTTGATTGCAGGGGATTTAGTGGCCTTTCCAACAGAGACGGTTTATGGCCTAGGCGCAGATGCATCTAACTCGGCGGCTGTGGCAAGGATTTATTCTGTGAAGGGACGACCTAATGATCATCCTTTAATCGTTCATATTGCTTCTATGGATCGCATGGGTGATTGGGCAAGTGAAGTGCCTGAATATGCAATTGCGCTAGCGCGCAATTTTTGGCCAGGGCCGATGACATTGGTGTTAAAGCGAAGTGAATTAGTTGGTGATTTTGTGACAGGTGGGCAGGACACTGTTGGAGTTCGAGTGCCAGATCATGTTGTGGCGCTGGGGTTGCTAGAGGCCTTTGAAAAGGCTGGAGGGAAAGGCCTGGCAGCACCGAGTGCTAATCGCTTTGGTCATGTCTCTCCCACAACTGCTGCAGCTGTAGTTGAAGAGCTAGCAGATTACTTATCAAAAGATGATTTAGTTTTAGATGGTGGGGCATGTGCCGTGGGAGTGGAATCAACAATTATTGATTGCACAGGATTACTACCTAGAGTGCTGCGCCCAGGTGCAATTAGTACTGCAATGATTGAAGAAGTAACAGGGCTTAGTACTTTGAGCGTTGATGGTCAGGATGTAATACGAGTCAGTGGTTCTTTAGAAAATCACTATGCACCTGCTGCAAAGGTTCTACTTTGTGAGGTTCCCTTGGCAGGCCAAGGTTTTATTGCTCTTAAAGATATTGAGACTCCTTCAGGTGTTATTCGTCTTGCATCACCTGGTGATGATGAAGGGTTTGCCCAGATTCTTTACTCGGCACTTCGAGAAGCCGATGCCCAGGGGCTCTTGGAAGTAGTTGTAGTTCAGCCCATTGGTATTGGTATTGGGGTTGCGATCAGGGACCGCTTAGCCCGGGCGGCCAACGGGCGCTAACGGTTCACTCGATTCGTAATTCGCCGATACAATTAAACCTCTCGCAGGAAAATTTGATGTAATTAACCCAGGTTAGAACTGTGCAGCGTGGCCTATAGTTCAGTCGCCAGAGGAACGGACTTTTAATCCGTGGGTCGACGGCTCAAGCCCTAAATGACTAACTCGTTTTTGAGCGTGAAAAACTAAATATTCTTTCTTTTTAAAGTGATGAAAAGTCAGCAATTGAGGATTGGATTTTTAATCCATCACTTAGAGGTAAAGAGCAATCTACTTGAGTGGGAAATTTTGCTCCAGAAATTCTTGAAATTCTTCTTCAGAGAAATGCACAGGAATGGAGTCAAGAGATTTATGGATTCTCCAGTCATAAGCTTGGAATGCCAAGTAACAAGATGGAACACTCAATTCACTCGCAACAAATATGGGTGAAGTGTAAGGAGGACCTAAAACTAGATCGGCATTTTTTACAGTTGTATAAATATTAAGATGTGGCGACGCAACAGAAAAACGTGGATCACGGATACTTAAATTCCGCAAAAGATTATCATAGCGTTCATTATAGTTGAAATGACTTCGATGCCTCACTCGCTTTGGCTTCAATGTCACCTTCAGCGACATCCCTCTTGACTGAGTGAAAGAGTCTAAAATAGAAATAGATTTAATAAGTATCAATGAACAAAAATCATAATCATATAGGGAGTCTTGCAAGTTCAATTCTCGACTAATATTGTCGGAGACTTTGTCCCTGGTAGGGGCAACATCAAAAAAAAGGACATTGAGTTCACCCGTTCTACCTTTCGGGGAGATTAACTCATGATTAGTTTGAAACAGACAGGACCCCACTACATTAACTTGGCCCACACCTTCATTAAGCAACAAGGCCCTATGAGATTCTGTCCAGACCAATTGTTGGTCTATTTTTCCTTTGACCTCCCCAAGGTTAATTCCTTCTGGAGATGTGAAATCGCGAGAAATTCCTTGGCTATTTATCGAGTACCACATCATTATTTTGAAAGTTTTTTGAGTATATTTCTTGTTGAAATTAATTGGCAGTCCGGAATATTGTGACTGCGTCGTCACAAGTTGTATTCTAGATTCGAGCTCATCACAAGTAATAGTCCAAACAAAGTTTTCAAATACTTTAGTGTAAGTTTCTTTCAAGTACCTATGATGCAATGTTGTCGACAAGTTTTTAGAACTGATTACCTTTTTAGTAACTAAAAAAATTGAATCCCACGAAACACATCTAACAAATAAGTAAAATGAAGCGTCATATGTAAATCCTCGAGATGTGATCCGTCTGGGGTTCCAACTTCTTACTTGCCAGAGTACATTGTCTGTATTCAGATATTGAGTAAATCTTTTTTCTTCCAGGAATAACTTTAACTCTCTTGGATTAGAATTCAAGAAGGCCTGTTCATAGGAAAGAGAATAAAAGATAAGCGAAGGATAGACAGTTTGTTTCGAAATAAATTTCACAGTAATAGCAAACAAAAGTAAACCGGCAAGAAACAAGAAATTACGTAGATTGATCAGGGTCTTCCCAAAGGCACTAAAAAAACTTAACACTCCTATATCTTACCCCAAAGACGGTAAGCTCTAAGCTTTCCAAATTTGAAAGATATTTAGTCAGAAACCATAATTGAGTGCGCTCTACGGTAAAGTAGCAATGTGAAATTAGTAATTGGGACTGCTGGTTGGCGGATGCCGTATGGCGCTATCCAAAAGGGATTTTTGAGTAAAGGGCAAATAGAGGAGATTCTTGAGGTAGCAGACCAAAATTACATATCGTCAATAGACACCTCGCCTGACTATGGTGATGCAGAGTCGATTATTGGACAATGTTTCTGGAAGAGAGATATTGCCACAAAAATAGTTTTCAGTGACGAGAGTGAAATTTATTTGGAGGAGAAACTTAGGCAATCAATGGAACGTTTAAGGGTAGATGCCCTTGATGTTGTTTTCATTCATAATTGGGACGATTTGCACCAAAGTCAGAAAACTAGAGCATATAAATTTCTGAGAGAAATGAAAACGATTGGAGTAGTAAGAGATATTGGAATCAGCACCTATAGTTTAATTGCAATAAAGACGATATTGTCCTCTAAAATGCGAGACATGGTTATTCAGTTCAACATGAACATTTTAGACCAAAGAGTTCTCGAGTTTGAATCAGATGAGTGGCGAAATAGATTATTAGAAAGTCAAATACGACTTTGGGGACGGAGTATTTTCCTTCAAGGAGTTTTGCTTGATAGTTCAAGCAATAATCCTTTTTCTACTCATCCAGATTTGAAAAGATTTTGGGAACATTGCCTGTCAACTGGGAGCAACCCATATGAGGTTTGTCTCTCTTTCCCAAGACAATTAGGATATGTTGATGCAATTGTGGTTGGAATAAATAGTAAAAAAGAAATACATGAAATTGTTAGGTGCATTAGTAAGCCACCAACGAATGTCGAGTTATTATCATTTGCGTCAACAGACCCAACTCTCACAGATCCTCGGAGGTGGAAGTGAGAAATTTTGTAGTGTATTTGCAAGCTCGTATTAGTTCAACTCGCTTGCCAGGTAAAGTACTTTTTGACATTAATGGAACGCCTATGATTAAACGTCAAATAGATAGAATATGGCAGTCAAAAGAAATTAATGGACTAGTAGTTCTTATTCCAGATTCTTGTGAGAATGATGGCCTTCATGCAGAACTAATAAAATTTGATGTTGATGTATTTCGTGGTTCTGAAAATGACGTGCTGCAAAGATTTCTAGGTGCCTCGAGTAAATTTCCAGCGCGTAACATCATTAGACTTACCGCAGATTGTCCACTCATTATGCCTGAAATTCTTGATGAAATGATCCTGAAATTCACTAAGGATGAACCTGACTATTTGTCCAATACTTTGATTGAAACCTACCCAGATGGTCTAGATATTGAGATTTTTTCAACATCTGCCATGAGGAAACTATCAAGTCTGAACCTGGGATCTTTGGAGCGCGAGCACGTTACCTTGGGGATTTACAATCGACCAGAAATGTTCAGGCTCGAAAATTTTGAATCACTAGTAGACTTGTCAAACCAACGATGGACCGTTGACTTTCCTGATGACTTTGAGTTTGTCAAAGGAGTGTTTAAGCATTACGAGGGAATAGAGAGTACCCTCACGATATCGGATGTTTTGCGGTACATTGAAATTGACCCTATTCTTAACTCCAACAGAACATCGTCTAATTTGCGACATATTTCTCTAACTTCCCCAAACAATAAGGAGGTCAACTTGAAAGGAGGTGATGACGTATGACGGGATCTAGGTACCAAAACTCTGTTGACTTTTTAAAACGAGCAGAGGCAACAATTCCTCTCGGTTCTCAAACCTTTAGTAAGTCACGCACTCAATACCCAGTTGGAGTTTCCCCTCTATTCATAGACAGAGCTAAAGGATCTTATGTTTGGGATTTGGACGGCAACCGGTATATAGATTTAGTGAATTCCCTAGCGGCAATAACTCTTGGCTATAACAACAAGTATGTTAACCGTGCAGTAAGCAGACAACTTAAAAAAGGCACCTTGTTTTCTCTCCCAGGAGTTTTGGAGACTGAGGTTGCTGAGCAAATTGTTGAGCTCGTTCCTTCAGCAGAAATGGTCAGATTCGCAAAAAATGGTACAGATGCCACCTCTGCTGCCATTAGACTCGCGCGAGCCTACACGGGAAGAGACCATGTGATTTTTTGTGGTTACCACGGCTGGCAAGACTGGTTCGTTGGCGCTACAACCAAGAACAAGGGCGTCCCTTCAGCTGTTTCAATGTTAACCCATAAGTTTAATTACAATGATTTAGAATCTTTAACGAATCTGTTCTCCGCCTTCCCCAATCAGATAGCAGCCGTAATTCTTGAGCCAATGAACTCAACTTATCCTGCGCATGGTTTTCTTGAAGGAGTTAGAGACTTAACACAGAAGAACGGATCAATATTAATTTTTGACGAAGTTGTAACGGGTTTTAGGTTTGACATTGGAGGTGCTCAGAAACTATTCAATGTGATACCAGATTTAACAGCGCTTGGTAAAGGTATTGCTAATGGTCATCCCTTATCTGCAGTAGTTGGAAAGAGAGAAATCATGAATGAAATGGAGAATATCTTTTTCTCAGGCACCTTTGGTGGGGAACTATTGTCGTTAGCTTCAGCTAAAGCCACAATTGAACTTTATAAGAAAATTGACGTGTGTGCTGAACTCAATTTCATCGGTAGCACTCTTGCTACTGGACTCAAACAGATCATTACTGACCTTGAAATGGAAAATGTACTTGAAATTTCTGGCCATCCCACCTGGCTCTTTTTATTGTGGAAATCTGCCTATGGTCAGCCTGTCGAAAATATTAAAGCCTTTTTTTTACAAGAAATGTTCAAATCGGGTGTTTTGATTTTATCTACCCATAATGTAAGTCTAAGTCTAAAAGAGAAAGATATTGATAAGGTGCTAGTCGCCTACGAAGCGACTTTATCTAAGTTAAAGCACTCGTTACTTTCCGGCACGCTAGCCATGGATCTTAGGTGCAACCCCCTGCAGAATCTTTTTAGTATCCGCTAGAGTAGGTTTAAAAAAGAAATAAAAGGAGAAATAAATGAGTTATTCGAAAATAGATTTTGAAAAAAGCGCTAGGCCCTTGATTGTTGCTGAGATTTCCGGCAATCATGGCAATAAAGTAGAAAACATAGAGTTGTTAATGCATAAGATTAAGAAAGCAGGCGTAGACTTTGTGAAACTACAAACGTATGCGCCGCAGAGAATTACGCTAAATTCCCAAAATAACAGTTTTGTAGTCAAGAGCGGATTATGGGCTGGAAAGAGTCTATTCGAGTTATATTCACAAGGTGAAACGCCCATTTCTTGGCTCCCACAACTATTCAGCTTGGCAAAGGATTTGAACTTAACTCTCTTTTCCTCTCCATTCAGTCCTGAGGATGTCCAGATTCTTGAGGAATTTGATTGCCCGATATACAAAGTGGCTTCTCTCGAGATAACGTACACGCAACTTCTTGAAGCTATTGCCATAACAGGTAAACCAGTCATAATGTCCACGGGTGGAGCAACACTAGAAGAAATACAATATGCAATTGAAACGTTAACTGTTCATGGCACAAAGTCTCTAATGTTGTTAAAATGTAGTCCGACTTATCCTGCTCAATTGCAAGATTTAAACCTGAGTACGATTCCTTATTTAAGAGAAAAGTTCCAAGTCCCCGTTGGGTTTTCTGATCACACGGAAGGATCGATAGCTGCTTCAATTGCCACTGGGCTAGGCTCGGTATTGATTGAAAAACACGTAAAACTAGATGAAGATGATGATTCTGTCGATTCGCAATTTGCGCTTGAAGTCTCAAAGTTATCAGATTTTGTTGAGCAGATAAATGCAGCTTGGGAAAGCGTTGGGCAAGTGAAAGTTAGTCCGACCAAATCAGAAGTCGAAACTCTAAAATATCGACGTTCCATTATCGCGAAGGAGGATATGAATCGTGGCGATATCATTGAATTTACAAAGTTGGCAATAGTTCGACCTTATATCGGAATGGATCCAAAGGACTTAGACTTTGTTCTTGGGAAGAAACTAAGGTTCGATATTAAAAGAGGCGAAGGCTTAACTAAGGATTTCTTTGAGTAAATTAAGGGTTCTATTCAGGGTTGATGCCAATAGCGCGTTAGGGCTTGGCCATATTATGCGGTGCCTAGTTTTGGCAGATGTTTTTCGTTCAAGGGGACACACGTGTGCTTTTCTTTCACTAAATTCTGATATCGATCTCCTGGGTATCCTCAAAAACAAAGGTTTCAAACCAGAAGACCTAATCGGCCAATCTAGTCACGGAGGCAAGATTTTCTCAGAAAAAAATAAAGAATTTGAGGACTCAAATTATAGCTGCATCGCAGATGGCCTTGAGTACAAGCCTCATATTCTAATAGTAGACCACTATTGGATTGATCACGAATGGGAATGTCACTTTAAGGATCGCGGTGTTAAGATTTTAGTGCTAGATGACCTGGCACAATCAAAACATAATTGTGACTTTTTGGTCCATCAAACGAATGTATTGAGTAGGGTGCCCTATTTGAGTTTGACCCCGCCGGGGACTCAAATCATGGTTGGTTTTCAGTATATGATTTTGAAAGCTGAGTTGCTTAGGGAAAGAATTCTTCTAAAAAAATTGCCTCTCAAGGGTAGACATATTCTTGTGGCTTTTGGTCTAGCTGATCCTAATAACCTTACTGGCACCATAGGAAGAATACTAAGTGAATTTGAATTTGATACAGGATTAGAGATTACAATCTTAGCCGGAAATTCTTCTATTTTGAGAATGGTTGAGCAGAATCTCTCACCTCAATCTCGAAATCAAGTAAACCTTTCACTAATGACAGCAGATTTGGATATTATGCAGCTAATGAGGGATACCGACTATGCTGTTGTAGCAGGGGGTCTTATGAGCATAGAGCTTGCCTATCTTGGAATTCCTTGCACAGTTATCCCGTCTAGTAAAATCCAAGATGATGTCGCCAAAGCGTTAGCCCAACGTGTCAATAATAATGTTCTTCGTAAAAG
>Ga0164293_10003304_pt1 | contig 13740 bp, 7 predicted proteins | sample GEODES118metaG_FD_111487 | JGI IMG/M metagenome (GOLD analysis project Ga0164293, IMG submission 111487) | Eutrophic lake water microbial communities from Lake Mendota, Wisconsin, USA - GEODES118 metaG | ecosystem: Environmental > Aquatic > Freshwater > Lake | place: USA: Lake Mendota, Wisconsin... | reverse complement strand
TCATCCTATAATTTATTAAATTCTTACGATTTATAAATATTATATCATTTGTTGCTTGACGAATAATATAATATTATGTTATTATGTTAAAATACAAAATATACCCAACGATGTAAGGGTTAATGTTTTTATTCTTACATAAGGTTCAGCATAAATTTGATTATCTAAGTTATTGTAATATTTTTGAATACCCTTGCAGATATATAAACAACAAACATGGTCTTTAGTAGATAATAATATACCTAAATCTTTTATAATATTAAAATTTAATAAATTAAAATCTTTATAATAATTTTTAAAACTTACTTTACAACTTAAAAAAAATAATGATAATAAATAAATAGATAGTTAATTTGGATCCTCTATGAAGCGTTTGTTCATTAAATGTTTTTAAAATAGGATAATCAAAAATTTTTTTAAAATTTTGTGAAATAACTAATTCGCATCTTTCAGGATTTAATGTAGGGTCGATTGCTACTTGTGGTTTTTCTGTATTTTGTTTTTCTAATACTTTACTATAATATCTGTCTATAAATTTATTTAAAACATTTTTTATATATACTATTTTTTCATCATTTAAAATGTAATTTATAAATAAACTATTTAATTCATTAAGTTGTTTTACTTCTTCTATTCTATGATTTATAAATTGATTTTTTGTTTCTAAATTAAAAGAAGTCATCACTATTTCAAGATCTCTATATGTTAAATCACCAAATGTAAAAACTGTTTGTGCCGCAACTGCCCAGCAAGTCCCTAACGCATTTTTGTAGGCTCGGTCACATTTTTTAATTTCTCCTCCTATATTTTTATTTAATCTTTTTGATTTTTTATTATGTATATGTATTTGTTTTCTACTATAAATAGGCATATACAATATAGTTATAAAAATTAAATTATTAAAAATTAAATGTTTATTAACTTAATGTTCCATTAAGTATTCTTTCTTTGAATCCGAATAAATACCCAATATCTATATTATCATCTTCACTTGAAATTGTATTAAATACTATAATCCGGTTATCATTTACTCCCACATTTAATAACATTATTGCTCGGCCACATGTGTATGAGTCTACTCCTTTTTTACAATCTAATATAAATAGTTCACGTTCTGCTGATTCATTAAGCATATTAACCATATATTGGGCTATTTTTCCAAAATTCATTATATTAAAAGATAGGGAAAAAAACACTAATCTTGATATATGCACTATAAAATTTAAATAGTCAGTGTTATTTAAATGAGGGGAACGCACAAACTCGCGTAATAAGTTAAGCCCTGATATATTAAGTTGATACCTTGAATTTATGTAAATATACTCAGAATTGAAATTTACTTCAGATAGCGTCCATTTAGTAAATGGATATGAAATATTACCTAAACATCGAGAAAAAATAGTATAGTATTCATTCACAGGAATATGATAACCATATTTCGATCTTAGCAGTCTCATAAAATATTCTGGGGCATTATCTACTGTAAATTCCCCATCATACAAATAAAAACCTTCGCGTTGTTCTGAAGGTATTGCGTTATACATTGCTGTAACTATATTTAATACTATAATCTTAATATATTCTACAGGTAATTCTCCTATATTTATTTTACGTAAATCACCGATAAATGGATATAGTAGTTCATTTATTGCGCTAGTTTGAAAAGGTATATAACTGGGCATTATTTCAGGTTTTTTCATTTTAGGTTTTTCCTTTTTAAATTCGCTTAATGGAGTTGATAATGTACGATTTTGTCTTCGGGCATAGCCAAAGATATCTATATCATACTCTTCCATATCCTCAAACCATTTTTCCCATCTCGCATAATCTCTTTCAAGAATTCGTTGAGAAATATCGTCACCTAATTTTGCTAATTCTTCTCTAATTTTAATTCTTTTATCAAGATTTTTATCAACCATTAATCTTGTTTTTTTATTACGAAAATATTCAGGTTCAAGACTCTGAAGTGTAGAAACTAAATTATCCCATTGCGTCCTTTCGTCTTCATTTAATTCTCTTGTTGGTTCTCCTACTTGCCAAAAACCCCCATATTGATTTTTAATTTCAAAATATTTGCTATTTTTTCTACTATTTTTTTTATATATTTTTTTTGACGTTTTATTAATTCTTTGAATTTTTTTACTTTTTTTATCCATTTATATATTTGATGGCAGAAAATAATTTTGATTTTACTTAAGAATGTCCACTATTTTTTTAAGTGTATCAAAAGAAATTTTAAAATTTCCTAATTGTGGATTAAATTCCATGATATCGGTAGCGAAATGTAAACTACTATATTCTCTAATAATGTCTATTATATTCTTTATATCTTCAAAATACATTCCATTAACAACAGGAGTTCCTGTGCTACTCATAATTGATGGGTCTAATACATCCACGTCTAAAGAAATATGGACATTATTATAAATAACAAAATCGCCTAATTTTTCAAAGGATGCCTTTTTATTATTTTTCCATTCTTCCATTGTAATCATATTGATATTATTTTTACGAATAAAATGAATCTCTTCATCATCAATTGACCGTAATCCAATATATAATATTTGGTCGGATTGTAATTGGGGAATATCTTTAATATTGTGGGTTAATAATAGTCTTACTACCATGCCGTGTAAATTCCAACTAACTGAAGTATCAAAACTATGTATATCAGTATGTGCGTCTAACCATATTAATTTAAAATTATTTCCATATTTTTTAAGAGATGCTAAAATTGTAGCAAAACTAGCCAAATGATCGCCTCCCATAAATATGCTGTGTTTATGTTTATTTGCGTATTTAAAACACTCATTTGATACATTGTATAAACCCTGTTTTAGGTTTTTGAAATCTTCTTTTGAATATTCTAGTATTTCATCTTTATTTGGACAATTAAAAAGAATAGGACATATATTTTCTACCAGAGCAACACCATTATAACTTTGTCCTCTAGAATTTTTTATAATAAACGCCATATATATCTAATTTATTAAAAAATATAATACTTATAATTTAATAAATTAATTATATAGTTTATAAATACCTTAATGAATAGTAATAATTTTTACAAATTAACGAGTTATCATACGAGGTGCGATAGACATTGTATTTAATTCTTGTAGGAAAAGTTTACAAGCATAGGGTAGTCTAATTTCTGAAAATGATGTGTAATTACTACAACCCTTACATTGATATAATTTGTTGATAGGATTAACATTCGCAAAATTACCGCATTTTTTACAAACATATGCTCTAAAATGGTCTGATTTATCTAATAATTGTTCTTTTAACATACTTGATATACCATGAGACAAAAGCACATCTCTCTCCATTTCACCTAAACGCAAACCACCATCACGACTACGACCTTCTGCGGGTTGTCGTGTAAGTGTTACCATAGGACCAGTGCAACGGCTATGGGTTTTATCACTAACCATATGCTTTAATCGCTGATAATAAGTAGGTCCAAAGAAGATTTCACTAGTCATCTGTTCACCAGTTCTACCATTATATAATACTTCATTACCATATCTCTCAAATCCCAATTTTTCAAGTATATCACCTAAACCTTTTAGACCATTCTTAGCAAATCCATTAAATGGTGTAGCATCACCAAATCGCCCTAATAGGCAACCAGCTTTACCCATAATACACTCAATTAATTGACTAATAGTCATACGAGAAGGAATAGCATGTGGATTCATAATGATATCTGGAACAATACCATTTTTAGTATAAGGCATGTCTTCTTGGCGATAAACCATTCCAATTACACCTTTTTGAGCTAAACGACTAGCATGCTTATCGCCAATAGTAGGGATACGAATACTACGAACACGTACTTTAACAAATTTATAACCTTCACCATTTCGACTAATCAAAATCTTATCAATAAATCCATTTTCATTAGGTCTTAAACTGCTGCTGTTATCCTTAAATATAGTGATACCTTGTTGATTTTTCATTGGTATCACTTTGCCGATAATTACATCATCTTCATCTACTTTTGTATTTTCGGGGACAAATCCATTTATTCCAAGTTTTTCATAATTCGCCACCTTAAGTGATTTTGTAAGTTTCATATTTGGCTTACAAAACTTTTCTTCTTCTCCAGTTGACTGATATTTCTTTTCCTCATCTTTATAACTTCTATAAAATGTAGAATGGAATAAACCACGATCAATTGAACTCTTGTTAAACATCGTAGAATCTTCCTGATTAAAACCACTATAACACGCTATTGCTACAATAGCATTAATACCACTTGGTAATTCATTACTTGGAAGATAGTTAATAAGTCTACTATTAACTAATGGTTTCTGTGAATAATGCAACACATGTGCTAGTGTATCATATCTCTTATTAAAATTAGTGCAATAGGTTCCCATAGCTTGTTTACCCATAGCACTTTGATAGATATTTCTTGGTGATTGATTATGGTCAGAAAATGGGATAATACTCGCTAGAACACCTAAAATAAGACTAGGATGAATTTCCGCATGTGTATAGTTAATTACATATCCATTATTATATTCTTCATTTAAACTATTACTTCCAATCGCAATAAGTGAATTTTCTTTTTCAATAACATCTAAATATTCAATAACTCCTTCTCTTGGTTCTAAAGCAGAATGCGTAATTTTATCAGGACATGCTAATGAAATTTTATTTGGAATAGAACCATTAACAAGATTTTCAAAATCCAGTTTTTTTTCCTTTATCATTTTAATCATTTCACCTGTTATCCTAAATTTATTATTATCAATAATGTATAATGGTTGAAGCATTCTTCCAGCATCTGTCCAAATTTCAATATTGTTAAGGTCTATGCGCCAGCTAATGGAACTATATGGATGAATCATACCCATTCTACGCTGTGAACGAATATGCTTAACTATTTTATTAGGATTACTATGTATACCATACCAATACCCATTTACAAATATTTTAGTCTTATTATATATCTCAATAGGAGTAACATCAGACAATCGTTGAACATTGAGACTATCCAATTCCATGTATATACTAGCAGGATTGCTATAATTAGAAACTGTGCCTGTTAGAGCAAGATTTTTAACACATCCTACACCATGACCTTCAGGTGTTTCAGCAGGGCAAATAATTCCCCATTGCGTGTTATGCAATTTACGCGGACCAAGCACTTTTCCACTTTTCTCAATAGGTGTATTAATTCTTCTAAGATGACTTAATGTCGAATTATAAGTAAGACGACTTAAAACTTGAGCAATACCCTGCTTTGATTGCATGTTACGAATACCCCAGTTTCCTGTAGATAAACCATATTTCATACCTCTCTCTATAGTTATATTTTTAATAATCTTATAGACATTACTTACATTAATAATATCGTGAAAACGATTGTTGGCATTCCAACTTCCACTATTAAATTCCTTATTTAATTGCGTTTTAATCTCCTTAACCATCTTATTAAAGTATAACTTAAATAAATTACCACACAAAATCCCTGGAGTATCTAATTTCTTATTTATATAGCTATCACGGTCATCATATTCGATTTTCTTTAGATATACTGATAATAGTTTTTTTACCATGTAGGCAAGATAAAATGCCTTGTCTTTAAGAGATGTTCCCATATGAGGTAGAAAGTCATTTTGTAGAATATCATCTAATAATTGTAATTTGCGTGTTCTATCAAGTTTATCCGTTTTATCCCTAATATTAACTTGTTGAATATACTTAATCACGTATTCAACACAACTACTGTATGTTAAATAGCTATTAGATTCTTCAAGAGTTGGCTTTAGTATTGCTAGATATTCTTCACTTTCCTCTGTATCTAAATCATATAAAATGTATTCCAAAATCTCTTTATCACTATTTAAACCTAATAAACGAAAGAATATAAAGAGGGGAATATCATGGCGAACATTAGGAACACTAACTTTTAATGTTTTACCACCTGGTCCTAACTTAGATGTAAGTTTAACTTGATTTGTTTTAGGATTATAAAAATCATCGTGAGCAATTGATTTGATATCTGCTATATGACTATATTTATTTTGACTTTTACTGTTTTTAAATACAAATACCTTATTTTCACCAATCCTTTCTTGACTTACGATTACCTTTTCACTACCATTTACAATGAAATATCCGCCCTTATCAAAAACACATTCTTCATAGTCCTTTAAAGTCATATTATCCTTATTGTGTAAAATACACAACTGCGCACTATGCAACATTATAGGTATTTTACCTAATTGTACCTTTTTAAGACACTTCTCCTCAATTTCATATGTCTTATCTTCTATTAAAACCATGGTTTTAATATATAAGTCTATAAATAGATTCGCACTATAGGTAAAACATCTCTTTCTAGCCTCATTGGGTAACATAATTTTTAAACTACCATTATTCTCATGGATTGACGCGGGACACAAACTAATATCTCCAAATCTAAGCTCAATACTATACTGAAATTGACCATTGGGTAATTGAATATAATTTAATTTAATAGGATTATACTGTTGTATGATATCAGCTAGTAAACGATTTGTAAAATCATTAAAGCTATCTAATTGATGTCGAATAAGATAATTATCTCTAGTTAATAGTAGTTTAATTACTTCCCAAGTATCTTCTTCCCAGTTAAAAGGTAACTCTTTTGGTTGCGACATATGATTTTATTTTTAATATTGTATTATTTTTATATTGTTTCAAATTTTTAATTAATATTGAATAAATTAATTAATATATATTATATTATATATTATGTCCTATATAGATGAAGAATTATTAATTCAGATAACAAGTAAATTAAGTCCTTCTGGTTATGAAAAAGAATTATCATTGTTTATTAAAAAATACATAGATGATAACTGTACTAATGTTAAAGCAGTTTTTGATAGTAACGAATTATATGCGTTTAGATTATCACAAAAATCAAAAACAAAAACTATTTTATTTGACGCACATATTGACCAAGTTAGTTGTAGGGTATTTAATATAACTAACGATGGTTTCTTATTATGTAAATCATTTGGCATGAATAATATTGATATATTGGGTTCTAGATGCACTGTAATCACAAGAACAGGTAAAATTCAAGGTATTATTTCTATATTACCACCCCATTTAGACCTTCAAGATAACACTATCATTGTCGATATATTTACAGAAAGTAAAGAAGAATCAGAAAAAATAGTTGAAATAGGCGATTCTGTCTTATTTGATAGTAAAATTGAAATTATATCTTCTAATTCTAAAAATAAATATATCACTGGAGCTGGATTAGATAATCATATCGGTATTTATGTTTTAACTAAACTTTTTTTAGAAATAGATCGTTTAGACCAAATAGACTATAATTTTATAGCCCATTTTAGTGGAAGAGAAGAAGTTGGAGGATTACGATACATAAATATGCTATCTGATATAGATAAAATTCCAAAAAAAATAGATATAATAATAGTTATTGATACTGATGTCGCCACTGATTTACCAAATATAGATAAAGCAGCATTTGCGGATAGTAAACTTGGTGAAGGAACTATACTGTCTAGAAATATGGTTGATGATAACGATATTTACCGATATATAAGTGATATAGCTAACGACAATAATATTAAATATCAAGTTACTATGTCTGACGGAAATGGTGGAAATAATTTAGCATATTATGGAAAAATAAATAGTATAGGACAATCTATTGGAATACCCTTAAGATATATGCATAGTGCTGTAGAACTTGTTAGATTAGATGATATTAATAATACCATTTCACTTTTATATAAATTTATATTAAATTTAGACCGTTTTTTTATTACTAAATAATTAGACGATAAAAATATATTTTTTTTTATTATATATATATATGAATCATGGAAAGTAGTAAATTACAAAAAGATGTATTATCAATATTTTTTACATTTTATATACAGATGAAAACATATCATTTTGAAACAAAAATCTATAATAGACACTATAATGTAGATACATTTCTAGACAATTATAGTAAATTATATGACCGCTTTATAGAAGTATCAATGGGTCATTTTGGACCTATTAATATGGATAAATACACTATTACTATTGAAAAGGTTGATGATAACAGTATACATGAATTAACAAGACAATTTACAGAAGTTCTAAATGAACTAAGAAATATATTTACAAAATATAGTGACCTTCTAAATATCATTGATGAAATAGACGCAGAGACAAACCAATTAATTTATAAATTAAGATTACTGTAAATTACTATTTTATGAATTACCACAATAAAAATAATAGAAACTATAATAATTTTTTAATATTTTCTGTTATTTATTTTTTAGGTTTTTTTTTAGATATTTTTTTCTGCTCATCAAGTTGCTTGCGTTGCTCATCTTCAAGTCGCTTTTTAGTATGTCTGAGAAAACACCACTCATCATAGTTATAAAACCAATGACTCATTGGTTGTATATATTGTTTATGTCTTAACACTAATTCTATTAATTCGCATAAACTTCCCTTTTCGGTTAGGAATTCATATGTTTCTAAATCTTTATCAATTCGCAAAATATCATTTGGGTCAGTGTGATTATTTATTTTTTGTTTTTTTTCAAATTCAGCTTTAAATTTATCTTCATCTGGTATGGCGTCACCATCTATTTCTAATATGTATTTTAATATTTCAATTAGTTCTGGTTTATCTTTTGCACCTAAGGCTGTTCCACATACTGCTCCTTTAATTTCGGATTTGTGTTGAACTGTATCATCTTTATTTGTTTTGTGTTTATGAAAACGTTTATTTATAAGATAAAATTCAACATGAAATGGGTCAATACCTATATCATCTTCAGCTGATTTTTTTACATTTGCCCTTTTTTCTTTATCTTGTACAAATCCATATACTAAGTCGGATTCACTATTTATTTTTAGATAATCATAATTTAAAGGAAAACGTTCTGAATATTCTCTTGCTGATAGGATATCGGCTTGTTCAAAATGACTAGTATCTTTATTAAAAATAAAATAAACAGGAATACCATCTAATGGATTAACAATACGAAATGATACTGGTAAATCAGCACCTTTATATGTTGGACCGTTTATATCTCTACGAGCTCTAAAAATATTATATCTTAAATCCTCGGGACATTTCTTATCATACATACGAAGAACCATAGTTTCTAATAGATCATCCATTAAACAAAATCCACCTTTTTCTATATTTCTTTCTAACACATGACTAATAATTAATTTTTTATTATCAAATGATAATCTATCTATAATAGAAAAAATAAGATACTGCTCTAACATATCTAATATTGTATTTTTAGGTATGGGACAACTCTTATCTTGTATATCTTGTAATTCTTCATATGGACAACTCGCATTACGTTCATGGAGACGAAACGAGCTTTTTGAGGGCAAACCCAACTTTCCATAAATTTTTTCCGACCTAATGTAGTCCTTAACTTTCGATATATAAATACGAAATGCCTCTACAAATCCCATTTGATCCACCATAGCATCTTCATGTATTTCTTCAGCATCTGTTTTAAATGACTTACTAGAAACCTTAGTAAGAGTGTTATCAATATCAGATATTACATAATTTGGAGCCTTATAATTTAGAGGAATTATTCTTGTTGTTAATGAAGCAGTTTTTTCATCTAATTCATAAGGTTGGAATATATAGTATTTGTCTAAATAAATTAGATGTCCTTCTCTATGATATTTATCGTAAATAGGTTCACTATAATATATATAATTATTTAGTGATTGATAAATAAAATTATCAGTAATCCTTTGAAAATTTTTATTTTTAATATCAATAATTTCTTCAACCGTATAAGAATCTTTAATTTGAAATAAAATAGATATTAAATTTTTGGCTTCCGATATATCTTCTAATGATAAAATATCATTGTATGTATCGGTATTCGGTTTCATTGATATGGTTTTTATGTCTTCATCTATACAATCATATGTGCAATCCATGTAATCACATATAACATCCCCATTTATATCTCCATAAAATACATTAAATAATTGTATTTTTTGACTTGTTAAAATTCTATTTTCTGTATTTCCAAAGTATTCAATTGTTAATTGATTTCCATTTTTATTTAATAGACAATCAACTGCGTTTCTCTTTAAAATGCGCGTAACTTCCGCTATTCGTTGGGATTTTATATAAGCATTTCGATATGTTTTCTCATCAGAAGTTTCAATATTTTTATCATCAACAAGTGCATTTTCAACAGGAATAGAAGCACAATGTAGATATACACTTACATTTCTTTTATTAGGTGGTAAATTTTTATGCGATTCTTTACGCAAAGCACGACCTACAACCTGTTCAATTTTATTAAAATGATGCCATGGGTCAAGAATATGCACTTCCCTGATATTAAAAAAATTTAGACCTACTTCAACACGATTTGTTCCCAAAATAATCTTGATAACACTACCATCCATATTTCTAGGATTCCTCACTTCATTTACAAGATGTTTTACTTCTGGTCCCTTTGTATCTCCCGTAAATAAGATATAGGTGCCTTGTTTAAATTCATGAAATTCAGGTTCACCTTTTTTGGTTGTATGTTCAGATTTAAGTTTTCCACAATAACATCTTTCAGGTATACCTTTTTCACTTAACATATTTATATTAACATCACCAGGACTATATCTTTTATAACCATTTTGTTCAAACATAAGTGCTAAAGATATGACACCTGGTAAAAGAAATTTAGAATACACAAATGCTATACCTTCTGCATTTTTAATAATATTTAATATATTAAAAAATTTAATAGAAAAAGTTGCTAAATGTGTTTCATGCAAAAATGGTAGACCATCATCCATTCTACCTATTTCTGTGTATCTGTATTTAATATTACTTTTGTTTTCTTTATCAGCACTTTGTTCTTCTATACATTCTTTAAATCCATCATCTCCATGCTTACCAATTAAATCCCCTTTTTCATTAACATCTATTGGGAAAATTATGTTACTTGCTACTGTGCTAGGTATTGAAAACTTATCAGATATTATTTCATCATCATCTGTGAGTGAGGCTACCGTTTTTTTATAATATGTATATTGAAACTGACTCATCGAATTTTTAATAAACGATAAATGTTTTATTTTTAAATCATTAGACAACTCAGTAAGTTTTCCTTTATTATAATAATATTTTGGGTCAGGCAAATAACTTAATCCTTCTAAATTAGGATAAATTTTAACAGGAAACACAAGTGGATTTTCGCCTCTTAAAAAGCTTATATAACCTCTTGTTTTCTTTTCAAGAATTTCAGGTGCTTGTGGTTTAAGCGTAAAACCATCATTTTCAAAAATATCAAATACCTCTATAGGTGCTCTTTTATCATTTAATAGTAGTAAATTTATAATTGATATAATTTCTTCGGATGAGTTATACATAGGTGTGGCACTAGCTAATATTAATTTATTATTATTACCATATCGGGCAATCATCTCTAATATCATTGTAATAGCCTTACTATCATCACTATTGGCATATTGACGTGTATTATGCACTTCATCTAAAATAAATACTCTATCCGAAAATTTACGTCGTAAATATTCAATCTTTTTATTCTCTTTATCTTTTTTATCTTTTAAAATAAGCTCTAAATCAGATATTACACTATTAGCAAAACTACGATATCCCATAAATTCATAATATTTATCTATTAATTTATTTACTCTTCGTTGCTTTTGTTCAATATTTAACTCACCTAAATTTCCCAATTCCTCTTTTAATGAAGAACCAGTGCATTGAACATTAACATTTTTTTTATTTGCTATTTCAGCATCTATATTAAAAATTTCATTTTTCCAATTTGAAATTAGAGTGTCATTAGGAACCAATATAATTATTTTACCATGTAATTTTCCAAATTTTCTATAATTTTCAGCCGAACTTATTGCTGCACAAGTTTTACCTACACCTACTCCATGCCATAATAATAACCCATTATAAGGTGTAAACGGTGATAAATATGTGGACACAAACGCTTGTGTAGCACTTTTTTTAAATTCCATTGATTTTGGTTTATTTAAAACAATCTGCTCTTTCTCAATAATATGATTTCGAAATTCCTTCTTATTATATATCTTACTATTAAAGTGTGGATCTGTTAATTCTGGATAGCCCTGCCACAAATCACTACCATCATCCATCTCTAATTCATCCCTCCTTTCTAAAAATTCTTCTAAATATTTTTTATATATATCTATGTAAATTTCATATTGAATACGCTGTAATTCTGTAGAAACTGTATTTATTTTATGACTGAATTCTTTAACTTTATTATCCAATATATCTAAAAGTTCACTGCCACTATAAGGTTCTAATTCTGAGGTTATTTCATTAGATATAGATCTATATTCTTTACCTCTATTGGGGAAAGTAAACATAATATATTATATCACAAGAATATCTAATTTTATTTAAAAACTAAATTAATATATAATAGAATTAAAAATATAAACAATTATTTATACTTTAAATTATATAAAAACAATAGATAAAGGATTTTATCATTTCATCAAATATTACAACAGTAATGTATAAAGAAAAAATAGACAATTTACTTTAATAGTTGTATATCTATATACAAAAAAATTTAACAAAAAAACAGTAAAATAAAATAGTAAATCAATTTTAGTTGATTAATAAATTGATATCAGTGTATTTGCTACCTATGACTTAGTGCTTCATCCAGTTGCGCCTTCGCCCACAGCATCTCTGGTTCATTATATCTTAAATCTTTACTATCAGCTGCTGTCCATCCGTAAAAGACAGGATTGAATAATTCTTTAGCCTTTTCATCAGTACTATCGAATTTATTTCCATCTTTATCTATGAAATAGTTAACATCTCTTTCTTGAAAAGGATCATATTTTGAATATAGAAATTTAGGCATTTGTTCACGTATCATTTCAAGCTTTTTTTTAGCTAATTCTTTTTTATGTAGTTTTTCAGCGTGTTTCCATTGTATATGTTTTTTTTCTATGTGGGATTTAATATCTTTAACAATGTTATTATAATAGTGTCGATGTTCGTTTGTTGTTAATCTAGTATCACCTATTAAATCAATATAGTTTATGTAGCTGTTCCTAACCATAAAATTGTACGTATCTAAACTTATTGTCTGTCGTAGGGGCGAAGATTTTAAAAATTTTATAGCACCATGATCATTTCTGTTTTTTATATATTCAATTACTGATGTTATAACTTTATCTTTATCATCTGTAAATTTAACAGATGTTGTCTTTGAATTATTATATAGTAGGAATGCAAGTTTAACACCCGTTTCAATATCTACCAGATATGTTTGCGATATATACATAGCAAGAAATGCCCATAAAACCGCTTGTTTATTTATATCCAGATTCATGTTACTTACTATAAATGCTAAGATATCCTTATTATTCTTTTCTAATCTATCGGCTATTGTTTTTTTTTCATCATCTTTTTGAAAAAAAGCAGAGGGGTAATTAAAAATTGCTTTTATATTATTTATATTTTTATTAATGTCATCAATATTCTCTACTTGTTCATGCATTTTAATTATCATTTTTTTGTCGACATCGTTCATAAATTCAAATAAATCTAGTAAATTTTCGCGTGATACAGTTCCCCCTATTTGATATTTATTAATTTTTCGGTGAGATGCTCTGCGCTTTTTAATATGACGCAAACTTTTCTTGTTTTGTTTTGTCTTTAGCATATATAATATAAAT
>Ga0164293_10003300_pt1 | contig 13745 bp, 22 predicted proteins | sample GEODES118metaG_FD_111487 | JGI IMG/M metagenome (GOLD analysis project Ga0164293, IMG submission 111487) | Eutrophic lake water microbial communities from Lake Mendota, Wisconsin, USA - GEODES118 metaG | ecosystem: Environmental > Aquatic > Freshwater > Lake | place: USA: Lake Mendota... | reverse complement strand
GGAATCTGAAGAAGAGGAATCCGTTTTATTAGCAATCAAACAAATTGTTAATAACTGTTGTTTAGACGATATTAATGTCGATGATTTGCCTATACTAGACTTGGAATATATGTTCTTACAATTAAGAGCAAGGTCTGTAGGTGAAATAATAGATTTGGAATACAAGTGCAATAATGAAGTTAAAGATGAAGAAGGACTTGACAAGCCTTGCAATCATGTTATTAAATTAAGTTTTAATGCTTTGGAAATTTATCCTGAACAAGTTGAAAATCATTCTTGTAAAATACAGTTAACACAAAAACTTGGTGTTGTTATGAAATATCCAGACTTTAAGATTATGGAAAAAATAAGAAATCTTAAAGAATCTGAAGTTTTAGGTAAATTAGTTTCAAGTAGCATAGATTATATTTACGATGAAGAATCGATTTATTACTCCAAAGATGTTGAAGAAAAAGAATTACTAGATTTCGTAGATAGTTTAACCAGAGACCAATTTCAAAAAATACAAGATTTTTTCGACAACATTCCTAAAATGAAGAAGACGCTCGATTTCAAATGTGGAAAATGCGGGTATCAGGAAGAGATGGTGTTGGAGGGATTACAAAGTTTTTTCGTATAATGTTTAGGCACGATAACTTAAACAATCATTATCAAACCAATTTTGCGTTGATGCAACACCACAAATATAGTTTAAGTGATTTGGAAAAGATGGTGCCTTGGGAAAAAACGATGTATGTCTCTATGCTTTTGAGGTTTATAGAAGATGAAAATGAAAAGACTAAGCAACAGATTAACAGTAGAAAAAAATAAAAAATGGCAACTTTCACCGATGTTTATAAACAAGAATTAAAATCAAAAGGGATATTAAACTCTCTTGGCTCTGCAGCATTCAAAAGAACCAAAGAAAGATTGGATCCTAGAAATATGCTCTTCGGCGGAAGCGGAATGTTGGCTGCTACTGGAAGAAAAATTTTCGGAAAAGGATATCAGTCATTAGATAGAACACCAGGTAAAAAATTATCAGAATCTGGAACATTTAATGGAGAAATAAAATCTGAGGTATTAAATTCTCTATTAACATCATCACAGAATCAAGAAGCACAACTCTCCATCATTGCAAAAAATACAATGAACAGTAATGCAATGGCCAGAGACATGAATGTCATGCGCCAAAACATTATGAAGTTGGTAACTATGGGTGGCGGAAAAGCATCACGTGGTTCAGATATGTTCTTTAAAGATTCAGCTGCAAGAGAAAAAGCATATGAAAGTCAATTTGGAAAAGAGAAAACAAAAACCTCACCAACTCCAGTAAACAAACCAGGCGAATCGGGAGGTGGAGGAAATAAAGGAATAATGGGTACATTGTTGGGAATAGCAGGAACAATAGGAACAATAGGATCAACAATCGCAGCTGCGGTAACCGGAGCATTAGGTTCAATACCAAGTCTTCTTTCGAGCATTTTTTCTGCTGAAAACATAGGAAAAATATTTGGAATTGGTTTAGATGTTATGAAAGGATTAGGTAGTGTATTTCGTTTGTTGTTACCAATAATAACAAATCCTTTGTTCATAGGCCTTGCAGCTGGATTAGTTGGCGCAAAATGGTTGATGGATCTTATAGATAAGGGAAATTTAGAAGCTAATACGGAAGAAAAGAAGAATCTCAGAGTGGCGCAAGACCGTGGAAGTAACTCATCAAAATTAGCCGCTAGAACTTTACTGATAGATGAGGGATTGAAATCTTTACTTGACAAAGACAGAACCGATGCAGATGTTTCCGCTTACACAAGAGGTGAAATTAAAACTAAAAAAGAGTTATCGGAAGCCATAGCATCAGCTCAAGCACAAGGCAAAAATGCTATTGAAATAAAACAATCCCGCGTTGCAGAAGAAATGCAACTCAAACTCGAAACAGAAGCATCACAATCCATGAATGATGGTTCGTATGCTGCTGTGGAATCAAAAAGACTTGGTCTAAAACCTACTTCTCCTACACCAGCTCCAGCAGGTGCCTGGCGAGGTCAGCGCACGGATGATAGTGCATCTCCAACAAAAGTTTCTCCAGGTGAAGGTGGAGTCAGTGAGGAGTTGGTTAACTTCATAAAAAAGAAAGAAAAATTTTCTGCCAGAGCCTTTAAAGACCATAAACAAATAAGTATTGGATACGGCACAAAAGCCAACAGCGAGGATGAAGTAATAACTGAAGCTGAGGCCGATGCGCGTCTACGTAAATATTTGGAAAAAGCACAAAAAGATGTGGTCTCTTACGGCAAAAATAAAGGTTATGATTGGAACCAAAAACAAATAGATGCATTAACTTCATTTGTTTATAATTTAGGACCAGCAGCCCTAAGGCAAGTCACTGCTGACGGAAAAAGAAGTAATCAGGAAATTGCAGCAAAGATTCCAGAATATAATCAAGCCAGCGGCAAGGCGTTGCCAGGCCTAATAACGAGAAGAAATGAAGAACTGGCAATGTTCTCTCTGCCACCACCAACTACTGGCACAGCATTAGCCTCTGGTTCTACGGCGGCTTCAGATATGAAGATGGCACTATTAACACAACAACAATCAGCACCAGTTGTCATCAATCAACAATCGGCTGCACCCCAAACACAATCTGCGCCAGCAACTGCGGTTGCATCAGCACACAACTTTGATCCTTGGACGGATATTTGGAGTGCGAACATTTTAAATCCTGGCAGAATGGGAGCGTAAAAAACCCCGCACTAGGCGGGGTCAAACGGTTCTCAGAGAGAGAAAAGTTTATTCTTCAGCGAGAGACTTGAAGTATTCCAAATCATCATCTCCACCAGTGTCAACTGGTGCTGATTGACGAGGTGAAAACTTAGCTGCTGGCAGAGAGAGGTCAATTGACTCAGCAGTGCTTGAAGGTGCAATGCCTTCAAAGCCCAATACTTTATCCAAACGAGCCTTCAACTGGTTGTAAGGTTTGAACAACTTTGGTTCAGTAAATTCCTTGAGAGAATATTCTTTCTTCCAAATTGTTTCCAACTCAGTATCATTTTCAGACAAGACAGACTTGCTAGCAAATTCTGATTTGTCATAATTACGATAACCTTCAACATTGCGAATCTTCAACTTGAAGTTAGCACCTTCCCATAAATCAAATGGGTTGATTGGTGTTTCATCGGCAAATTCAGGATTCATTGCTTCGTTAATCTTGTCGAAAATTTTCTTACCGAATTTGAACAAGCGAACTTGTCCTTCGTTTGACGGATTACTTGGGTCAGAAACGACCAAAATATTTGTCATGTAAGTCAACTTGCGCTTTTGTTTACGAGCAACTTCTTTGTTGGCTTCGATACCAGAATTCCAAAGTGTGCTGTTGTGTTCACACACTGGACACTTATCGTTCAAAGTAGTCAAACAGTTATCGATGAACCAACCTCCAGGTCCTTGAAATCCGTGTGTAAACACCCGAACCCATGGCAGAGCATCATCACCATCGACTGCCGGACTTGGCAAGAAACGAATTATCGCCATGCCGTTACCAGCTTTATCAACTTCTGGTTGCCAGAATCTGGTGTCATCTTTAGAACCTGCTTCTGCTGGAGTGCCGGTTGCTTCAATCGCCTTTGACAATTTGTCGAACTTGCCACGATTGCGTTGTAAATTTTCGAATGTACTCATATGTATTTCCTTGTATAAATTGTATTACTTTGTATATTTTTGTCCACATTATCATAATATAGACTTATATAGGTCACCTGTTCAGAAGTTTATCCAACATCATCAAAGTGTTATCTATATCTCTGTGAAGTACACCAATGCCACCCGCACCAATGAAGGCTTGAATAACATCTTGTGTATCATCAATCAATACTGATTCTGGTGTGGCATATTCGGCTTTCGCTTTACGTCCAGAAACAATATTCGCTTTAAATGGAATGCCTTTATCAGACAACCATTCAATTTTTTGATAGGCAACTACTTGGTGGTATTTTTGACCACCAGAAGATGAAAGAATTTCTACCTCGATTTCATTTTCTTGTTGATATTGTGTAATATAAGTCAACAAGTCTCGACCACCTGGCCACCAGTCCAATGTTTTAAATTGTTCTGTTTGCACAAAGTGATCCCAATTTTCACTGAAGTTTTTCCGGTCACGCATGGAGCCGGGCAACTCATCATATAGTTCAAGGTACCGGCGTTCAAAGTTACAGAGAACACCGTCCATATCGAGGTAGATTTTCTTTATCATATCATTTTCTTTAGAATAAGTTTATATTTTAACACATCTTGTGGTAGAAATGTGGCATACTTGAGCAACCTTAACCGAAATTCTGGCCACCGAATAGTGTCGGCAATCTTAGTGTTCCAGTTAGGTTCGAAAGCAAGTATCTTATTCAGTATACACAAGGTTTCAATTTGTGTCACCTTCTGCATAGTCTTGCGTAAAATTACAGGGTAATCACCGTCATTCACTTTGAACAAATCGTTTGGATTGTCGCAACCATCAAATAGTACGTGACAATCGTTTTCGAAAAAATACGATAGTGATTGTAACACCTTTTGGTGAGTCTTGTAATTAATATCTGCTTCTTCAGTTAACAAATCACCAGCCCAAGTGTTAGGTTTCTCAACCAAGTTGGACACGAAAAATAATTCCATGTCATCCTTACTTGTGTACTTCCTTGACAACTTGTGAAAGTGGTATTTGTCACGCCTATTCTCAAACGCTTCAACTGAGATATTACTTTTACCATTGTATTTAAAGTAATCGTAAGATTCTCGGTTGAAGTGTAGTTTTAATGAATTGAATAACGCAAATGTTTCATAACCAGTCATATAGGTAGACGAGATTTCTTCACTTTCAGCATGTTCAAATCGGAAGCCAACAACTCAATTTTCGATTTTAAATTCGAATTAATTAATGTTGCGGCGACTTCCGTTTCGAGACCCGTTTCTGCACAATACTCAACTATAGCTTCAAGATGATTAATGTTTCTTTCGGAGACGAATCTATCAATCTCCACAGAAAACTTCTTCATTTCTTCTTTAGTTGGCATTACTTCACAATCGTTTCATACAATTGTTCAAATTGTTCGTGCGTAGCCACTTCTTCATCATAGTTTTGTTTATGATAAACTTTAACCAAACGCTGAACAACAGGTTTAGGCAATTTCAAATCATCTGAAACTTTCTTCACTGCTTCTTTAATGAAGTCTTTTTCTCCGTCCATTCGTGTCATAGAATTTGAACACTCTTTTATAGCGTCCAACAATTTCTTGCGGTCCGCTTCACTGGAGATTTGATTAATACTAAATTGTTTCACTGCCATAATATACTCCTAAATTATTTCTTTGTTGCTGCCAAGGTGATACAAACCGGATTAGAGGTTGTTTCATATGCACACTTAACAGACAAAGGATCAACACCCTTTGAAATGGCAACTTCGATGTTTTTAGCCATGTTGTTGCGGTCGTTTAAATTATACATGATTCCTCCAACGATTGTGGTACACAATACGATTGTGATGGAAACACATATAGTAATAAGGTCTTTGTTCATATTAAATAACTCCTTTTGTTCGGTCAATTTTATCACCTTTGCTCTTGTAGAAAATATGCCTGCCAATTTTAGTCTCCTTCTGAAGTTTTGTCCAATTTGGATTAACATAATCTGCATGATAATATGTCGCACCGTTTGTAACATCCTCCATCCGATCAAAATTAATGTACAGGTTTGTTGCTAACTCTCTGATATCATTATACAACTTTGTACTCTTGATTGTCAACCGTTTTGAGGTAAAGAAGGAGTCACAATACCAAGAAAATTGGCAAGTGTTACCGGTCTTTTGGGTTACTACATCGCAAATATTACTAGCATAGTTGCCGGTCTGTACACGATTTAACGTAACAAACGCAACAGCCATTTGACCAGCAACGGGTTCGTGTGCCGACTCGAAATATATATTCTCAGCCAGACATGTCACATGTTTTTTTGCCTCTTCGGATAGAGACTGATAGCTTGCCTTGAATGGCATAATGTTGTGTAAATCAACATTAATTGAAGCTAACATTAAAATAACACTTGATAAAAATGCGCTTAAAAGCACAATCTTACTTTGCATTTGATTCCTTTCTGTGTGTGAAATAGGCCGAATAAACGGCCTATCTTCCCCTTACAATTTCTTAGAGACCTTAACGGGCTCAGGAATGTTTGAAACGAAACCATTTAAAGCTTGCGCCTTGGCAATGATTTCTTGTTCCGATGGGAATGGTGGATATTCTGGCTGATTCGGTAACTGTTGTCCTTGAGTGCGAGCATTCTCGGAAGCTACCTGCCAGTTATTGTGTGCGACTTCGCGTTTTGACATATACTCTTGTTCGAGCATGTCTTTGCCAAGTTTTAAAAGTTCTAGACGGATCTCGAACGGTGTCATATTACTCATTATAATCTCCTTGTGTGTATGAGTGTAAAATGGTGGTTTTATTGGGATCCACCAACCCATTGTCTATTATATAGGTATTATTTTTTTGCAGGTTCAGTTTTAGCCGGTTCAGCTTTCTTAGCTGCAGGCTTAACTTCTTCTTTTTTGGCTGCCGGTTTAGCTTCTTCTTTCTTTGCAGGTTCAGCTGCGAAAGAAACAGTTGCGAATGCCAACATTACTAGTGCGATAATCGATTTCATATTAATTCCTTATATAAGTTAAAATTAATAGGTTATTCTGTTACGAGGAAACCTATAAAAACCCTAGTCAGCGTTTAGGCTGCCAATGCGTAACTTTCGTCATTTGCATTTATTTTTTTGCTTCTACGACCGAGTTACCTCAATCCTACGGGTTCTGCATTCCCGAGTAGCCAATATTCATACTGGTTGCCCTGTCGAAACCATGGCAGGCCCATCAAAAGCATACCAGAGGTCTTTTTACAAAATACTCCCAGTCCAGTATGCTTTTGGTGGACCTGGCGGGAGTCGAACCCGCGTCCAGAACACTTTTCAAAAAATTAGTTTACTACCATTCATTTAAACGGAGGGCCACCAACCCAAATCACAAGAGAGCGCCGCACTCCTTTAGTGACTGGCTGCACTCGGTGCATAACATACGATGGAAAAAACCATGCTCTACCTCGCTTGGTTTCCAATGTCTGTGGTGTATCTGTGGATACTCGCACTTGAAATTCTCCTCCTTCAAACTCCGACTGATCTGACAACATCAGAGCAATAGACAGTTTGCGTGGAGCGTTAGTATCTTTAGCACTGGCATCTGTGTGCCAGTCGTAATGTCCTTTGTTATCAGAACTGTAAATGCCGATCTGCATTGGTTCATAAAAACCAGTCAAGTCAAACTGAAAAAACCGGCGGTTCACTTCGGCCACAATCTTGGACAGTTTTTCCCAAATAGGCAGAAGTTCTGCCTTCGGCCCTAACCAACCAACTTGCGTTATACGTACATCATCATTCACAGTACCAATACCAACGGCCGCCTTTTCAGTTGCTAACCACTCAGGCTGCGCTAACAATAGATTAATCTCTGCATCGGTTAAAAACCCATCCCAGAGGGCCATTTCGTCTTTACCAAAACCGTTAACAGGTTCAATTGGATACAACATTAATATCCCCTCGGTTTCTTAGCCCAAGGATTTATTGCAATAGACATTCGAGTACCAGTATAGTCCTCAACGCCATGTTCTACACCAGGACTAAAAGCAATCAGTCGATTGGTTTTTGGTGTGACAGAAATCGAATTAGTCATAAATTTACCACCTTTCAAATATTGTACGTCAGCATAAAAGACAATGCTACAAATAGGCATAGCTATTTCACCTGTGGTATTCACCAGAGTTTCGTCCTTGTCGATATGCCAATTAGGTTTGGTACCGTGGTGAGCCCACTGCTCGGCGCCACTCATATCTTTTAAATCAAAAGCGCAGCGTACATGCGCTAAAATATCCGCCATCGGAGTTCCGCCGGTCATACATTCGTCTAGGCTGCCATCAACCCAATGCATTTTACGATTGTCCGGATAGTTAAAATACTCCTGAGTAATCTTAAGTTTTTCTGTGTTCAAAACATCATCTATAATTATCAACATTTCGTGTATACCAATGCAAGCGTAAAGCGGTAGAAAGCGGATAGATGAGACTGTGGTCGAATAGTGTGTGGAATCTTGGCATCAAACACAATTAGTCTGCCTGGTGTGTACGCGCTAGCGAACATAATGTCCTTACCTGCCTCATCAAAAAATAAAGTTTCTCCATGCCAACCATCATGCCATTCCAAGTTGACGTAGTAAAGTAGGACTTTATCTTCCGGATGCGCGTGAACAAAATTTACATCTGCTGGAGTAGATAGATTTAATACGCACTTAGCAAGCTTATACCCGACCATCTCTTGTGCAGCGGGTGTCTTGCTCAATCGTTCCACAATCTGAATTTTTGCTAAGTCATCAGCAGAAAAAACTGAGTGCAGGAACTGATGCTTCTTGTTCTCAATAATGGAGCCATCTGCCCAGCCAATTTGAAACTTTGACGCAAGTGCAAACGCATACAGGTTGTTCCTGTACTCCATGTCAAAAATGTTGTCGTATATACGCAGCTTCCTACCATTGTCAACCTCAACCTCCATAATCATTTGATTGCGGATCATTCAAACACCTCATCATATTTTAATTTATTAAATCAGAACGACAACATTCGCCGTGCTTTGTTTGGCAGCAAGTTTTACTTAAATACTAACCCGTACACATCTTCGGTTGCTGTAGCCGTAGTGCCTACAGAGCGCACATGAATTTGACGCGGAGCCACACAAGTTGCATCGTTGATTTGCAATGTACCTGAGCAAAGGAACAAATTTGTTCCTGTCGGAAGCGCGACTGACTCCCCCCGCTTTACAATAAGCGAATCAATGACAGGAATATAATTTTGGTTGACCTTTGGGTCGTAGCACCAAAACACGCTGGCCACATTGCAAACACAGTTAAACATCCGGTCTTCGTACTCACCCATGTTGATTGCTCCGGGAACGAGTTCATGCACAACTTCGCCTGTTATTTTGTCTAGAACAGTAAAACTACCTTCACTAAAAAACAAAATGTTATCGCTGGCGGAAAAGGTGGCCGCCTCTCCCGTGTATCCAGCTTCGTAGTAGTTGGCGTAAAGGATTCGGCCAAAGGCTGAAAATGGTTTGCGTATCATATTTACACCGTATCAAAAGGAGTTGTGAAGGTAGTGGTAAGTTCGGCAACAGTGAATTCGTGCGTTTGACCTACCAGCGATTTAAGTGCTGCAACACGTGCTGAGTCAACAACAAACTTTTCTTTGGCCTCTTGCTGCTGGGCGTGCCACATTCCTGCTTTAGCCAATTCTTTTTTTAGTTCTGTCATGTCAGTTATATCTGGCCACATAGTCAGTGGCTGAAACGCATACGCTGTATAGGCTTCCGGGTCTTGGCTTGCTGTTGTATCCGAAGCAAACGAGATTATTAACGAGTTAGTATCCTCTTCGTAGCTCTTGATTTTAAATTTAACACTGTTCATATTTACTCCAATTTATTTCAATTTATTTCAATTTAACCTGCTGGGCCCAAGCGTGTGCCATTCGACACCCATGTAACATTAAAACCGCCAGTAACATAGTTACCCGCTGCGCCGCCAACGCCACCGGGTCGAGGATTGTGGCCGCCAGTGAGTCCGCCAACTCCTCCTGCTGCACCGCGGCCGCCACCAGTTCCACCAGCATGGTTCTCAAAGTCGCCTGGATTACCTGCGCCACCATTAACGCTGTCACCTGCGGAGGCAGCGTATGGACCGCCGCCACCAGAACCACCATTAAATCCAGCGCCGCCGCCACCGGCGCCGCCCCAACCACTAGAACCTTTTTGTGGTGTCCAACCAGCACCGCTGCCGCCGCCGCCTCCGCCACCAGCAATAACGCTGTTATTTTGAATAGTAGTTGGTCGATTCACCCACAAGGCGCTGCCGCCGGGTCCGCCGGCATTGCCGCCGGCCGGTTGAGCCGCGAATTGTGATTCGCCGCCGTCTCCGCCTCGGCCTTGAATTACACCGTTGTTTACAATTGTCACCGTGTCAGCCGGATTAAAAGAGTTTGGAACCAGCATGGCGAATCCGTTTGTTGCTGTAGATCCAACCAAAACACCACTAGGAACTGTTACAGTGATATCAGAAAGTCCGGCAACGTATGATGGACCGCGGTTGTTGAATATATCGTAATTGTAGGTGTTTGTTGCTATGTTCAGTGGAATAACTACACGCCGGTTTGTACCGTAAAAGTTTCTTACTGAAATTGGCCCCGATGTTGGTACATCTGTAACATGTGACGGGACACGGCCGGCGCCACGGTAATACTCATCCAAGCCAATCGGATTGGTTCCGCCAAATTCCGATTGGATTTCATCAAATGCTAATGATGGTCCGTTGGTTGCTGGGTTAAATACTTTAATAGTCATTTTTTTACTTATAAAATGTGATGTACTATTTAGTTATTTAGTCGGATCAATCCCATAGAGCTTGGTAATATTTCCCAAACAGTCTAAACCCGTTATTGTTTCGAGCCTCATGCGCTTTGTATGCATCCCAATCACATTTTCGGTCACCCAACTCCACCATTTGTGAAGTCTTTTCGCCATCATATTCTATATCAGATTCACGCCATTCAATTTTACTGGTACCAGTCCAATACTTTTCTTCCCAATTTTCATTAATTTTACACTCAAAGGCTTGAATCATTTCTTCAAGAACCCAATCCCAACGTTTGAAATGATTGTCATCAGTACAATATTCATTTTCTTTGGGTGGTGCTTCAGTGCTGCGTAAGCAAAGACCTTCTGGCACATCTTCATCATCAACACAAGGAGCGCCGTGTTTTGTTGCATGTAATTGTTTGAGCATGGGCAAAATAATATATGCTAGTGTGCTATCCATTGACCATGTGTCGTATTTGTCAATACGAATATTCACTTTGCGTTTTTTATGACTTTGTACCCATTCACAGAACTTTGTCAACCAAGTATCTTTACCATCGGTCTCGCCCAGCCAAGCACCAATTTTAAATCGTTCGTCTTTTGTTAACCAGAAAAATAGTTTATCCGCGATCTGATAAGGACCAATCCAATCACGATAAGGACCAATATAAATTTTCATCTTTTATCCCAATAATTTTGTATGTATTTATTTAGGCCGCTAATATAATTTGATTTATCTTTAATAAAAATTTGCGGCACTTCATCTTCGGTGGCAATAGCTATCACAATTTTATTTATAGTTTTGCCTGTAATTTCTTCAAACATCAAAGCGTATGCGGTACATTGCATAAAATAATTTTCAATCTTGTCTTCACTCTTTTCACGGGTAGAAGATTTAAAATCTATAACTGCCAGTTCATTATCCCACTCAGCAATTAAGTCCACACGACCTGCCATCTTTAGCTGGTGACTATATAACGCTTGTTCAAGGCAATAGATATTATCAACAAATTCGTCCAACTTTGGACGCAATTGCTTAAACATCATTTTGTCCAATGGCATTAATGATGCCATCTTTTCAGGTAACAATTTACCCAATAAGTAAGTCTCACATAAACTGTGCAATTTAGTGCCACGATTCGAAGCACGTGTAGCAATCTTATTTGCTTGTTCGGCACCAACTCGCTGACGCCATTCCATAATGGCTTTCTTATTATAATCTGCCAAAATAGTAGTCACCGATGGATACATTTCTCCAGTCGGTGTACTGTATCTTCTGCCGTCTTCTGTTGTAACGGCCTTCAAGTCAAAATCTAACTCTGGCAATTGTATAAATTTAAATGGCATCAAGTTTTCGTTTTCTTTACAATTTTTTCAACGTGCTTCTTAACAATTTGTTCGGTCTGCACCTGTTTAATCGACTTCTGGCCATATCTATCAGCAACAGTGCTGGCAGGATGTGCTTCTGCAACCTTAGATAACACTTCTTTGAAACCATCAGGTACCCGATTTTGCATTGAAGTTGAAACACCAGAAACAATTGCTGGTGCTGTTACGAGGGTTTGAATGTGTTTATTCTCATTCAAATAATCTTCACGAGCAGCAAAGCTCATAAATGAATCAAAATTTTCACCTGTTTCGGTGTTTAAAAAGCTATATGTTGGCATACCACTCCGGAATATTTCGTTTTTTCCAAGACGCTAAATGCGCCTTGTTCTTTATATAGTAATTTCTATAAGATGCCAAAGAATCACCAACAATTTTCACTTCATCAGGCATTGCAGGAGTAGGTTGTGTAAAACCACTATTCCGAATATTATGAGGAATGTTTTTAAGTAGAACATAAGCAAGCCCATCTCTTTCAGTTTTATGCACTTTACCATAACGATAGGTATACTCTTCACACAATGCAATCAACATGTTTGCAAGCCAAAGATAATTCTCGGCCGACTGTCTTACCCAAACTGCTGAAGGATGATTGAGATGAGTAGCAATATAAAGCAAAGACTCACGGCCGTCAGAAAGAACATATCTGCTTTGTTTGCGACCAGTTTCAGAGAGGCCAATAGACAGAGTACCATCAAGAACACGATGAGCAGTAGAAAGTAACTGAGCATATTCAAGTATCATCTTTACGCAATGTTTATCGTTATGCATTTCTGCACATTTTATAACATCGCGGTCAAGATAAAAAATATTCATATAAAGCTAAGACAATCACACAAACGAAAGAAACATTGATTAAAACCGCAACACATACAAATGCTGCGGAATCAATGTTGTTATGCAAATCTTCTATGCAATCAAGTAGTCTGTCCGGCAGTTTCATCTATTTGAACATCTTCAGTGGCAGGTTCAACAATTGCTGGCATTGGTGTGGCACCAGTCTGAGCAACCAATTTGGCAGATGACGGCTTTTTAACCTTTTGACCTGGAACCCATGTTGAATCGGCAATGCCAATTGAACTCAAGTAGGACTTAACTTCGTCAACATTGATTAGTTGATAACCAACGACTTGTCGGCCATCTTTAATCGCACGAACTGCACCATTGGCAATTGTCTTAATGTGCCAAATATATGTAGACAATCGGTACATATAAATTTCTGAGCCAATCTTGGCATCAATTTCATCTTTGGTAACAGGTTCGCCTGAGACCATCAATGTCAAAAGTTTTTCGAAAGGTTTGAGTTTTACAGTTTTGGACATAATATATTCCTTAGTTTCAATAGTTTAATTATACACTTTGTGGCGAATTTGTCAAGCGGCATCGCCTCATTTGCCGTTAGATTGTTGCCTTTGAACAACAAAAATCTTTGAACTCAGACCATGTACCAGAAAAAATCTCTGCACCTGGATCCGTAATTACCACTTTATTCTCATAAACATGGTATTCATATTCTTGGTCAAAATCGTTATTGGTAACAGCATGAATGTAGAATCCACCAACCGTTTTTTTAAAGTTGGTAATCATTTGAGCTGCAAGACAACTCATACCGTTAAATTGTATTTCATCAGTATCTGAATAACCTTCAACCAATTTGCCAGAGCATAAAAACTCGGCCAACTCTTGGCCGTGTCCTTCTGGATAACCATCAAATTGGCGATACATATTCACAATAGGTTCATTACCAGCATAAACAAAAGTCAAACTACGTGTTCCCATTTTAATATTCCTTAATAAGTATAAGCAGAAAAGTGTGTCGCATCTTCTTTTAAACAGGTAGATTGTCTGGACGCCGGTGAACGATATCGTGACGAGGGCATGCCAGCTCGGGGACCACGATATCTAAT
>Ga0164293_10003298_pt1 | contig 13746 bp, 15 predicted proteins | sample GEODES118metaG_FD_111487 | JGI IMG/M metagenome (GOLD analysis project Ga0164293, IMG submission 111487) | Eutrophic lake water microbial communities from Lake Mendota, Wisconsin, USA - GEODES118 metaG | ecosystem: Environmental > Aquatic > Freshwater > Lake | place: USA: Lake Mendota... | reverse complement strand
GTGCCGCACCGAGGTGCACTTGTGCAGCACCTTGATGCCGTGGTCGTGGAACATCGGCAGGTGCGGTGCGGGGTTGGACCCGGCGGTCTCGACGATCTTGATTCCGGCGTCGACGATCACCTGCCGGTACTCGTCGTACGGCGGCGGGTTGATCGACGGGAGGATGGTCAGGTTCACCCCGAACGGCTTGTCGGTCATCTCGCGGGTCCGGTCGATCTCACGGGCCAGGTCAGCCGGAGTCGGCTGAGTCAGCGCGGTCAGGAAACCCAGTGCGCCCGCATTGGCAACGGCGGCAACGAGTTCCGCTCGGCCCACCCACTGCATACCGCCCTGGGCGATCGGGTGCTCGACACCGAAAGTTTCGGTGAACTTAGTCGTCAGTGCCATGTCGTGAGTCTTTCCGATCTAACGGGGAGCCATGCGAATGGCGCCGTCGAGGCGGATTACCTCGCCGTTGAGCATCGGATTCTGCACGATGTGCACGGCTAGGGCGCCGTATTCGCGGGGGTTGCCCAATCGCGACGGGTGGGGCACCGGTGCACCGAGAGAGGCCTTGGCCGGCTCGGGCAGTCCGGCCAGCAGTGGCGTGTCGAACAGGCCCGGGGCGATGGTCATCACGCGGATCTGCTAGTCGGCCAGGTCACGCGCGATCGGCAGGGTCATGCCCACCACGCCACCCTTGGACGCCGAGTAGGCGGCCTGCCCGATCTGGCCGTCGAACGCGGCGACCGAGGCGGTGTTGATGATGACGCCCCGTTCTCCCCCGATCGACTCGGTCTTGACCATCCGCTCCGCCCCCAGGCGCAGCACGTTGAAGGTGCCGACCAGGTTGATGTTGACGATGCGGGCGAACTTGTTGAGTGGGTAGACACCGGACTTGCCCAGCACCCGGATGGCGTCGCCGGTGCCGGCGCAGTTGACCACGATGCGCACCGGGCCCATCGTCTCGGCGAGGTCAAAAGCCTTGGTGACGGCTTCCTCGTCGGTGACATCCGCGGCGGCGAAAGCCGCCCGGTCAGCGCCGAACTCAGCGTTCAAGTCCTTGGCGACGTCCTCGCCCTTGGAAGTGGGCAGGTCGAGGATGACGACTTTGGCGCCCTCGTCGAGCAGGGCCTTGGTGGTGGCAAGTCCCAGGCCAGATGCTCCACCGGTGACGACGGCCACGGCGTCCTTGATCTCCACGCGCGAGTTCCTTTCGAGGTCTACCTACTGGTTGGTTGGGACTATACCCAGATCGTCGGACGCCCGTCCGTCACACCCACTCGCTCAGGACTGCTTCGGTGTCCTCCCCCGGGGTGCGGGGCGGGGTGGGCGTGCCGGGCTGGGTGCGGGAGAACCGCGGTGCCGGCATCGGGAAGACCGAGTCACCGACGTGATAGAAACTGCCGCGCTCGACATTGTGCGGTTCGGTCTCGATCTCGGCGAAGGACAGGACCGGGGTGACGCAGGCGTCGCTGGCTTTGAAAACCTCGGCCCAGTGGTCGCGGTCATGCTTGAGGAAAGTCTCGGTCAGGATCGTGCGCAGCTCCGGAAAACGCGAGATGTCTTGCTGTGCAGGCAATGTCGCAGGGTCCAGCCCGAGCTTCGCGATCAGTTCCGCGTAGAACTGCGGCTCGATCGAGCCGACGGCGACGTGGCGGCCGTCGGCGCATTCGTAGACGTTGTACCAAGGGGCGCCGGTGTCGAGCATGTTGGTGCCGCGAACGTCACTCCACATGCCGGTGTGCCGGAACGCGAACATCATCTGTGCCAGCACCGCCGAACCGTCGACCATGGCGGCGTCGATCACCTGCCCCTTGCCCGAGTGCGACCGCTCATAGAGCGCCGAGAGGATGCCGACCAGCAGGAACATCGAGCCGCCGCCGAAGTCGCCGACCAGGTTCAGCGGCGGAACGGGTGCTTCGTCGGCACGGCCGATGGCGTGCAGCACGCCGTTGAGCGAGATGTAGTTCATGTCATGACCGGACTGCTGGCTGCGCGGACCGGTCTGCCCCCACCCGGTCATCCGGGCGTAGATCAATGTGTCGTTCACCGTCGCGCAGTCCTCGGGACCCAGACCGAGGCGCTCGGTGACACCGGGCCGGAACCCTTCGATGAGGACGTCGGCCTTGGCGATCAGCTTCCACACGAGTTCGCGCCCCTGCGGGCTCTTGAGGTCAGCGGTGACAGAGCGACGGTTGCGCAGCAGGAAGTCATTGCTGGGTGCGGCTCCGATACCAGCGGGCTTGGGCCGTTCAACCCGCACCACGTCGGCTCCCAGGTCCCCGAGGATCATCGCGGCGTGCGGGCCCGGACCGATCCCGGCCAGTTCGACGACACGCAAGCCGTTCAGTGGTCCAGCCATTGCTTCTGCCTTTCTCCAGGCGCGCCTTCGGTATTGACGACGACTCTTTGTACCGTGTTGATCCATGAGCGCATACACCGGCATCGACCACCTCACCGTCTCACTCGAGAGCAACGTCCTGTCGGTGACGTTCAACCGTCCCGAGAGCCTGAACTCGCTGACCGCCGCGATGATGGAGACGTTGTGCGACGTGCTCGAGCAAGCCGCCGACGACCCGGCGGTGAAGGTGGTGCGCCTCGGCGGGGCAGGGCGCGGGTTCTGTGCCGGCGCAGGGATCAGCGCCGAAGATCAGTCCGCCGCCGGCCACTTCGGTGGCGGCATCGACCCGTTGCTGGAGGCGGTCAACCGGGCTGTAACCATGATCGTCGGCCTACCCAAGCCGGTCGTTGCCGTCGTCCAGGGGCCTGCTGCAGGCGTCGGGGTATCGCTGGCCCTGGCGTGTGACATCGTATTGGCCTCGGAGACAGCGTTTTTCCTCGCGTTCACCAAGATCGGGCTCATGCCCGATGGTGGGGCCTCGGCTTTGGTCGCCGCCTCGATCGGGCGGACTCGGGCGATGAAGATGGCACTGCTGGCTGAGCGCCTACCCGCCGCGGAGGCGTTCGGCTACGGGCTGGTGTCCTCGGTGCACCCCGCCGATGAATTGGAGTCGGCGGTGGCTGCGGTGATCGAGAAATTGGGCTCGGGCCCTGCGGTCGCCCTGCGCAAAACCAAACAGGCCATCAATGCTGCGACGCTGACCGAACTCGACGGTGCGCTCCGCCGCGAGACCGAGGGACAACTGACGCTGCTGAGGAAGAAGGACTTCGCCGAGGGAACCGAGGCATTTCAGGAACGGCGCGCGCCGTCCTTCGCCGACGAGTGACAGCCTTCTTGGCCAATGATTTACGACCCGAAGATCGGCGGCAGCGCAAGCACCATGATCAGCCCCCACACCATATGGGTGAGCACCGGTGCGAGCACGCCGCCGGTGGCGCGGCGTTGCAGTCCGCACACCGTGCCCAACACCAGCGCGGCGAAGCCGAGCATCGGGTTGCCGGTGGCCGAGGTGGCGATGGCGTACAGCAGCGTGGAGACCGCCACCGGGTAGAAGCGGCCCAGCGCGGTGTAGAGGGCGCCGCGGAAGAACAGTTCCTCGGCGATGCCGTTGACCAGTGCGATGAGCACGATCAGCAGCAGCGGTCCATGGTTGGTGTACTCCAGCACCCGGGTGATCCGCTCGGCGATCGGCGGGATGTCGCGGACCACCAGGCCGCCGAGCAGGAACACCCCGCCCAGCGCGAGTCCCGTGACAATGCCGGTGACGACCGGCCGGGTGGCACGGTCCTGCCGGGCTGAGCGCCCCAGGTGCAACGGCCCGGACAGCAGCGACCCCACCGTCCACACCGCCGCCAGCGCCAGAGTCAGCCAGTAGAAGGCGGCGGCGCCGGGAGGCTGGTTGAGCGAATAGGCCATCAACAGCACTCCGGCCACCAGCACCACGCCGACCACCAGACGGCGGCGCCGGATTATCGCGGGCCACTCCTCATGCGGCACAGCCTCCTTGGTGGCGGCCGCGCGGAGCAGGTCGATACGCATCGCTTTCACCGTACGAAAGATTCTCGGCCGAAAGGATGACACAACGCTGACGTCCTGCTCATGCCAGCTCGACGGGGCTCATGTCGCCTCACGATGCAGGTCCACCAAACCCTCGTACACCGCAGCGTTGTGGCGGTTGTGGGCCAATTCGGCGTCGCTGAGTTCACGGCGCACCTTGCCGGGCACCCCGGCCACCAGTGAACGCGGCGGAATGACGATGCCCTGCGGCACCAACGCGCCGGCAGCGACCAGGGATCCGGCCCCGATCACCGCCCCGTTGAGGACGATCGCGCCCATCCCGATAAGCGCCCCGTCCTCCACGGTGCAGCCGTGCAGCACAGCGTTGTGCCCGACGCTGACCCCGGAGCCGACCCCCACCGGGAATTCCGGGTCGACGTGGATCGTCACTCCGTCCTGGATGTTGGTGCCGGCGCCGATGTCGATCGGTTCGGCCTCGGCCCGCAACGTCGCGGAGTACCAGACGCTGGCCCTCGCCGCGAGCCGGACCTGCCCGATGAGGGTGGCGTTGGGCGCCACCCAAGCCTTGGGGTCCACCTGCGGGGAACGACCACGGATGGACACGATCAGCGGCTCGACCATGGCGGCAATGGTAGGCAGCCTCCCGATCGTCACGCGGCCAGGTCAGAGTTTGCGGGCCGACGGCGGGACCCTGTGGCGGCCCCTGTGTCCCAGGTCACGCCGTTTTGAGTAACGGAACCGCCCACCATTACGATCCCACAGTCGTTGCGGTCGTCTGGTTTGGACGAACCGCGTGACGAGAACCAGGAGAATCCCGTGAGCACTCGCACCAAGTCCCTCGGCGTTGCCGCGGCATTCGCCGCGCTGGTCGTCGCCGTGCCGACCACCTTCCAGGCCTACGCCGAACCGACTCCGTCGCCGACTCCGTCCCCGGCCGCTGAGTCGTCCCCGGCCGCCCCGGCCGCCGAGTCGTCCCCGGCCGCCCCGGCACCCGAGTCGTCCCCGGCTGCCCCGGCACCCGAGTCGTCCCCGGCTGCCCCGGCACCCGCCAGCACCACCGTGCCGGTGCCGACCTCCACCAAGGTTCCCGACCCGCAGGGACCCGGCTGCGACGCCTACCGCAAAGCGAACCCCGCCGGCACCCCTGGCTCGATCGAGTCGATGGCGGTGCAGACCGGCTCGCAGGCGCTGGCCAGCAACCCGGAGTTGAGCACCTTCAGCGACGCGATCTCGGGCAAGCTCAACCCCGCCATCAACATCGTCAACGTTCTCGATGGCGGCCCGTACGTGGTCTTCGCGCCGACCAACGCGGCCTTCGCAAAACTGGACGCGGCCACCCTCAACACCCTCAAGACCGACCCGGTGGTGCTGCTGCCAACGCTCTTCTACCACATGGTGCTGGGCTATCTCGGGCCCAACGACGTCCAGGGCAAGATGCCCACCCAGGATGGTCGCTCGGTCACCGTCACCGGCAAGGGCGGCGAAATCAAGGTCAACGATGTCCGGGTGACCTGCGCCTTCGCCACACGTGGTGCCTACATCTACATGATCGACGAGGTGCTGACGCCGCCGACGCCGGCCGCGGAGGCGGGAGAGTCCACGACCCCGACCACAACCCCGACCACGACGGCCAGCCCGACGACGACTGCAGCACCGACAACGACTGCAGCACCGACCACGACCGCCTCCCCGACGGCCAGCCCGACTACCACGGCACCGTCCCCGGCGGAGCAGTCCGCGACCCCGGCGACCACCCCGGCCGCCTCGGCGACGCCGACCACCACGAAGGCCGCGGCCTAACCCCCGTGCTTAACCGCTGGAAGGCGCCCTAGCGCGCCTTCCAGACCGGGGCTCGCTTCTGAGCGAACGCCATGGGGCCCTCCATGGCGTCCTCAGAACTGAACACTGCCCGCATTTCCCGGTTGGAGCGCTTCCAGGCGTCTGCTTCCCGGGTGATGGCGCCGTCGTCGACACCCGCCGCCACCCGCTTGCTGGCCTGAACGGCCAGCGGCGCGTTGACGGTGATCCGGTCGGCCAGAGCCAGCGCGGCATCCAGCACCGTGCCGTCCGGGACCACCTCGTTGATCAGACCCCAGCGGGCGGCGTCCTCGGCGCTGATCGGGTCGCCGGTGACCAGCAGTTGCATGGCCACCTTTCGGGGCAACTGATCGACGATGCGGAAGAGTCCGCCGGCCGCGGCGATCAGACCCCGCTTGACCTCCGGCAGCCCGAACTGGGCACTGGCTTGGGCCACCACGAGGTCGCTGGCCAGCGCCAGTTCGGTGCCCCCGCCCAGCGCGGTGCCGTTGACCGCCGCGATCACCGGCTTGTCGATGAAGTGCTGCACGAAGCCGGCGAAACCCCACTCCGGGTGTTCGGGGTGGAAGATGTTCTCCCCGCGGGAGATTGCCTTGAGGTCGGCACCGGCGCAGAACGACTTGTCGCCGGCACCGGTGATGACGACGGCCCAGATCTCCGAATCCTCCTGCGCCTGCTGCAGTGCATCACCGACGCCGATACTGACCGCCTGGTTGACCGCGTTGCGCGCTTCGGGCCGGTTGATCGTGACGATCAGGGTGTTACCCCGGCGCTCAGTGAGAGCGCCGGGGGGAGTCGGACCATCAGAGGGCGCCATCTTTAGAGCAGCTCGAGGATCGTCGCGTTGGCCTGACCGCCACCTTCACACATGGTCTGCAGGCCGTACCGAATGTTGTTGTCCCGCATGTGGTAGAGCATGGTGGTCATGATCCGGGCGCCGGAACCGCCGAGCGGGTGACCCAACGCGATCGCTCCGCCGTTGGGGTTGAGCTTCTTCTCATCAGCACCGATCTCCTTGAGCCAGGCCATCGGAACCGGGGCGAAGGCCTCGTTGACCTCGAACACGCCGATGTCGGACAGGCTCAGCCCGGAGCGCTTCAGCGCCTTCTGGGTTGCCGGGATCGGGGCCGACAGCATCATCACCGGGTCCGCGCCGGCCAGCACGGCGGTGTGCACCTTGGCAAGCGGCTTGAGTCCCAACGACTTCGCCTTCTCCGCCGACATGAACAGCAGCGCGCCGGAGCCGTCGGAGATCTGCGAGGAGTTGCCGGCATGGATCACGCCGTCCTCGGAGAACGCCGGCTTGAGTTGGGACATCTTCTCCAAGGTGGTGCCGCGGCGGATGCCCTCGTCCTTGAGGACCACGTTTCCGTCCTGGTCCTTGATGCCGACGATCTGATCGTCGAACGCACCGGAATCTTGTGCCGCGCCTGCTTTTTCGTGTGAGTCCAGCGAGAACTGGTCGAGCATGGTCCTGCTGAGCTCCCACTTCGTGGCCATCATCTCCGCGCCAATGCCCTGGTTGGGAGTGCGGTCGTAGCGGGACTTGAACCGGGCCGCGTACGGATTTCCGCCGCTGGCCAGCGAGGCGCCCATTGGGGTGCGTGACATCGACTCGACACCGCCGGCGATAACGGCGTCGTAGTGACCGGCCACCACACCGGCGGCGGCGAAGTGCACCGACTGCTGGCTGGATCCGCACTGCCGGTCGACCGTCACACCGGGGATGGTCTCCGGCCACCCGGCGGTCAGGACCGCGGTGCGGGCGATGTCGAGTGCCTGCTCGCCGGCCTGCATGACGCAGCCCCAGATCACGTCATCGATGATTTCCGGGTCGATTCCGGCGCGCTCGGCCAGACCCGCCAGCACCTGCGCCGACAACTCCGCCGGATGAACACCGGACAGACCGCCGTTGCGCTTGCCGACCGGCGCCCGCACAGCCTCGACAATTACCGCTTCCGCCATCAACTTCTCCTTCAGGGATCTAGTGTTCACCGATGATTCTCGCCCCAACCAACCGTTTGGTCAAAGGGGCCGCTACTACCGCTGCCGGTTCTCCACGTGAACCGGTACGTCGTCGTCCCAGGGCTGGCGCACGACCATGTCGGCGACCTTGACGTAGCCGCGCTCGAACTCCCCGGTGGCCGCGTCGACCAGCCGGTAGCGCTGGGTCTGCCGGTGGATGGGTTGCGCGTCGAGCACCACCACCCGCACCTCCCCCGGTTCGAAGTGGCAGCGCTGCTGCAGGGCGGCGATCAACTGCTCGTTGTGCAGATGCCCGTCGCCGAAATTCCAGCCCATCGCCATGCTGCAGATCCGCTCACCGTCGGTCACCGAGTACGCATCTTCGTTGCCGCCGTCGCTGCCGTAAGCCATCGCCCGGTGCGCCAGGGTGAACAGCGCCTTGCCATGGGTGTTGAAGCCGCGGAACGCGTAGCCCATGTAGATCGGGATCTGGGCGGCCTCCTTGCTGCCGTAGAACTTCTCCAACTGCGCGGCCGGCATATTGGCGATCGCCACGATCCCGTCGGCGATCTTGGCCTCCGCCGAGGGCTTGATGCACCACAGGGTGGTGTCCCAGTTTCCGGCGTAGTACCGCATGCCGGGCAGGAAGGAAATCTTGTGCGGCAACAGATTCCCGGCAATGACGATGCCGGCCATCACCGCGAACAGGATCACCGGCCAGGGGTTGGTCATATCGGCAAGTCCGATGTCGGCGTGCCCGACGAACAGCGCCAGGACGCAGAAGATCATGAAGACGTTCCACTCCAGCGGCACGCCCATCGGAATGGCCGACAGGATTCCGAGGTGGAAGGTGATCATCACCATCGCCGCGATCGCCGTCGGCCAGCCGCCGTGGGTGAACAACAGCACCAGCGGCACCAGCCCTTCAATGGCGGTGCTGACGTGCGCCACCGCCCGTGAGAGCCGGCCCGGACGCAGGTCGTCCGGGAAGTTCTCAAAGAAGGCCCGTTTGAGCGCACGGGGCCGCACCACCGGGCTGTTGGACATCATCGTGGAGATCACGAAGGGGAAATGTCTGGTGAGCTTTGAGGTGGCCGCTCCCATCCAGATCACCACGCAGGCCAACTTGGCGGCGATGATGACGTCGACCCCGCCGAACAGGAACGCCGCGACGAATGGGGCGTACACCTCGCCGCGGGCGGCCAGGAAGAGGGTCTTGTCGCGCAGGCCCGCCAGTCCCAGCAGCACCAGGACCGCCCAGGACTGCCAGGCCGGCAGCAGACCCACCTCGGTGCCCAGCGCGGGAATCGGGCCGGTGCCATCGGAGAACAGCGCGACGATCAGCACCACCAGCAGTGCGCCGTAGAGGGCGACGTCGATCTGGTCACGGTTATCGCCGTCGGTGAACGGAATGCGTTTCGGCCACGGTGGCAGTCGAATGGTGTTGGGCCGCAACCAGTACAGGATCGAACCCAGGGGTGGGTAGAAGCGGTTGTTCAGCGGACCGAAGCCGCAGCCGAGGCCGACCACTTCGAACAGGATGGTGAACAGGACGACCTTCTGGAAGACGATCGGCTCGGTCCACCACGATCCGATGTTGCTCCAGCCGTCGATGCCCTTGGTCGCCAGGGCGAACAGCGCGGCCGCCAGGATGTAGAGGCCGATCTTGACGACATAGAACAGGTGCAGCACCACCGGTGTGCCGAAGCCGACCTCGGCCCAGTGTTTGGCCATCGGCCGGATCTTCTCCGACCGGGTGCCCTTGCTCCACTCGGCGAAGTCGATGACGGGCACTTCCTGCTTGAGAAAACCCATCCCTCTTTCCTATCCCTTTCCCAGCCGCGAGCAGACGCAAAGTCGCACGTTTGGGGCTAAAAAAGTGCGACTTTGCGTCTGCTCGCGGAGAAGAGGGTCACGGGTGACGACCCAGGGCATGTGCCAACCGATCGCAATAGCCGTCGACATCGACGGCCGCCGAAGCGGCGTGCACACTGATCGCCACGGTGTCGCCGATGCCATGCACCCCGTGGGTCAGCCCCATCATCGGCGACAACGCTGGGAATCCCGCGGTCAGCACCACGCGGTGTCCGGAGAAGGACAGGTCGGCCGGACCGCGGTTAACACTGGAGACCACGGTGTGGCCGCCGACCCGTGCCGGGCGCACGCTCGGATCGAACCGGCCGGCGCCCCAGCGCAACAGCGGCGCAGGTACCGCCGCGAACGCCGCGTCGGAGGCGGCGACAGCCGGATGTGCAGCGCGCCGGCATTGGTCTGCCAACTCAGCGGCGATCCGCTGGGCGCGAGCCCGGGTACCCAGCTGGGGATACAGGCCCACGCCGACGTTGCGGAAGTTGTTGTGCGCCCCGAGCACCGGCCCCGTCCCGGCAGCAGCCATCGGCACCTCGGCACCGAGTTGACTGATGTCCTCGCCGCGTTCGTCGAGGTAGCCGCCAAGCGCCTCGGCGATGGCCGCCAGCGCCCCGACGGTCACCGTCGGATGGGACAGCCGTTCGCGTTCGACCACCAGGGTTCGCAGGTACGCCGATCCACCACCGGCGTTGACGCTGGACACCGGTCGTGTCCCGAGAGGGGGCGGTAGGCGGCCGGTGTCGGTGTCTGCGACCAGGCGACGATGCGCGCGGGCTGCCGACAGCGCCCGCCACGGCAGCAGACCGCGATCGGGAGCCCGCACTGGCCGCAGATCGGTGGACCGGCCCAGCAGCACGGCCGCCAGATCCGCCGACCGGGTTCCGTCACCCAGGGCATGGGACATCTGCACCACCACCACCGCCCCGACTCCGGCGCCCGGAACACCGGTCACCTCGCCGAAAACGATTACTCGCCAGGGCATTTGGGCGGTATCCAACTGGGGCAGTGCCGACATCGCATCGAGGCAGGCTTGCCAGTCCCCGCCGTCATGCACCGCGAATTGCTCGGACTGGACCCCTCCCGGCTCCCAGCGGGGGTAGCGCCACCGGCGATCATCGACCACCCGCAGACTCAACTCAGGAGACCCCTCGGCCCGCCGGACAAGTTCTGCCACCCCACTCTCGGTCGCGGCGCCATCGAAGGCATACAGCAGAAACTGGTCGTTGGGCACCTTCGCCGACAGCCAGAGCAGGAGCGCATCCGCCGGGGCCATCTGCCTCATACCCGCCACGCTACGATCCGCCCAGGAAGCTCACGATCCGCCGGCCCACCTCGGCCGGCTGCTCGAGTTGCAGGAAGTGCCCGGCGTATTCGATGACGCCCACGTCGCTACCGGCCGGCAAGGTGGACCGGACATACGGGGTGAAATCGGCTGTCATGCAACCATCGTCGGCGCCGTGCAGATACAGCGTCGGCAGCCGCGGCGGTTCGGTCCACCAGCGGTGCAGTTCGGCGTAGCGGGCGGGCGGGCGGGAGTTGCGGATAGTCGCCCGGTAGGGGCCAAGTGCCGCGCGCCAGCGATCCGGGGCGCCGATCGCGGCGTCGACATGGCGCAAGTCCTCGGCGGCCCCGTAGCCGGGCGACCAGCGACGCCACAGCAGCGGCACGATCCACGCCCCGGAGCGCTCCGGGGCGAAGGGAAGCTGGAAATAGCTGATGTACCAGCTGCGCGCCAGCTGGGCCGGCAGCAGCCGCAGCAGGCCGGCGGACGGCTTGCGCAGAGTCGCCGCGGGGGGTACCGACATCACCACCGCTTTACGAAAGGGGCTGTCGGGCATCGCCGCCAGACCGGTCGCCGCCACTGCGCCCCAGTCGTGACCGATCACCACGTCGTCATCGGTGGGGTTGCTCGCTGCCCGCACCTGCAAGGCGTCATCCATCAACGCACCCATGTGATACGCCCGGTCGGCGGGCAACGACGACGGGACGTAGCCACGCATGAACGGCGCGATCACCCGGTAGCCGGCGTCCACCAGATGCGGCGCCAGGCGGCGGAACCCGTAGGCGGTATCGGGAAATCCATGCAGGCACAAAGCGATCGGGCCGTACTGCGGTCCCCAGGTCAGGGCGCGCAACTGCACCGTCGGCGCGCTGACGTCGATCCAGCGCGGCTCCGTCGTCCCCATCATCCACAGCCCTCCTAGATCGGGTCGAAGCCGGAGATCAGCCACCGACCGTCGACGTTGTTCAGGGTGACCCGCACGCTGGAATTGGTTTGGGTGGGGCGGCCTTCTTTGCCGACCGTGATGCTCTGGTCAACGTAGGCCAGCACGATGGCCTGCCCGGTGTCGGCCGAGACCACCCCGGCCGCCGGAACCGTCGCCGAGGCGGAGATGGCGTCCCGCTTGGCCTCGGGGATGACCACGGTCGTGAGCAACTGGGTGTAGTCGGCGAGGAATTTCCCGGTCAGCCGGTCCTGCGCGGTGGCAGGCAGGTCCTTGTCCACGGTGCCGGGCTGATAGCTGAAGAGGTCGGGGATCGACTCCCGCGCGGCCTGCAGCGCTTGCGCACCGGCGTGTTCGGCGCCGCGCCGTTGCGAGGCGTCCCACATCAGCCAGCCCACAGCGACCACCCCAAGCAGGGCGACCAGTGCCATGACCCGGGTGGGTACACCTGAAGCGCGCCTCACGCGATGAACTCCACGGCGGCGACCTTGAATCCGTCGCCGGTGCGGGTGACCGTCACCCGGGTGCGCCAGGCTTGGGGTTGCTGCTCGGGGACCCCCCTGTTGGAGGTCATCACAGTCAGTGCCACCAGCACCCGACCCTCATCCCGGTCGGAGGATTCGATCGCGGACTCGCTCACGGTGCCCACCGACGTGGATTCCGCTCTGCGGGCGGCATCTTTGAATCCCTCCGCGCGCTGTTCGAAATCGTCACGAAAACCACCGGTCGAGGCCTCCAAAATGCGCTGCACATCCCGATCGGCCTGTTGATGATCGATGGTCGTCAGCGCAATCAACCCCGCGCGGGCGGCCGCCACCATCTGCTCCCGGACATCATCGGCGCGGCGGATGTGCAGGTCGCGCCACCCGGCGAGCACCAACAGAAGGACCAGGCCGACGACCAGTAGGCGCCACGATCGCCACAGCGGCGGCGCAGCAGGAGTCCTGACCTGGGCTGACGACTCACCGTCCTGCTGGCCGGCCTCCCCAGCTCCGTGGTCGGCCTCGTGGGCCATGCGCGCTCCCCTGCGACCGGGCGGGTGGTAACCCCGCACAGGCCGCCAGGGTACCCAGGCCCACCGGTAACGTCCGATGCGCATCGGACGGAGAGGAGTCCGCCTTGGACCCACGGATGCAGACAGTGCGGTTTCGCGGCGATCAGGGGCTGACCCTGGTGGGTGACGAATGGAATCGCGGCGGCGACTCGACGACGATCCTGATGTTGCACGGCGGCGGGCAGAACAGGTTCTCCTGGAAGAACACCGGCCAGATCCTGGCCGACACTGGCCTACACGTCCTTGCCCTGGATGCCCGCGGCCACGGGGACAGCGACCGCGCACCGGCCGGTCAGTACACCGTCCACACCCTGGCCGCCGATATCGCGGCGGTGCTCGGGCAGACCGGCGCGCCGGTGGTCATCGTCGGCGCCAGCATGGGCGGGCTCACCGGGATCCTGGCCGCGTTTCAGGCAGGGCCGCAGCAGGTTTGCGGACTCGTCCTCGTCGACGTCGTGCCCCGTTTCGAAGGCGAGGGCACCGCACGCATCCGGGATTTCATGACCCGCCATGTGCACGGGTTTGAGACCTTGGATCAGGCTGCCGACGCCATCGCCGCGTACCTGCCACACCGTCGACGACCACGCAACCTGGAGGGTTTAAAGAAGAACCTGCGGCATCGGCAGGGCCGGTGGCACTGGCATTGGGATCCTGCGTTCGTGACCTCGGCAGGCGACGATCCCTTTGTCGATGTCGAGGAACTCGAGCAGGCCGTCCAGCAACTGAGGATCCCGATTCTTCTGGTCCGCGGAAAGTTGTCCGACGTAGTCAGCCCCGACGGTGTCGAGGACTTCCTCGGCAAGGTTCCACACGCACGATTCGTCGAACTGTCCGACGCCGGACATACTGCTGCCGGCGATGACAACGACGCGTTCAGTGCGGCGGTGGTGGAGTTCGTCACCCAGATCTGAGCG
>Ga0164293_10003297_pt1 | contig 13750 bp, 12 predicted proteins | sample GEODES118metaG_FD_111487 | JGI IMG/M metagenome (GOLD analysis project Ga0164293, IMG submission 111487) | Eutrophic lake water microbial communities from Lake Mendota, Wisconsin, USA - GEODES118 metaG | ecosystem: Environmental > Aquatic > Freshwater > Lake | place: USA: Lake Mendota... | reverse complement strand
AGCAAACGCGCGATTTACTTGAGACTTTGCAAGCCGATGTAGTTGTTGGCTTCGGAGGCTATGTTTCCATTCCGGCTTATCTTGCCGCTCGCGGGGAAGTGCCAATCGTTGTGCACGAAGCTAATGCCAGAGCAGGCCTTGCCAATCGAGTTGGCGCACGCTTTGCTGATGCAGTCGCAGAAACAGTTCCTGACAGTTTGCCACGTGCGCAGTTGATAGGGATTCCACTTCGCAAAGCCATAGAAACTCTGGATCGCAGTGCATCTCGCAATGAAGCGAGAAAGTATTTTGGAATTAACGACAGCGCCACTTGCGTTTTAGTTTTTGGTGGATCACAAGGTTCAGTGAAACTTAACTCAGTTATTGATGATTGCCTTAAGTCAAACGTTTTTGGTGAGATTGTTGTTTTGCATTCAGTAGGTCTAAAGAATGAATTTCCGCAAGCAGCAACAGATTGCTATCGCCCGCTTAATTACATTGATCGCATGGACCTTGCCTATGCAGCTGCTGATTTTGTAATCGGCAGAGCCGGAGCAATGACAGTCGCCGAACTCACCGCAGTTGGATTGCCAGCTTGTTTTGTGCCGCTTCCAATTGGTAACGGTGAGCAAAGCCTTAATGCGACGCCAGTGGTTGAAGCCGGTGGGGCGATCATGATTTCGGATCTTGAATTCAATGCAGATTATGTCCGTGACCAGATTTTGCCGATAGTTTCTAACTCGGTAAAACTTCGCGAAATGTCGGTACGTAGTTCTTCACTTGGACATAAAGATTCTGCGGCTGACCTTGCTAAATTGGTTTTGTCTGTTGCGGGAAAGGCTAAATCTTGAGTTACCTGAATGGTCGCGTACACATTGTCGGCATCGGCGGTGCGGGCATGAGCGGCATTGCTCGAGTGCTTTTAGCCAGAGGTATTGAAGTTTCGGGAAGTGATGCAAAGGATTCTCGACGCTTCCAGGCATTAAAGCCATTGGGCGGAAATGTTTTTGTGGGACACGATGCAGAAAATCTTTTGGCACCTGGTGGCCAGCCATCATGCGTTGTGATCTCTACGGCAATTGGTCAAGATAACCCAGAAGTTACGAAAGCCAACGAACTAGGTATTCCAGTAATCAGCAGAGCGATAGCTCTGGCAGAACTATTGCAGGACACAACTGCAATCTCAGTTGCAGGCACTCATGGAAAAACTACGACTACGTCAATGGTTACCGTTATCTTGCAAAATGCCGGGAAAGATCCTTCCTTCGTAATTGGTTCCGAGATGAACGAGTCCGGCAGTAACGCGCACCAAGGTTCGGGCGAACTTTTTGTTGTAGAAGCTGATGAAAGTGATGGCACCTTTTTAGTTTTACCAACAACACTTGGCATTGTGACCAACGTTGAGGCTGATCACCTTAACTTTTGGGGAACTTACGAGGCAGTCGAGCAAGCGTTTGTTGACTTCATTGTTACAACAGGATCTCGTAATGGGTGCGCAGTTGTTTGTGGAGATGACAAGGGTGCAATTGCAGTAACTAAGCGAGCTCGTGAACTGGGTGCAAAAGTCATAACTTATGGCCAAGGAAAAGATAACGATGCGGTTTTGACGCTGCTGCCTTCGGGATCTGTTGGCTCTGAATTCACTATTACTTATCAAGGCCAAACTCATGGACCAATTAAGTTGTTGGTCCCTGGAGTTCACAATGCACTGAATGCAACGGCCGCCTTTATCGCTGCCTTAACGCAGGGCTGTACTTCACAGCAAGGTGTAGATGGTCTGCAGAGTTTCACTGGAACCCATCGCAGATTTGAATTTCGCGGAGAAGTTTCAGGGGTGCGAGTTTTTGATGACTACGCCCATCATCCAACTGAAATCGATGCAGTCTTGCGGGCTGCCAGAACTGTAGTTGGTGATGGTCGGGTACTTGCTGCATTTCAAGCACATCACTATTACCGCACGGCACTATTTTCAAAAGAGTTTGGCCAAGCACTAGGTTTGGCAGATTTTGTAGTGGTCCTTGAAGTTTTTGCGCCAGGCGAGGTACCAATTCCTGGTGCATCAGGTAGCACGATGGCTAACAATGTTCCTTTGCCACCTGAGCAAGTTGTGTTCGAGCCATCTTGGTCAAAGGTTCCAGGTCATCTTGTTGAACACGCAAAACCTGGTGACATCGTCCTAACGCTTGGTGCTGGAGACATTGGCATGATGTGTCCAGAAATTCTCACTCTGTTGGAATCCAAGTAATGTCCCAAACCGTTCGCTCTGCTGCTCCGAAGAAGAAGCGCAAATCTAAAGGACCATGGTTAGTTTGGTTGCTGGTGATTCTCGCTGTGGTTGCTTGGTGGAGTCTCTATCAATCAAAGTGGTTCATTGCGCAAGAAGTAACCATCACTGGAAATTCAAGATTGACTGCAGAGCAAATCACTGCGGTAGCCGCTGTGCCAATTGGAAACTCTTTGATGTCAATCAATCCGCGATTGATTTCGGAACAGTTGCAGACTTTACCTGAAGTGAAAGTGGCAACCGTTGAGCGTGGCTGGCCACATGCAATTTTGATTACTGTTACGGAACGCACCCCAATTGCCGTTGCAGCAACTGCAACCGGATATAACTTGATCGATTCAGATGGCATGAATGCTGGAGTAGTGGCCGCGCCACCAGCCGGCTTATTGGTTATTGCGGCACAACCAGACAGCCTGGCAATGACTAACGCAATCCAAGCTTTGGCTGCAATCCCAGCGGAGTGGGCTATCACTGGCTTGAGTGCCGCTACCCAAGACAGCGTCATTGCGACATTGGGCAATGGTGTTGTCATCACATTTGGATCGGGGGAGCGCGCTGCTGACAAAGTTGAAGTTGCGCAAGCTCTAATGGAGAAGGGCTACACAGTAATTAATGTCAGTGCGCCCGATGCACCTACCATAAAGTAAGACCTTCTTGTAAAAGCCAGCTGATCGGCGAGCAAGACACTGTCGCCACTAACTCGACACGCCAAGCGTCAATCCCGATATTCATTGACTTTTGCCCGTAACTTATACCTGCCCAAAGGTGCTAAATCTTTAACGCTCTAGAAGAGGTTGAGAGTTTGTATCTTTAGCGAAAACTGAGCTTGTCGAGAAAGGCAAACACCATGGCCGCACCACAGAATTACTTAGCAGTTATCAAAGTTGTTGGCATTGGCGGCGGTGGCGTTAACGCGATCAATCGCATGATTGAAGCCGGCCTAAAGGGTGTTGAGTTCGTTGCTATTAATACAGACGCGCAAGCGCTGTTAATGAGTGACGCAGATGTGAAATTAGACATTGGCCGTGACCTTACTCGTGGACTGGGCGCAGGCGCTGACCCAGAAGTTGGTCGCCAAGCAGCCGAGGATCATCGCGAGGAAATCGAAGAAGTTTTACGTGGCGCAGACATGGTTTTCGTTACTGCGGGTGAAGGTGGTGGAACCGGAACTGGCGGTGCACCAATCGTTGCCAAGATCGCACGCGATATGGGCGCACTAACTATTGGTGTAGTCACTCGACCATTTAGCTTCGAAGGCAAGCGTCGTTCATCCCAAGCAGATGAAGGCGTCGATTCACTTCGCACCGAAGTCGATACTTTGATCGTCATTCCAAACGATCGACTGCTTGAACTTGCTGACAACGGCATCAGCGTTATTGATGCTTTCCGTCATGCTGACTCAGTGCTATTGCAGGGTGTAAGCGGAATTACAGATTTGATTACTACTCCAGGACTTATCAACCTTGATTACGCGGATGTTCGTAGCGTCATGAAGGATGCCGGTAGCGCGCTTATGGGTATTGGTTCAGCTCGTGGAGCCGACCGTGCAATTGAAGCAGCTCGTCAGGCAATCTCAAGTCCGCTACTTGAAGCCAGCATTGAAGGTGCACGTGGCGTTCTTATGTCCATTGCTGGCGGTAGCGATCTAGGTTTGTTCGAAATCAACGAAGCAGCTCGCATGGTTCAAAGTGCTGTGCACCCAGATGCAAACATCATCTTCGGCGCAGTCATTGATGACACCCAAGGTGATCAGGTAAAGGTCACGGTTATTGCCGCTGGCTTTGACGGCGGAGCGCCGCCATCAAATCGTTCGACATCACCAATGTCCAAGAAGGTATTAGACGAGACCCCGCTGGCAGCAGCAGTAGCCGTTGATTTGGCTCGTGATGGCGAAGCACCTTCAATTCCAGTAACGCCAGATTCATTTTCTGATGGCGCTTTCGGTAATGCTGCAGTTGCAGACGAGGACGACAACTTCGAGAACCTATTTGGCGATGCACCAGCAAGCTCAGGTCATGGCGACGTCGACAACGATGGCGAAGATGACGGCGACCTCGACGTTCCTGATTTCCTTCGCTAGAGACCACATTTCAAAATGAACGCGCAGGTCTTTGGCCGCGTTTCAATTGAAGGAATTCAGGCAATTGCGCTGAGTCGACATGGCGGAACTAGTTCGTCCCCATTTGATTCGTTGAACCTTGCCTCTTATGTGGGTGATGCTGCCGAACATGTTGCCTCAAACCTTGCGATTGCTCAGGAACTAGTTTGCGCCCAGGCGATCACAGCAATGAATGCCGAGCATGGGAAATCTGTTCGAGTTGTTACGGAACCTGGATTAGCTTTGCCAGGCGATGGCCTGCTTACCAAGCAAAAAGGTTTGGCAATAGTCGCCCTAGCTGCAGATTGCGTTCCCTTTGGATTGGTGGATCCAGTTAATGGCGTGATTGCTGTAGGACATGCGGGCTGGCGGGGAGTGCTGGCCAATGTCATGCAAGCACTGCTGGATGAATTTGTTGCAAGTGGGGCGCAGCTCAATCACACTCAGGCAATCATTGGCCCGGCAATTTGCGCCAAATGTTATGAAGTGCCAGCAGAAAGAGTCGAACAATTTCAGGATGTGCGCCCAGCAGCAATCTCATCTAGTAGAAATCTAGATTTAGTTGCAGGAGTTGCATCCGTTCTCGCAAAACAAGTAACTCAAATCCATGAAATCTCTGGGTGCACATTTGAAAGTTCTGAACTGTTTTCATACCGTCGCGCAGCAGGCGAGCCAACTGGCCGCGGTGGCTTAGTAATCGCTTTGCCAACTACCTCATAGAGTAGGAAACATGGATCGATTGCAGGAGTTGCAGGCAAATCTGCAGGATGTCGAGCGCGATATCGCGCAAGCATGCGTAGCTGCAAACCGAAGTCGTGATGACGTAACTTTGATTGCTGTTACAAAAACTTGGCCAGCTAGCGATGTTGATTTTTTAGCAGGACTGGGCGTTACAGATGTTGGCGAAAATAGAGACCAAGAAGCCAAGCCAAAGCATGATGAAGTGAAGGCGACCGAGTTAACTTGGCACGCAATCGGTCAACTGCAAACCAATAAAGCTAAAAGTGTCGCTGCTTGGGCCGATGTAGTTCACAGCGTGGATCGAATGGACTTAGTCACCGCGCTTACAAAAGCAGTTTCCAATCGCGAGTCTCCGCTAGGCGTATTGATTCAAGCCAATCTTGATCCGGAACCTACTGATAATCGCGGCGGAGCTTTGCCAAATGAACTTATGGCTCTGGCTGAGGCGATCTCCAATTGCAGCGACTTAAATCTGCAAGGCGTTATGGGAGTTGCGCCACTAGGCGGAGACGACGACTTAGCTTTTGCCAGACTGCAAGAGTTTGCTACTCAGATCCGAGGCTCCTTCCCGGAGGCAAATTGGATCTCTGCCGGGATGAGCGGTGACTTCGCAACTGCCTTGAAATATGGCGCGACACACCTACGAATTGGCTCATCTATCCTCGGAAATCGGGCTTTTCAAGGGTAAGTTCGTATTACTTACCCCTGCAAGGAGCGAACCAAATGGCTAACGCAATGCGAAAAATGGCTGAATACCTTGGCCTTGTCGACGGCGGCGAATACCGCGATGAATTTGGCACATATGCTGATGCTGACCTGCAGGGATACGAAGATCAGGCGCCATTGCGCCCCGTGACAAATAGCTCTTCTTATGACCACGTAAGCGAGCACACCCAGACTTCATATTCCGCTCCAGTTCGTACTGCTGCGCCACTTGCAGACGTTTACCGCATTACAACTTTGCACCCAATCACTTACAACGATGCTCGTCGCATCGGCGAAGAGTTCCGTTCCGGTACTCCAGTCATCATGAACTTAAGTGACATGGACGAAGCAGACGCTCGTCGCATCGTAGATTTCTCGGCCGGTCTAGCATTTGGTCTGCATGGCAGCATCGAAAAGGTAACAAAGGGTGTATTCCTTTTGTCTCCAGCAAATGTTGACATTGGCGCAGCTGCCCGCGCGCAACTGCGTGAAGATCCATTCTTCAACCAGAGCTAAAAAGTCTTCACAGTGTCATCAATTGCCTCACTAATTTCCTCACTTTTAAATCTTTATGTATTAATTTTGATTGCCAGACTAGTTCTGGAATACGTGGCAATTTTCGCTCGTGATTGGCGCCCTAAAGGCCCACTTCTATTGCTTTCAGAAATGGTTTTTACGCTAACTGACCCACCGCTTAAGGCAATCCGCAAAGTAGTTCCAAGCTTGCGAATCGGAAGCGTGTCCTTAGACCTTTCCTTCATCATCTTGTTGATAGCAATTTCGATTACCCGGGGAATTCTGGCCACTGTTTAGGGCCATAAATGTCCGATTTCGAAAGATCGATTTAACCCCCAAAAACCCACAAAAAATAGGCTTGGGTTTCACTTTTTGTAGAAATATCCCTAATCTAGAGGTCACGGGTTGAGTATTAATAAGTTTCTCGGACATTAATCAAGACGGAAGGTTTTCATCATGGCTTTAACGCCTGAAGACGTGCGCAACAAGCAGTTCACCACAGTTCGATTCAAAGAAGGCTATGACCTTGATGAGGTTGATAACTTCCTTGATGAAATCGAAGAGTCACTGGCTGCGGTAACCCGTGAAGCCGAAGACCTACGTGCTACCGCCAAGGGTGAAGTTCCAGAATCCATCCGCGAAGAGATTCGTTCCCTAGGTGACGAAAACGCTCGCCTGAAGAGTGAACTAGACCAATCTGCAAAAGCACTTGTTGATTCCCAAGCTCGAGTTGTTGTTTCTGATGACAGCGCAGCAAGTGATGAAGCACTAAAGAATTCACAAGATCGCGTTAACGAACTTGAATCAGAGCTTTCATCAGCTAAAGCTGAACTAACTGCCAGCCTGGCTGCAATTTCAGAACTGAAGGAACAGCTTGCTGCTTCCCAGTCTGAAGGTGTTGCAGCAGCGGCAACCGCAGCAGCAACCTCTTCGCCAGCCGAACAAGGTGTTGCATCAGTTCGCATTCTTGAACTAGCCCAGCGCACCGCAGACGAAGCCGTAGCTTCAGCGCGCATTGAGTCTGAGCAGCTTCTAAGTGCTGCAAAGTCAACATCAGATGAACTTGTTTCTGAGGCAAAAGCCAACGTTGCAAACATCACTCGTGAGTTTGAGACACAGCGTGTGGCTATGGAACGTCGAGTTGAAGAGCTTCGGGCTTACGAACGCGAGTACCGCGGTCGTCTACGTAGTTACCTAGAGGGACAGCTTCGTGAACTTGAATCCAAGAACATCAGCGGTGACCGTCAGGTAGCTGAAGATTAAGAATTGAATAAAAAACAGGCCTGGGATTTTCCCAGGCCTGTTTTTTTGTCTTTAGGCTTTTGCGATTGAAACCTTAAGTTCAAGTTCATCATCACTTGCAGTTGGATCTGTAACCTGCGCCTGCGACCAAGTGGTAGCAAGAACTTCACTTGCGATCATCTCGGCATGTGAAGTTAACGCTGAAACTGTAGTTTCATTCGCTGATTCCCAGGTAACGGAGATTCGATCACTGATGTCTAGACCGGAAGTCTTTCGAGCATCTTGAATCAAACGAGTTACGTCACGCGCAATACCTTGTCCAATCAATTCTGGAGTCAGTGCTAAATCAAGTGCAAGTGATTCACCAGAGTCACTAGCAACTGTCCAGCCTTCCCGAGGTACTTCAGTTACTACAACGTCGTCGGGACCAATCTCTTGCTCGACTCCGGCAACAAGAACTGTTGCTGACCCAGATCTAAGCGACTCGACCAGTGAGTTAGCGTCTGCGGCTGCAATTGCCGCAGCAATATCTGGCGTGCTCTTGCCGTATCTGGCGCCCAACGTCTTGAAGTTAGCTTTCAGGCTGACATCCACAAGTTCGCCAGTTCCTGACAAGCTCTCTAGGCTCAAGACGTTTACTTCATCTCTAATCTGAGCCTGCAGACCTTCTGGCAACGCATCCCAGCCAGGAGCTGCAACGAGGGCTCGCTGTAGCGGCTGCCGAGTCTTTACCCCTGATGCAGCTCGCGCTGATCTACCAAGTTCAACTAAGCGACGAGTTAAGTCGACTTGATCCCGCAAAGTGTCGCTGATCTGATCATCTGTCCAGGCTGGCCAGGCGCTCAAGTGCACGGATTCGGTATCCGAAGTCGTGTACAAGTCTTGCCAAACCCGTTCAGTGATAAACGGAGTAAACGGCGCCATAACTTGAGTTACTACCTTTAGGCAATGATGCAGCGTGCTTAGTGCAGCATGATCGGCATCCCAGAAACGACGACGGGAACGACGTACGTACCAGTTACTTAAGTCATCTACATACTCAGCAATAAACCGACCGGCACGCTGCGTATCAAATTGTTCAAGCGCTTGATCAACATCGCGCGCTAGGCGGGTAGCTTGCGAAACTGCCCATTGATCCAGATCAGTTAGGTTGTCGAGTGATGCAGTACTGCTATCCCAATCACCAGCACGAGCATAAAGACTTTGGAAAGCCACAGTGTTCCAGTAAGTGAGGAGAGTTTTACGAACTACTTCTGCGATCGTGCCGTGACCAACGCGACGTGCACTCCATGGTGAGCCACTAACGAGCATGAACCAACGAAGGGCATCAGCACCATGCTCATCCATCAAACCGATAGGTTCCAGCACGTTGCCTAAGTGCTTACTCATCTTGCGGCCATCTTCATCAAGGATGTGACCCAGGCAAAGCACATTTTCGTATGAAGATTCTTCAAATACTAAAGTTCCGATAGCCATAAGTGTGTAGAACCAGCCACGAGTTTGATCGATGGCTTCACAGATGAAATCTGCTGGATAACTTGCTTCGAAAGTTTCCTTATTGTTTTCTGGGTAGCCCCACTGTGCAAATGGCATTGCACCTGAGTCATACCAACAGTCAATAACTTCTGGAACTCGAGTTGCAGTACCGCTGCACTCTGGGCAAGCAAAAGTCACGTCATCGACGAATGGTCGATGCGGATCAATAGCTAGAGTTTCATCGCCAGCGAGCTGCGCAAGCTCAGCACGACCACCGATACAAGTCAGATGGTTTTCTTCACAGCGCCAAATTGGAAGTGGTGTACCCCAATAGCGATTACGAGAAAGTGCCCAATCAACGTTGTTGTTAAGCCAGTCACCAAATCGACCGTTCTTAATAGTTTCTGGGAACCAGTTTGTTTTTTCATTCTGGGCTAAGAGCTGATCTTTAATCTCAGTGGTCTTGATGTACCAAGATGGTTGCGCGTAGTAGATCAAAGCAGTGTGACATCTCCAGCAATGTGGGTAGGAGTGCTCGTATGGCAAGTGTCTAAACAGCAAACCTTTTTCTTCAAGTAGCTCAACTAACCGCGGGTCAGCTGCCTTGAAAAATACGCCAGCAACTTCAGGAATGTCGGACTCAAAAGTTCCGTTTGGCAAAACTGGATTTACTACTGGCAAGCCGTAGGAGCGACAAAGCGCAAGATCCTCAGCACCAAAAGCAGGTGCTTCGTGAACTACACCAGTTCCATCCTCTGTGGTTACAAAGTCTGCCAACAGCACAGTGTGTACTGGTGCATCAGTTTCTGGAAAAGTTACCCAGTCAAATGGACGCTGGTAACCAGTACCTTCAAGATCACGGCCCTTAATAGTTTCCAAAACCTTTGAATCTTCACCAAGTACTTTTTCTCGAAGCGCATCAGCGACAACTAAGTACTCACCATCAGCTGTTTGCGCCACAACATAATCAACTTCAGCATTAACTGCAGCAGCGGTATTTGAAATCAAGGTCCAAGGAGTTGTAGTCCAAACAAGCAGTGAGATACCTGAATACTTTGCTGGTAACGATCCTGTCGTGATTGGGAATCGAACATAAACAGATGCATCTACGACATCTTCATAGCCTTGCGCTAATTCATGATCCGAAAGTCCGGTGCCGCAGCGCGGGCAGTATGGCGAGACTCGGTGATCTTGAACCAGAAGGCCTTTGTCAAAGATTCGCTTTAAGCTCCACCAAACGCTGTCAATGTATTTCTCATCCATAGTCCAGTAGGCCTGATCCATATCAACCCAGTAGCCCATGCGAGAAGTCATGTTTTCAAATTCATCCACGTGACGAAGCACAGATTCTTTACAGCGAGCATTGAACTCTGCAATGCCGTACTTTTCGATGTCTTGCTTTCCGGTGAAACCTAATTCTTTTTCAACTGCAAGTTCAACTGGCAGGCCATGGCAATCCCATCCAGCCTTGCGTGGAACGTTGTAACCCTTCATAGTTCGATAACGAGGGAAGATGTCTTTGAATACCCGCGCCTCTACGTGATGCGTTCCAGGCATACCGTTTGCAGTAGGGGGACCTTCGTAAAACACCCAACGCGGGCCATCGCTAGTACGTGCTAAAGATTTATGAAAGATGTCATTGTCTTTCCAAAACGAGAGCACATCGTGCTCCATCGCTGGAAGATCAATCTTCGCGGGTACATCGCGGTATGCCATCAGGTTTCCTCGTCGCTTACAGTCAATTGGCTTTTGGCCAATAATCACGACCACCTTTTGGTGACTTAGATTTCAAGGGACGAGATGATTTTTAGGCCATTCCCGCGGTACCACCCTTGTTGACTTTGCCTTTGCGACGCAAAATCCACTTAAGTTACAGCCGACTGACTCGTTCTACTAGGCGATCCGAATTTCCTTGGGCCGCTGTTCTTCGAGGCAACTCAGAAGTGATATTGCGCAAAACACCACCTATTTGGGCTTACACCGTCCCCAATTCGCTGATTTGGTGCTGTTGGCTGCGCAATGTGTCTTCATCATCGTTTTGCCGACTACTAGTAAAGATTAGTGGGAAAGATTGATTATTCCCATTTCGTAAAGCGCAAAATCCGCTGCCAAAAACACAATTGGAGCCTGAACTATCCAAAACTTGTCCAAAAATTGCGGTAATTCGTGTTTTAACGTACCTTCTAGCGAGCATTATGAACTCGACTCGGTAGAGTCTAGGGACTTAGTCGATAAAACTTAGGCTTTAACTAAAGGGGAATACCATGGCTGCGAAACCAGCTAAGAAGACGCCAACAAAGGCAAGTGCTGCCAAGAAGGCTCCGGCTAAGAAAGCCCCGGCTAAGAAAGCCCCTGCAAAGAAAGCCCCAGTAGCAAAGAAGGCTGCAGCCAAAAAAGCGCCAGCCAAGAAGGCTCCGGCTAAGAAAGCCCCTGCAAAGTCTGCGAAGAAAGCTGCTCCGGCAAAGGCTGCCAAGAAGGTACCTGCCAAGAAAGTTGCACCAGTTAAACCTGCCAAGAAAGTTGCTGAGCCAAAGCCAGTAGTCGTTAAAGAACCAAAAGTCACCAAAGCGCAACTAGCTGCAATTGCAAAAGCTGAAGCCGCCGCCGCAGCCGCGCTAGCGGGTCCTCCGGTTCAAGTTATTAATCCAATTGGTTCAGTTGGTCTACCTTCAGTGCGTAAAGCAGTTCCTGGAAAGAAAGCAGCGCCGAAGCATCCGGTAGTTCAAGAAGATGAATCAAACTGGACCAAGACAGAACTAAATGCAGTGCGAAAAATGCTTACTACCGAAGCACAAGAGCTTGCAGTTGAAATTGCACAGGCCGAAGAAAGCTTCCATGCCTTGATTATGGAAAGTGGCGAAGGCGCTGGTGATGATCAGGCTGATGCTGGAACTAAGACTTTTGAGCGCGAACACGAGATCTCGATCCTTTCTAATAAGAAAGATCTACTTGATCAAACAAATCGCGCATTAGAACGAATTGAAGCCGGTACCTACGGCGCATGTGAAAATTGTGGAAAGCAGATCGGAAAGCTTCGTTTACAAGAAGCAAACCCAAGAGCAACAATGTGCATGCCTTGTCGCGAGCGTGAAGACCGTTCCTAACGTCGTGTATCGTCGCCAACTTTTAACGACCGCTCTGATTGTCATACTCTTTGATTTGGCAACAAAAATCTGGGCGGTAGCAAGACTTGAGAACCAACCAGAAATCAAAGTAATAGGCGAGTTCCTAAAGTTCTCATTTGTTCGCAACCCTGGTGCTGCCTTTTCGTTTGGAACCAGCATCACTTGGGTGTTCACTCTGATTGCAATTGCAGTCAGTATTACGATTCTGATCGTTTCTAAGTCCGTCACCAATCGACCATGGGCAATTGCACTAGGTGGACTGCTCGGTGGTGCAGTAGGAAACCTAATTGATCGAATTTTCCGAAGTCCAGAAGTTTTTCAAGGGCACGTAGTGGACTTCATCTCAGTTCCTAATTACCCAATGTTCAACATCAGTGACAGCGCAGTTGTTATTTCAGCCATTGCGATGATGGTTTTGTCATTTCGCGGTGTTGATTATCAAACTCCAGATGCGATACCAGGAAATTCAGATTCGGATCAAAAATGATTCGCACTTGGCCAATTGATGAATCTCTTGAAGGTGAACGCTGTGATGTTGCGTTATCACGTTTGACAGGAGAATCGCGCGCTGCCTGCGTCACAATGCTCGAAGATAAACGAGTGACTCTAAATGGCAAAGTTGCGCAAAAAAGTGCTCGCCTTGCATTTGGCGATGTACTTGAAGTAGATCTTCCAGATCCTGACATGTACGAAGCCGAACCAACCGTTGAACTTCCCATCGTCTTTGAAGATGACTCGTTTGTAGTTATAGATAAGCCCGCTGGAGTAGCGGCACATCCAAGTCAGGGTTGGTCGGGACCAACCGTAACGGGATCACTGACTGCAATGGGAACTGTACTTACTTCGTTTGGCCCAACAGAACGTAAAGGTATTGTGCATCGCCTCGATGTCGGCACTAGCGGATTGATGGTTGTAACGAAGTCGGAGCGTGCATACGTCAGTATCAAGGATCAGTTCCGAGACCGAACTGTTGACAAGATTTATCACACCTTGATTCAGGGCAGACTTGATCCAATTAACGGAACTATCGATGCGCCGATTGATCGCCATCCTTCATCTTCATATCGATTTGCAATTATGAGTGGTGGGCGTCCAAGCATTACGCACTACGACACTTTGGAATCCTTTGCTTACGCTTCGCTATTAGAGGTGCATTTAGAAACCGGTCGCACTCACCAGATTCGAGTTCACATGTCAGGACTTCGACATCCTTGCTGCGGCGACCTAACATATGGCGCAGACCCAACTTTGGCTGCCAAGCTAAAGCTCGATAGGCAATGGCTACACGCAGTTCGCTTAGGTTTTGAACATCCAGTGTCAGGCGATCGAGTCACTTTCCACTCGGAATATGCCCCTGATTTAGCCAAGTCTTTGGAACTGGCTCGAAGTCTTTAACTAAGTCCTTGTTATTGGCGCAATGCCATAAGCCACGAAAAATCACTCAGACCCACTGCACTTTCCTGTCACAGGTCGCAGGTAACCTAGGGGAGCGTCCTTCCTCTCGCGTACTTACCCTCTGAATAAAAGGAACTAATCCTGTGAGCAATGACTCGTTCGTGCATCTACATGTGCACACCGAGTATT
>Ga0164293_10003296_pt1 | contig 13752 bp, 9 predicted proteins | sample GEODES118metaG_FD_111487 | JGI IMG/M metagenome (GOLD analysis project Ga0164293, IMG submission 111487) | Eutrophic lake water microbial communities from Lake Mendota, Wisconsin, USA - GEODES118 metaG | ecosystem: Environmental > Aquatic > Freshwater > Lake | place: USA: Lake Mendota, Wisconsin... | reverse complement strand
CGGAAAGGATAGGTTTTGGGGAGAACGATGGGTCTCGAACCCACGACCTACAGATCCACAAACTGTCGCTCTAACCTACTGAGCTACGCCCTCCATTTAGGGTCGCAAAAATACGTTAAATAAGGAACCAAAGAAAGAAGTTTTCGATGTTTTTATAAATTTGTCACAAAAATGATGGCTTTATTTCAATTATAGTCCTATGATAGGCATTTTATACTATTTTTGAAATACTTCATGCACGAGATTATGACATACGTAAAACAAAATAAGTGGAAATTTTTTGCCACTTTAGTATTAGTAGGAGGGTTGTTTTTCGCTTTCAGCACCTTCAAAACCGCTAATTCAGAAACTTCAGAAATTAGACACAGAAAACTATTGTCTACAGTAGGTCGCTTATTAGAAAGTGAGCATTATAGCCCAAGGGTGATTGATGATAAATTTTCGAAAGAAGTTTTTGACGCGTATTTAAAAAACTTAGATCCTGAAAAAAATATTTTACTTCAATCAGATATTGATTCCTTAAAAGTTTTTGCGACAAGTATTGATGATGAAATACATGGAGCAACTATTCTATTTGAACCAGCTGCTAATGCTATTTATGAAAGAAGGGCAAAACAAATTAAAGCCATTTTTGAATCTGTTATTGACAAGCCATTCGATTTCACCACCGATGACTCTTTAATGGTAGATACCGATAAAATGAGCTATGCAAAAAATGAAGCAGAAAGAGTGAAAAGATGGAACCTAGCTATTAAGTATAAAGTTTTAGATAGGTATGTTAGTTTAATTGAAGATAGAGAAAAGCATGCAAAGGCGAAAGCAGAAAAAGCAGTAGCCGATACCTCTAAAATAAAAGATACTGTTAAAGATAATTTCATTGTAAAAACAGATATGGAGTTAGAAGCGGATGCGCGCGCGACCATCAAGAAAAATTATATCAAAAGGTTTGGACTTTTAGAAAAAACTTTTGATAAAGAAAAAAGATTTGAATCTTTTTTAAATACCATCACGGGTTTAATGGATCCACATACCGATTATTTCGCGCCTGTTGAAAAAAGATCCTTCACTGAGCAAATGAGTGGCACTTTTTATGGCATTGGTGCCCAGTTAACGCAGGATGATAATGGGGTAAAGATTGCAAGTGTTCAGCCAGGCGGCGCTGCTTGGAAGTCGGGACTCATAGTAGTGAACGACGTTATTGTAAAAATTGCACAAGGCGCGGAAGAGCCAGTGGATGTGACTGGATATGAAACCACTGACGCCGTAAAATTAATTAGAGGAGACCTAGGTACTGAAGTAAGATTAACTGTTAGAAAGCCAGATGGGAATACTAAAGTAGTTGCTTTAATTAGAGAAAAAATTGTTTTAGATGAAGGTTTTGCAAGAAGTGCTGTTATTCAAAATGGCAATGAAAAAATTGGCTATATTTTACTGCCCGATTTTTATGCCGATTTTGAAAGAGAAGATGGTGCAAGAAGTTCAAAAGATATTGCGAAGGAAGTAGAAAAACTAAAAGCAGAAAAAGTAAAAGGAATTATCATTGATGTTAGGTATAATGGAGGTGGTTCTTTATATGAAGTAGTACAAATGGTAGGTATGTTTATTGATAAAGGACCTGTTGTTCAAATTAGAAGTAAAGAAGGCAGGTCACAAATACTAGCTGATGAAACGCCTGGTATTTTATATGATGGTCCATTGGTAGTAATGGTGAATGAGTTTAGCGCCTCTGCCAGTGAAATTTTTGCAGCAGCTATTCAAGATTATAAAAGAGGTTTAATTGTAGGAAGCACTTCTAGTTATGGTAAAGGAACGGTGCAAAGAAATGTAGCCTTCGGAAAACCATTAGATGCGATGGGTATTCAAACTGAATATGGCGCGGTGAAATTAACCTTTCAAAAATTTTATAGAGTGACTGGAAGTTCTACACAAAGAAAAGGGGTCGTGCCAGATGTCGTTTTCCCAGATGACTATGAGTATTTGAAATACCGTGAAAAAGACAATCCATCTGCCTTGCCATGGGATGAAATGGAGCGCGCTAAGTTCTCTCCTTGGACAAGTTCAAATGAAATTGCTACCATTGCTGCTAAAGCAAATAATAAAATCAAGAACGATACTGCTACCATTCGATTTAAGAAAAACTTGCAATGGGTATCTGCACAAGTAGACAAGTCGGTGGCTTTGGAGATTAATAAATACAGACAGTATAAAAAAGAAATTCAAAATGTTATTCAACAAAATGAAAATATTTTGAAATTAAAGACACCTATGACGGTGAGCGCTTTGAAAGCAGATTATGAAAAGTTTTATAATAATCCAGATAAAACAAAACAAGAAAGATACCAGGCTTGGTTGAAGATGGTTGCTAAGGATATTCAAGTAAATGAGTCTAGTAAATTAATTACAGCGTTTGCTAAGCCTAATTTAATCGCTAAAAAAGGATAGAGGACTATGAAAGTAGAAACTGGAGCCAATGTTAAAACTTGGCATGTTATATATACAAAGTCTAAGTGGGAGAAAAAGGTAGACGGCTTATTGACTAAAAATGGTTTTGAGAGTTGGTGCCCTGTTCAAAAAAGAGAAAGACAATGGTCTGATCGAAAAAAAATTATCGAAGAGCCACTTTTTAGATCTTATGTTTTCATTAAAGCTAGCAAAGAAGACCATACAAAAATTTTATCAACCATAGGAGTTGTTAATTTTTTGTACTTTTTAAGAAAGCCCGCTATTATAAGAGATAATGAAATTGAAGCAATTCGTAAATACTTAGGGCAATCCGATGCCACTATTCAAGTAGTGAATATGGCCAATATACCTGCTCACACTAAGGTGGAAATTAATCAGGGGTTATTTATGGGACAGAGGGGAGAAGTGGTAAAGACGAGTAAAAAATCGGTTTATGTGAAGTTGGAAAGTATAAATATGATGATGATTGTAGAGTTCAAAGCTTCTGAAGTATCTCTACACTAATTTCCAATCAATTATTTCATTGCTCCACTCGGCACGGAAAGGCGTTTCCACTTTTATATAGTTATCAGTAAATCCTTCTAGCATTACAATGGATTCATCTTCTTTATTCACTTTAGGTGATTCAAATAAAACCTTTCTTGTACTTCCTCTTTGGGATTCTGTGAAGTATTGTAATTTTTGATAAGATAAATTCCTAAGTATTTTATTTCTTTCATGACGCCCCTGCATAGGTACAATGGGCTTAATGGTCAAGGCCTTGGTAGCCGCTCTTTCAGAATAGGTAAATACATGCAAATAAGCAATATCTAATGCATGAATAAATTCAAGGCTTTCTTTAAAATAGTCTTCTGTTTCACCGGGAGAGCCCACAATCACATCTACTCCAATACAAGCATGAGGCATTATTTTTTTAATCAGGTCCACTCTTTCTTGGTATAAGTCACGGGTATATCTTCTTTGCATTAATTTCAAAACTGCATCGGACCCGCTTTGTAAAGGAATATGAAAATGAGGCATGATGCGTTTACTACCTGCAACAAATTCAATTATTTCATTGGTGAGTAAATTCGGCTCAATAGAAGAAATACGATACCTAGGCATGGTGGTATCCTTTTCAAGGGCTTTTAGTAAATCAAAGAAATTTTCTGTATGTTTTTTTCCGCCTTCTTCACTTTTTCCAAAATCGCCTAAATTAATTCCGGTTAATACAATTTCTTTCACCCCATTACTTGCTAAGGACTGTGCATCGGCTACTACATTTTCAATACGGTCACTTCTACTTTTACCGCGGGCCATGGGTATGGTGCAAAAAGTACAACTGTAATCACAGCCGTCTTGCACTTTTAAAAAAGTACGGGTTCTATCATTTACTGAATAAGAACTTTTAAAATCGGTAACGGTATCAATATCGCAACTACAAATTTTAGTGGCATCGCCCTTGGTTAGATTGGCTAAATGAGAAACAAGGTTAAATTTTTCTGAAGCGCCTAATACTAAATCCACGCCGGGAATTTCAGCAATTTCTTTAGGCTTTAATTGTGCATAGCAACCAGTAATAACCACAAAACTTTCTGGGGCCAATCTTTGTATTCTTCTCACCAACTGACGACATTCCTTATCTGCATTTTCGGTGACAGAACAAGTATTGATCACATATATATCGGCATTCTCTGTAAAGGCCTTTTTTTCGAAGCCTTCCTTCTCTAATTGTCTAGAAAGGGTGGAAGTCTCTGAAAAATTGAGTTTACAGCCTAAAGTATGAAAAGCGACCGATTGGTTTTTCTGCATGAGGGCTCAAAGATAAAAAACCTAGGGGGAATGGGGAAATCTTAAAATATACTTAAAGCCCCTATTATGGGTCTATTAATTTCCCATTTTGGCTAGTTTCAATTAAGTTTGCAACTAATAAAACACTCAAAATGGACTTTAAGAAAATTAATAATTGGACGGGTTGGATCGTCACTTTAATTGCATGTACAGTTTATGTAATGACAATTGAGGCAACAGGTAGTTTTTGGGATGCTGGTGAGTTTATTAGCAGTGCCTATAAATTACAAATTCCACATCCTCCGGGAGCGCCAATGTTTGTATTATTAGGTCGTGTATTTATTATACTTTTTGGAGACAATCCTTTAACGGCCGCAAAGGCAGTTAATACCATGAGTGCGCTGGCAAGTGGTTTTACCGTTCTATTTTTATTTTGGACCATTACCCATTTTGCCAAAAGAATGGTGGAGACGAGCAAAGAGGTAGCCTTAACTACTCAACAAATTATTTTAATAATGGGTGCGGGTGTGGTAGGTGCTTTAGGCTATACCTTCAGCGATACCGCTTGGTATAGTGCAGTAGAGGGAGAAGTTTATGCACTTAGTTCATTTTTCACCGCCTTGGTTTTTTGGGCTATTTTAAAATGGGAACATAAAGCTGGTGAACCTGGTGCCGACAAATGGATCATTTTTATTTTTTATATCATGGGTGTCTCCATTGGAGTGCATCTATTGAACTTATTGACCATACCAGCCATTGTAATGGTGTATTATTTCAGACAATACAAGCCAAGCTTAATGGGTGGATTAGTCGCTTTTTTAATTGGCGTGGTGATAACAGGTTTTGTACAAGTATTTTTGATTCAATATACTATTAAATGGGCCGGTGCCTTTGATGTTAATTTTGTGAATTCAATGGGGCTACCTTTCTTTACTGGTTTTATATTCTTCTTCGTTTTAGTAGCTGTTATTTTAGCCCTAGGTATTCGATATGCCAATAAAAAAGGTCTTTACTTTTTAAAATTAGGTATCTGGTGTACTAGCTTTTTCTTATTAGGCTATACCAGTTATTTAACCACCATGGTGCGTTCTAATGCCGATCCTTCTGTAGATATGTACAATGTAGACAATCCAGTTACCTTAATGGGTTATTTAGGAAGAGAGCAGTATGGTGATTGGCCTATTTTATTTGGACCAGATTATGTTGACAAAGTGGAGAATGTAGAAAATGGAGATCAATACGTGAAAGCAAAAACTACTTATGAGATTGCTGGTAAAAACTTTAAAAGAGATTGGTCTTCTGCGCCATCAGCTCACTTGTTTCCAAGAATGTGGGACTCTGACAATGACAGAGGTCAGATGGAAACCTTTAAAGCCTTTGCAGGAGTGGAAGACGGAACACCTCCTACTTTAAGAGACAATGTCAAGTATTTCACTAATTACCAATTTGGCTTTATGTACCTGCGTTATTTCCTATGGAATTTTGCAGGTAAGCAAAACGATTTACAAGGTTTTGGAAATGTAAGAGATGGTAATTTTAGCACAGGTATTTCTTTCATTGATAATTTCATTTTTGGCGACCAATCTAAATTGCCAGATAGTATCAAGATCAATAATAAAGCGCATAATTCTTTATTTATGCTGCCTTTCATTTTAGGTATTCTTGGATTTATCTTTCAATACCAAAAAAATAAAAAAGATTTTATAGTCACTGGACTACTTTTCTTTTTCACAGGTATTGCCATTGTTATTTATTTGAACCAACAAAGTTTACAACCACGTGAACGTGATTATGCCTATGTAGGGTCCTTCTATGCATTTGCTATTTGGATTGGATTGGGCGTTTTGCAAATTGCTATTTGGTTAGAGAAATTCTTAAATAAAAAAATGGCAGCTATTGCGGCTACCGTTATTTCGTTTTTAGCGGTACCGGCATTAATGGCCCAACAAGAATGGGATGACCATGATAGAAGTCAAAAAACATTACCACGTGATTTAGCGCGTAATTATTTAGAAAGCTGTCCTCCGAATGCCATCTTATTTTCTTTTGGAGACAACGATACTTACCCTTTATGGTATGCACAAGAAGTAGAAGGTATTAGAACCGATGTGCGCGTGGTGGTGAATAGTTTATTGGGCTCTGATTGGTATATGAAAGAGCTTAGATATAAAGTAAATAAGAGTGATAAATTCGATCTTATATTTACCGAAGAACAAGTAATGGGTAATAAATTAAATGTAGCCTATTTCAATGCAGTGCCTGGTTTTGGGGATGCTACTTACCATGATTTAGATTCTGTATTTAGAAATGTTATAGCAGATCCTTTAGGAAAATACCAAGCCAGTACACAAGAAGGGCCTGTGAATATATTTCCTACCCATAAGTTTAAAATACCTGTCAATAAGGCGAATGCACTAGCATCAGGTATTGCAAAACCTACTGATAGCCTATTAGATGAATTATTAATTGATTTCAATCCGAATAGACAGTATTTACTTAAAAATGAAATGGCTATTTATGCCATTATTGCTACTTCTCAATTCAAGAGACCTATATGCTTTACTTCTACACAAGAATTAAAAGAGATGGGATTAGATAAGTTTGTGCGTCAAACAGGCATGTCTTATCAATTAGTGCCGGCAATGGTTCAAGGTATTGATGCCGATGTTTCCTATAAAAATATTATGACGAAGTTCACTTTTGGAAATGCAAAAAATCCAAATGTATACTTTGATGAAGAAAATCGCAGACATTTAAATTCAATTCGTTTAACCATTGCGCAAGTGGCTCAAGCCTTAGTGAGCGAGGGTAAATTAGACAGCGCTAGACAAATTATCAGAAAATTAGATAGCGAAACGAATGAGAAGAGTTTCCCTTATGGTATGACTTCAAATAGAGGCAATCAACATAACTATTTTTCTTATATTTTATTACAATCATGTTATGCTGCTGGTGAAATGAATGTTGCTAATAAAATTTCTAGCTCAGTATTAAAAGATTTAAATCAATCAATTGCTTATTATAAATCCTTGGGCGATCCAATGTCCGAAGATCAGTTTATGCAAAACATTGAGAATGCTTATCAAAACAAGCCTAATAGCTTAAGCAATAAGCAAATCGTGTTTGTTCAAGACGCCTTAACAACTTATCAGTTAATAGCAGCCATTACTAAAATGAGTCAAGACTTTGCAGCAATGAAATAGTACTTAATGCAATATTGCTAAATAGAGTATTGCAGAAGCGTATTAAATTTAAATATTACAAATTCATAACAATAAAAAAGGTCCTCCGACAAATCGGAGGACCTTTTTTATTGAAGTTTGTTTAGAATTAATTTATAAGATAGTTAATAGAGTAGCTACTACTGTATCAATTTCAGCTTTTGTATTGTGTTTGCAGAAAGAAAAACGAACAGTGACATCGTTACTTCCTTTATGTAGCGCCTGTATAACATGCGAGCCTGTTTGTGCGCCACTAGAACAAGCGCTTCCGCCACTAGCACAAATATTTTGAATGTCTAAATTAAATAAAATCATTTCTGTTCTTTCCGACTTAGGAAAATTAACGCTTAAAGTAGTGTAAAGGCTTTTGCCAAAAGGGTCGCCATTAAAACTCACCCCTGGAACTTTATTCACCAGTTCATCGTGCATATATTTTTTTAAACCAGCAATGGTAGCACTGTCTTTTTCAAAATTTTCAGTAGCCATTTCTAAAGCCTTGGCTAATCCTACAATGCCATATAAATTTTCAGTACCCGCGCGCATATTTCTTTCCTGCGCCCCGCCATGTAATAAAGGGTTAATCTTTATGTTTTCACTAATGTATAATATGCCTACTCCTTTAGGCCCATGAAACTTATGTCCAGCCCCTGTTATAAAATCAACAGGGGTATTGGCTAAGTCAAAAGGGAAATGACCTACGGTTTGAACGGTATCGCTATGGAAATAGGCATTGTATTTTTTACAAATGCCACCTACTTCTGTTAAGTCAATCATATTGCCAATTTCATTGTTGGCATGCATAATGCTTACAATGGTTTTTTCAATGGACGCGGCAAGTAGTTCTTCTAAGTGGAGGGTGTCTATATGTCCATTGGGAAGAATGTTTACGAGGCTAAGCTTTGCATTATATTTTTTAGCTAAATGGCTTACTGTATGAAGGGTAGCATGGTGTTCGATGGGAGAGCTAATAATATGTTTGCATTCCAGATTTTCCATGGCTGCATGTAAAACAGTATTACTGCTTTCAGTGCCTCCACTAGTAAAGAAAATTTCTGCAGGACGAGCGCCTAAAATTTTAGCAACTTGTTTTCTAGCTTGCTCAATGGCCATTCTGGTCTCACGCCCATAACTATAAATAGAAGAGGGGTTGCCAAATTTTTCAGTCATATAAGGCATCATGGCTTCTAAGACCAAGGGGTCTAATGAAGTGGTAGCTGCATTATCAAAATAAATTCTTTCCATGTATCTATATATAACTAGTCTATAATGTAGATTCTAAACTTTTTCTAAGTTAGTTAATTGTGGCTATAATTGAAATAATCTCGTCCGCTAATTTATCGGCAGCTGCCTGAGAGGGGGCTTCTGTATAAATGCGTATAATAGGTTCTGTATTACTAGATCTAAGATGTACCCATTCTTTTTCAAAATCAATTTTAAAGCCATCTTCTTTATTAATAGGGAAGGCTGCATATTTTGTAGCGAGTACCTCAAATATTTTACTAAGCGATAAGGATGTGTCAATATCCATTTTTTTCTTGCTCATAAAATAAGCAGGGTAGCTGGCTCTTAAAGCTGAAGCTGTCATTTTAGTTTTCGCCAAATGCGTTAAAAACAAAGCAATGCCAATAAGGGCGTCTCTTCCATAATGTAAATCAGGTACAATAATACCACCATTCCCTTCTCCGCCAATGACTGCTTTTTCGCTTTTCATTTTATGCACCACATTCACTTCTCCTACAGCACTTGCAAAATAGCTACAACCGTATTTTTCAGTGACATCTCTTAAAGCACGTGTAGATGATAAATTACTAACAGTGGCTCCTTTTTTATTTTGTAAAATAAAATCGGCAACAGCCACTAGGGTATATTCTTCTCCAAATAATTCTCCATTTTCACTTACAAAACATAGGCGGTCTACATCTGGGTCTACTGCAATTCCCAAACTTGCTTTTTTTGTAATTACTGTATCACAAAGTTCAGTAAGATGTTCTTTCAAAGGTTCTGGGTTATGCGCAAAATTGCCATGCATATCCTCATTTAATACGGTAATATCATTTACTCCAATGGCTTTTAGTAAGGCAGGCACTGTAAAAGCACCAGAGCTATTAATAGCATCTACCACCACAGAAAAATTAGCTGTTTTTATAGCATTCACATCTACTAATGGGTAATCAAGAATGGCTTGAATATGTTTTTCAAGACTATCGTTATTTGAAATTATTTTTCCTAAATCATCTATGCTTGCGTAATTGAAATCTTCGTTAGCAGCTAATGTTAAAATGGTTTTCCCCTCCTCACCACTTACAAACTCTCCTTTTTCATTTAACAGTTTTAAAGCATTCCACTGTTTAGGGTTATGGCTAGCTGTAAGAATAATACCACCATCTGCTTTTTCAAAAACCACGGCCATTTCAACAGTGGGTGTGGTGCTTAATCCCAGATGAATCACATCTATACCTAAGGCCAAAAGGCTTTGTTCTACCAATAGTTCCACCATTTCCCCGCTTATTCTTCCGTCTCTGCCCACCACTACTTTTTTCTTGCCAGGCCCTTTATGGAGAAGCCAACTGCCATAGGCAGAAGCAAACTTAACAATGTCGATAGGAGTAAGGTTGTCATTGGGTTTGCCCCCAATAGTGCCCCTAAATCCTGAAATACTCTTAATAAGTGACATAGCTGCTCTTTTTTACTTTATAAATTGGTTCGGCAAATTTACTTTAAATTTTTGCACTTCCTTGTATCTTTATGGCATGATACTAGACATTGGGGCATCTTTGGAGCAGGCAGACCAGGCCTTATTTAAGCTAATTAATGGGCATTGGACCAATACTTTCTTCGATTCATTGTTGCCATGGATGCGCACTTCTGAGCACTGGTTCCCCTTTTATATAGCACTAATAGGATATGTTTTCTATAAATGGGGGTGGAAGGCATGGAAATGGCTTCTTTCGGTAGCTATTACTATTGCACTGACCGATCAAGTAAGTAGCTTTATTTTCAAACCCTTTATACATCGTTTAAGACCCTGCAATGATCCGGCCATACTTAATAAGGTTAATTTATTAATAGGTACATGTCCTAGTAGTTTTAGTTTTACTTCCTCTCATGCAGCCAATCATTTTAGTTTGGCTATGTTCGTATTTATGAGTTTACAGCCCTTGTTTAAAAAATATACCTATTTGTTTTTTGTATGGGCAGGTATTATTTCCTATGCACAAATTTATGTGGGCGTACATTATCCCTTAGATATATTGGGAGGCACATTGATAGGGCTTATCATGGGCTATGCTGGTGCAATTGTTTATTCGAAATGGATGTCTAGAAATTAAACTGGGTCGAATTCTTAGGAAAGATGAGTTCGTAACTTTTTCGAACACCTTTTGCATTTACATGAAAAATATTTATTTGCTGGTCATTCACACCAAATAAAACCTCGCATAAAACATTGAGTTGACTTAATTGTTTTATATTTTTTATTTCAAAATAAGTCCAAGTACTTTCTTTTTGTATTTCAAATCCAAGATATTCTAAATTAGATTTATTGCCATTTACAGCTAAGTTCAAACGCTTTGTTAAATAAGCTTTAAGCAGGGCATCCCCTTTGTTTTTTTGACTGGGTTGCGATAAATCGATGGTGGTTTTAGTTTCGGCAGCTATCATTTTTTCAAGGTCGTTGGTAAAACAACGTACACTAATTTCAATGGTGGCCTCTTTTTCATTATGATTAATATCAATCACGGATACGAAAAAGGGGTGCATTAAACTTAGCATCGCGGTAAAAAGGGTATTCCATCCAACTAAAAGCATATAAATTTATTTGTATCTTACAAAGGTCTTGATTAATTTAACATTTTAAAAATTTTCATTGAATGAATGACCTTTTTATTTTTGCGCACCTTGGATTTAGGCATATTATGGATATCAATGGGTCTGATCACATGTTGTTTATTCTGGCCCTTGTAATTCGCTATATGGCAAGCGATTGGAAAAAGATATTGATTTTAGTAACTTCTTTTACCATTGGCCATTCTATTACTTTGGCTTTGAGTACTTTAGATTGGATTTATTTCCCTATGAATTTAATTGAGCTGCTCATCCCCATCACCATATTACTAACGGCCCTTTCTAATCTTTTTGTAAAGGATTTTAGTTTCTCTTCTAAGTATCATATTATATATTATTTAGCTTTGTTTTTTGGCCTCATTCACGGCTTGGGCTTCAGCAATTATCTCAAAAGCTTACTAGGTAAGGAGGAAAGTATTCTACTGCCTCTTTTTTCATTTAATCTAGGCTTGGAATTGGGCCAGTTATTGATTGTGAGCTGCATATTAGTTTTTGCTTTTCTGCTCGTAAATCGCTTTAAGATAGACCGAAAATCGTATATTCGAATTGGATCTATTGTCACCATTGGGCTTTCTCTAATCATGATAGTAGATCGTATCAAACCTTTTTTAAATAAATAGATTTTATGCAAATCAAAAAATTAGCTTCTTTGAGTTTTGTTTTCTTAACAAGTGTAACTTGTTTATTGGCGCAAGACATTCACAACAACCCAAGTTCTAATCATGGCAATAAGTTTGAACAGTTGGGCACTATCTTAGCTACACCTAATGAGTATCGAACAGCAAGTGGCGCACCAGGTACAAAATATTGGCAACAAAGAGCAGATTATGATATCAAAGCCACATTGGATGAAAAAAAATTAATGCTATCTGGTACTGAAACAGTTACCTATTACAATAACTCACCCGATGTACTTACTTATTTATGGTTACAGTTAGATGAAAATGAACATAGCACAGTAAATAACGCAGGCTTCCCCAGTGAAACGCGCTTAGGGCGTGGTGTAACCACTGCCACTATTGATAAATTAATCGAACAAAAAACCGATAATGGATTGGGTCATATCATTACCTCTTTAACAGATGCATTGGGTGCGAAGTTAAAATATACTATCAATGGAACGATGATGCGTATTGAAACGCCTACACCCTTAAAGCCGGGTCAAAAAATTATTTTTAAATTAAGTTGGAACTATAAAATTACTGATAGAATGACCGTTGCCGGTAGAGGTGGTTATGAATATTTCCCAGAAGACGGTAACTATTTATTTACCATGGCACAATGGTATCCTCGTTTATGTGTGTACTCCGATTTTCAAGGATGGCAAAATCATCAATTTACAGGTAGAGGAGAATTTGCTTTAGTTTTTGGTAATTATAGAGTGGCCATCACGGTTCCAGGTGATCACGTAGTGATGGCAACAGGTCAAGCACAAAATTATCCAGCAGTTCTTTCTGCAGCACAATTAGCTAGATGGAATAAAGCGCAAACTTCTACAGAACCCATAGAGATAGTTACTTTGGAAGAAGCGAAAAATGCAGAAAAAAATAAAGTCACTACACAAAAGACTTGGGTATTTAATGCAGAAAATGTGCGTGATTTTGCATTTGGATCTAGCCGTAAATTCATTTGGGATGCGATGGCTGCCAATGTAGAAGGGAAGAAAGTAATGTGCATGAGTGGATATGGAAAAGAAGCCTATGGTTTATACCGTAAGTTTTCAACGAAGGCAGTAGCGCATACTATTAAATCGTACTCTAAGTTTAGTATTCCTTATCCATATCCTGTAGCTCAAAGTATCGAAGCTTCTAATGGAATGGAGTATCCAATGATATGTTTTAACTATGGTCGTACCGAAAAAGACGGTACTTATACAGAATCTGCTAAAAATGGTATGTTAGGTGTTATTATTCATGAAGTGGGCCATAACTTCTACCCCATGATTATTAATAGTGATGAACGTCAATGGTCATGGATGGACGAAGGCTTGAATTCATTTGTACAATATTTAACAGAAGAATTATACGATAATAAATTTCCATCAAGAGGAGGACCAGCCTGGACTATTGCAGATTACATGCGTTTACCTAAGGATCAATTGGAACCCATCATGACTAATAGTGAAAATATTATTCAGTTTGGACCGAATGCTTATACCAAACCTGCAACAGCTTTAAATATTTTAAGAGAAACAGTTATGGGGCGTGAGTTATTTGATTATGCTTTTAAAGAATATGCTCGTCGTTGGGCATTTAAACATCCAACACCTGCCGATTTATTTAGAACCATGGAAGATGCAAGTGCTGTAGATTTAGATTGGTATTGGAGAGGGTGGTTTTATGGTATTGATCCGGTTGATATTGCGATAGATACTGTAAGACATGCTGTGTATGATCCAAGTTCTACCGCTGCGCCAACAATGGGTGGTCGTGGAGGTAGAAATATGATAGGTGCT
>Ga0164293_10003294_pt1 | contig 13757 bp, 8 predicted proteins | sample GEODES118metaG_FD_111487 | JGI IMG/M metagenome (GOLD analysis project Ga0164293, IMG submission 111487) | Eutrophic lake water microbial communities from Lake Mendota, Wisconsin, USA - GEODES118 metaG | ecosystem: Environmental > Aquatic > Freshwater > Lake | place: USA: Lake Mendota, Wisconsin... | reverse complement strand
GGCTCTTCTTGCGAGTCTTATCTCCACCCTGGTCGGCCCACAGAGGCTATTCCTAATCGAGACGCGCTTGATCTCTCGATAGGAAAACTAAAAAATGGCTCTAGAAACACGTACTTCCGCGCCCGGAAAAGCTCGTCGCGCTGCCTCAAAGGGCAAGCCGCGTCGCGCAGCGGTGGCAAAGGCAACAAAGAAAGCGGCTCCTGCTGCACGTTCAACTTCATCACGCACTACTTCAAAAGCAGCTCCACGCAAAGCATCTTCAGTGAAGAAGAGCACAGAATTTAAGCCTTCATCTCAGGTCCGTTATTCAGATCGAGATGAGGTTGCTTCAACAAAGAAGCAGCAACGCCTGACTGATCGATCAAAGCTGCGTGCTGAGCGATTCCAGAAGCAGACAGCTTCAAAGTCTAAAGATGTGGAAGGCGCACCTAAGGGCAACCCTCGTCAGAGCGCTTCCGAGCGAGTATTCGAAAAAGGTGGCAAGCCAAAGAGTCGCGCTGCAAAGTTTGTCAGCGATCGCAATGATCGCGCAGCCCGTCCAGCTCGTGCTGAATCAACTCCACGTACCGAGCGCACTTCAGAGAAGCGCACTTACGAGAAGAAGTCTTTTGAAAAGAAGCCATTCGAAAAGAAGACATTTGAGAAGAAATCTTTCGACAAGCCAGCACGAACATTCGACAAGCCAGCACGAACATTCGACAAGCCAGCTCGCACTGAAGAAGTTTCAGAGAAGCGCACTTACGAGAAAAAGTCTTTCGAGAAGAAAACATTTGAGAAGAAGTCTTTTGATAAGCCAGCACGAACATTCGATAAGCCAGCTCGCGATTTCAGCAAGCCACCACGTGATCGCCGTACTGCAACTGGTCGCAATAGCGAGCCACATTCATTTTCTAAAACTCGTGGTCGCAATGTCGCAGAAGATTTCGGTGCCGATGATTCGTATATCTCACCAAATTTAGCTGATGCTAACCTCATTGATGCAGCACCTGGCGATACTGTTAAGAAGTCATTCCGTGACCTTGGGATTCCAGCGGCGCTGGTAAATGCACTCAGCGCACAAGGAATCAATGAGCCATTCCCAATTCAGGTAGCAACAGTGCCAGATGCGATTGCAGGCCATGACATTCTGGGACGCGGTCAGACCGGTTCTGGTAAGACCCTTGCGTTCAGCCTTGCGCTGCTCTCAAATATTGCAGGTCGCCAAGCTAATGCTCATAAGCCACTTGCCTTAATACTTACACCTACCCGCGAACTAGCTCAGCAGATTGATGAAGTTCTCCTTCCGCTAGCTCGCTCTGTTGGACACGCTTCGGTTGTGGTTGCAGGTGGAATGTCCTACGCAAAGCAGATCACGGCAATGCGTAAAGGAACAGCTATCTTGGTAGCGACTCCAGGACGACTTATCGATCTGCTCAATAAGGGCGAAGTACAGCTTGATCAACTAGAGATAACAGTTCTTGATGAAGCAGATCAGATGGCAGATATGGGCTTCTTGCCTGTAGTGCAAGAGATTCTTGATCAGGCAAAGCAGGGTGGTCAGCGTCTACTGTTCTCAGCAACGCTAGATCGCGGCGTTGATGCACTTGTTCGCCGTTACCTTAACAATCCGAAGACTCACTCATTACAAAATGACCGTGCTTCAGTTTCCACAATGGAGCATTACCTCATCGTGATGGATCCGGCCGAAAAAGATGAAGTAACGGCTGAGATTGCGGCTCGTAACGGAAAGACTATTCTCTTCGTGAAGACACAGCGCGGTGCGGATCGCTTGGCAGATAAACTTGCACATGCAGGTGTTGCTGTTGGCGCACTGCACGGTGGAAAGTCACAAGCCGTCCGTACCCGCACATTGGCACTCTTCAAGGATTCTGATAACGCGGCACTGGTTGCAACAGATGTGGCAGCGCGCGGAATTCACGTTGATGGAATTTCACTCGTGGTCCATGTTGATCCAGCACAGGATCACAAGGATTATCTCCACCGTTCAGGTCGCACAGCCCGTGCTGGCGAATCAGGAACAGTGGTTTCGATTGCAACAACTCGTCAGCAGAAGTCAGTGAAGAGCCTCACCATGCGTGCAGGCGTTAACCCTTCTACTGTATATGTGAAGCCAGGAAGCGAAGATTTGATGCGCGTAACTGGCGCACAACAACCATCAGGAATTCCTTATGTTCAACCAATTGTTGAACAACCAAAGCGCACACCACGTAGTGGCGGCGGCGGTGGAGGTCGCGGTTACCGTGGTGGAAATCGTGGTGGCGGTCGCGGTCGTCGTTAATTAAGGCTTAAGCACAATCTTGCCGACGGTCCCACGTGCCAACATGGCGCGATGGGCATCGGCAGCTTGATCGAGTGGATACACCCCACCAATAACTGGCTTGAGATCTCCCTTCAGTATCAGTGCGAAGAGTTCATCCAAAACGGCGTTGAACAAATGTGGCTTTCCGAAACAATTATTGAGCCAGAAGCCTGCAATTGTCTTTGATCCGTGCATTAAGGCACCCGGATGAATAGGCGTCGGCGCTGTTCGTGATGCCATGCCAAAGGTGATCAGACGTCCAAAGTGAGCGAGTGCCTTCACGCTCTCATCAAAAGCATTTCCACCCACCATTTCAAGAATGATATCAATGCGCTTGCCACCATTGGCAGCCTTAAGCGCATCAGATAGATTCTCAACATTTGCATCGACGACAACATCTGCACCAAGTGATAAAGCAAGGGCAGACTTTTCTTCACTTGAAGTCACCGCAATGACATGTGCGCCCCATAGCTTTGCAAGTTGAATGGCTAAGGTTCCAACACCGCCAGCTGCTGCATGAATCGCGACGGATTCACCTGCGCGCAGATGGCCCATGGTTTTTAGTAGATGCCACGCCGTTGTTCCTTGAACCAAGAGAGTAAGCGCTTCTTCATCAGAGACGCCATCAGGGATAGGAAATGCCATCCCTTTGTTTACAGCCGCAAGTTCGGCATACCCACCCGAAATAGCAAGTGCGAGGTAACGCTTTCCATCATTAGTGCCGACAATTTCGACACCTGGGATGAGCGGAAGAGTTTGTGCAGAGAGATAACTATTTTCAGTCTGATGGGTATCGGCGTAATTGATTCCGATTGCACTGATCTTGAGAAGAATCTCATTCTCTCCTGCAACCGGATCAGCAATGTCAATAACCTTCAGGACCTCAGGACCACCGAACTCAGATATTTGTATCGCTCTCATAGGCTAAAGATAGGCCTTTTTCGGCTAATCTCAATCTATGAAGGCAAAGGTTCTGGCAGCATTTATTGCAATCAAAGCTCTTGCCCTCCTCACAATAGCAATCGTTGCTGATTCCCAGGGTAGTTCTCTGGCCAAGATTTTCACTCGGTGGGATGCACAGTGGTATCGCCGAATTGCCCAAGATGGATATGGATATTCGGTAACCACAAGTGATGGCCGCATTCTTTCGGATTATGCATTCTTTCCGCTCTATCCCACCTTGGAACGCTGGCTTCATAGCGCCACATCACTGAGTTACATCAATAGTGGTCTGGCAATAAGTGCTCTCTCTTCAATATTGGCTGCGCTAGGAATTTTCAAAGTAGTCGAGCGAACCATTGGTTCTAAAGTCGCTTTCTATACGGTCATTCTTTGGGCCGGGCTACCAATTGCCGCGGTTCAAACACTTGCCTATAGTGAATCCTTTTTTACAGCTCTCGCTGCCTGGGCGCTCTACTTTCTTTTAAGGCGCCAGTGGCTTGCGACTGGACTACTTGCTCTTCTCGCTGGACTTACGAGGCCAACTGCAATTGCAATCATCGTGGCGGTCATGGTTGCCGCGCTCATTGAATTACAAAAACGACGTCGTGATAAGAACGCATTCATCGCCCTGCTCATTGCTCCGCTGGGGATGATTGGCTATATCTATTGGGTTGGTATGCAACTCGATGGTTGGAATTCTTACTTTGAAGTCACCAAAGGTTGGGGCAATGGCTTAGATGGCGGCCAAGCATTCGCATCGTGGATTACTGATTTCTTTAACGATGGTCAACCAATAGTGGGTCTGGTCATTCTCCTTGCAATTTCCGCACTTTTTCTCCTGCTCTGGAGCCTGTGGCGAAAGTCGGTACCCGCGCCGGTTTTCATCTACACATTGGCACTTGTCCTCATCTCCCTCGCGACCTCAGGATATTTTGGATCTAAGCCGCGTTACTTGTTACCTGCCTTTCCAATACTGATTCCCATTGCCATCTGGATAAGTAAAAAGAGGAGACCGCAGAGGGTGATTCTGCTTGCCGCCGTGCTTATATCCAGCCTTATTTATGGCTCAATCTGGCTTACCGGGGACGGTCCTTTATAGCTAAAGGCCCATGGGGGCAATATCCTTCCGGCATGAGAATCAAATCCCGTACCCTCGTAGCCCTTTCGGTAATTCTTTCCATCCTCACCGTCGGAGTTCCGACTGTTTCGAACGCGGCTAATCCAGAGACAATCAAGCTCACAGTTCACTATCAACGCACCGATGCTGATTACACATCGTGGAACTTGTGGATTTGGAAGAATCTGCTTACCGGAACAGATGTTGACGTGAACAAAGCTGGGGTCACATTCACAGGTGAGGATGCCTACGGAAAAGTTGTGACTTTAGATATCACAGGTATGGATAAGTTTGATAACTTAGGAATCATTGTTCGTAAGGGCGAGTGGTCGTCGAAAGATATTCCTGATGATCGCTTTATCACCAAGTTCGGCCCCAATGGCGTGACTGAGATTTGGCTTCGCCAAGCAGACCCAACAATTTATTATGAGCTGCCGACATCACCTGCTCCTGTTCCAGTTGGCAACAAGCTCGCTAAGCTTTACGAATCTGCAGATTTCATCTCAAAGTACACCTATACAGGTAAAGATCTCGGAAACACATACACAGCGGCATCGACAAAGTTCCGCGTCTGGGCGCCAACTGCGAAATCCGTATCCCTTGTGACATATGAAAACGCAGTTTCCCCAGCTTCATCCGGCACTGAGGTTGCTATGACATCTGACCTCAATGGAACCTGGGTTACCACTCTTGCTGGAAACAAAGATGGACTCATCTATAACTATCGCGTCACGCTTGAAGATAAGACGAACGAAGCGGTAGATCCATATGTACGTGCAACTACTATTAACGGAGAACGCGGTGTAGTAGTTAATCTCGCGACAACGAATCCGGCGAATTGGAATACGAAGAAGCCTGCATTCAGCGGCAAGCCTACCGATGCTGTTATCTACGAACTCCATGTCCGTGATTTATCAATGGATGCATCAAGCGGAATTTCAGCAGCAAATAGAGGTAAGTATTTAGCATTTACCGAGCTGAAGACACGAAGCGGGGGAGTGACTACAGGCGTTTCAGCCATTAAAGAACTTGGCGTGACACACGTAGAACTTCTGCCGGTCTATGATTTCGCATCAGTCGATGAAGCCAATCCAACATTTAACTGGGGATATGACCCGCAGAACTACAATGTTCCTGAAGGTTCCTATAGCTCGGATCCAAAGAATCCGAAGGCTCGTATTATCGAATTAAAGCAAGCAATTGCGGCTATGCACGGTCAAGGATTACGCGTGAATATGGATGTTGTCTATAACCATGTTTACAACCCGAGCTCATTTAGCCAGAACTTGATTGTGCCGGGTTACTTCTTTAGAACTGACGAGAACGGCAACCTTACAAATGGCACCGGTGTCGGCAATGATGTTGCCTCTGAGCGTCCAATGGTCCGTAAATTTATTGTTGAGTCAGTGAAGTATTGGGCCACTGAGTATAAGTTTGATGGCTTCCGCTTTGACTTGATGGGGATAATGGATATCAAGACAATCAACGAAGTTTCAGCTGCGCTCAAGGCGATTGATCCGACCATCATCATTATTGGTGAAGGATGGAATATGGGAACTCTGCCAATAGATCAGCGAGCCAGCCAGACCAACGTTTCAAAGCTCGCCAATGTCGCGCACTTTAATGATCAAATTCGCGATGGCCTTAAGGGCTCTGTCTTCAATGCAGGAGATACCGGATGGGCTACTGGCAAGACGGCTGCTCTTGCTGATGTTCTTCCAGGAATCGTCGGCAACATTGATTACAGCTCATCACTACTCAATAAGTGGTGGACTTCTTCTCCTGCTCAATCAGTGAACTATGTTGAGTCCCACGATAATCTCTCGTTGGCAGATAAATTAACGGCAAGCGTCAAGGGAATTTCTCCAGCGGGTATCGCACAGACCAGCCAATTTGCTACCTCTGTTGCATTCCTTGCTCAAGGAGTGCCATTTATGCAGGCCGGACAAGAGTTCTTAAGGTCTAAGAATGGTGATGAGAATAGTTATAAATCAAATGATGAAACTAATTCGCTGAAGTGGTCTACCAAAGCTAAGTACGCCTCAACTGTTGATTACTTCAAAGGATTGATTGCACTTCGCGCCGCACACCCAGCCTTTAGAATGTCAACGGCAGCTGCTGTCAAGGCAAATCTTAAGTTCATGAAGAGCAGTGAGAATGTCATTGTCTATACACTCAATGGAAAAGCCGTCGGCGATAAGGCAAAGACAATCGTTGTAATTCACAACGCAAATCCTTCTGCCTCAATCGTGACCTTACCAAACGGTAAAAAGTGGAGCATCCTTGCAAAGGGCTCAAAGATTGGAACCAAGGTTCTCGAGACTATTGCAGCCTCGAAGATCAGTGTTCCAGCACAATCTACGATGGTGCTTACTCAGTAAGCAACTCCATTTTTGTAGGTTGTAATCACTTTTATCGCAGGAATTGATATTGGTTCAACCTTTAATGGGTTGGTATCTAAGTGCACGAGGTCAGCCTGCATGCCGACTTCTATCCGGCCAAAGCGATCTTCGTTAAAGGCCTGAAAAGCTGCGTTCTCGGTATAGAAAACAAGACTTGATTCAACTGGAATAGCTTCTTCCGGACTCCATGGCTGCCCACCCGCAGGATCCTGTCGATGAGTCGGAACACCTAATGCCAGCAATGGAATCTGAGATGTAACCGGCCAATCACTGCCATAGCTAATTCGCGTACCGCTCTTAACCACCGTTGCAAGCTGATACTGGCGGTTGTTTCGTTCATCCCCAATACGCGGTGCGATCAACTCCTTATTCATGGGATCGAGATAAGTCCAGAGCGGTTGAAAATTTGCAATTACTCCAAGTGCGGCAAAACGATGCATATCTGAAGCATCAATCAGCTGAGCATGTGCAATTACGGGACGGCGATCCCATTTTGGATTTGTTGCAATCACTTTCTCAATTGTGTCGAGTGCCTGTCTTACTGCAGCATCGCCAATAGCGTGCATATGTAATTGGTATCCCTTGGCATCAAAGGCAAGGGCGGCCGCTAAAATCTCTTCATCGCTCCAAATCAACAAACCTGAAGTGTCAGGATCATCAAGATATGGTTGCAGAAGTGCCGCGGTGCCACTCGATAGCGCACCATCTCCAATAATTTTTACTGTTTGCGCGCGTAGCTTTGATGCATCACCGAGCGCTTCAATCTGTTGACGCAACTCGGTGAAATAGTCGAAACGCGCACGCCAGGTATCGGGTTGGGCTAAGAAGAAGAGACTGACATCAATTGTCAGCGCGCCTGACTTCTCTGCTGCGATATATGCCTCAGCCATACCTGGTTCGATCCAAGCATCCGTTGCACTTGTGACGCCACAAGAGAGATATTGGTCGCAGGCCCAGGCAATTGCAGCCACATCATTTTCAATAGTTCGAATAGGTGCATGGCGCATGATTAAATCGATTGCCAGTGGTTCGCGTAGCGTGCCGCGCGGTGACCCATCGCTATTGCGGGCAATTGTTCCGCCAACAGGATCTTTAGTGGTTGCAGTTATGCCCCCAACTTCGAGCGCTTTACTATTGACCCAAATCGTGTGGTGATCAACTGCCTGCAAGACAACTGGTCTATTTGCAACAGCGTCATCGAGCCACTGCGCCAGGAAATCGCCGCGGTCGACCGCCGCTGCCTCGTATGCACCGCCGATAATCCATTCAATCTCTGGGTGAGTATCTGCAAATTCTCTTACCGCTGCCACCATCTCTTCTACCGTTTGTAGACCGTTAAGCAATGGTCCTTGCCCTTCGCGTCCAGCAAAGAGCGGATGGGCGTGCGCATCAATGAAACCAGGGGCCAAAAATCCACCCTGAAGATCGACTTCAATGTCATTAGTTGATCTAGCGCCATCTATCTCGACGATGACGCCGCCATCTACGCGGAGTGTCTTGGCGTAACTAGCTTTGCCACGCCAGATTGTTCCATTGCTGAAGTAGGTTCCCATAGCGCAATTATCGCTGCGTAGCTCTCTTTGAAACGGTAACTGTAAGTCGTGCAGAAGTTGCAGGGGTAAGACCACTATTAGTTGGCGTGATCTTTGCCCAAATAGAGTGCACTCCTTGCACTGCAGGTTTCCAGGTACAAATCGCAGTTGTGGTCGGAGCGCTTCCGGTCGTCGAAACCGCCTTGCATGAAGGAATTCGTTTTCCATTGACAAAGAACTGAACTTTTCCAGGTACATCACCAACTACCGTGATTGTTGTGCTGACACCCTTGTAAATCAAACCCGAGAGCGTTGGCTTGGCTATCGCTGATGCCTCATTAACATCGGTAATGGTGACCGAGAGCATTTGAGTGGTCAGAATTGCGCCATCAAATACTCCGATATTTACCTTATAAACATTGTCAGAATTGGTATCTGTCCGAACCTCAAAATCTGGCGCCACTTTAAAGGTGAGCACCCCAGTGCTTGAATTTAAATTAAATTTATTTTGATCGAAGGAGTTATCGGCAAAGTACCAGCCGAGTGTTGTTCCTGAGTCAGGATCAGTGGCGGTGTAGGTAATAACTGATGTCTGATTCTCTGCAACAGATATTGAATGGGTCGAGGCCCCGCTATTGATCGTAATTACTGGCGCATCATTGTCATTATCGATCGTCAGAGATAGCGATTGAGTCGTGAGATTGCCACCGATATCTGTCGCAGTAATAGTGACTTCGAAGATGTTGTCCACATTGGCATCTGAGGCAACCTCGAAGTTCTTTGCCGTCAGCGATAGCGTTCCGCCACTTGTGAGTGCAAATGCTGCGGCATCATTACCGGATTTAGACCAGGTTACCCATTCGTCGGCCGTGTAGAGATGAGAGAATGCAGCATTTTCCAAGGTTGATGTGGCGATCGTGGCATCAGTTGAGCTCAGTGGACCAGTAACAACGGGTTCGAGATAGTCGGGAGTGCCGGTGGTTAATTCAAAGGCCAAAATACTCAAGCCCCAGGTTCGATAAGTTCCACTAAAGCGCATGTTGTATTCGCTACTCGTTAGAACCATTGACCATGAATTAGCTTGAGTAACCATCCCGCCCGCTTGGCATGCCGAAAGGAGGTATCCACCGCTTTTGAGCACAAACCAATATTGAGTGGCTGAGGCAACGGGTATGGATCCAATATATGTTCCGACTCGCGTTGCAACCGAAGCCCCAGATGCAGTTGCTGACGCTGCTAATGCGCTGGGTCGAAGGAAGCCGACTAAGGTGCCCGTCACCCCTGAGTTATTTGTCCAGATCTCAACCCGCGTCGCTTCAAAAGCAAAATCTTGTGCATTAGCTTCAAATTGCATTCGCATCTTTGTGATGGCGTTTCCAGAACCGGAATTGATTAAGAATGCATAATCCTGACCAACGCCCCAGTTGCAGCTCGTTGCAGGTCCGTAATTACTTAACTCAATTGTGTCTGTGATTGTGTAGCGAAAAATAACCACACCTGATCCACCTGCACCACCGGTTGAATCTGCTGAAGGCGAAACTTGTTGTCCTGCAGCGCCACCACCACCGCCCGTATTAGTTACACCATCGCACCCTTTTGAGCCAACAACACCGCACGACGTCGTCGCTCCTCTTCCTCCACCGTTGCCACCACCTCCGACGCCGCCAGCGCCTCCGTTATATGCACCTGATGAAGATGTGAATCCACCACCACCGCCACCGCCGAAATAGCCAGTGACGTTTGTTAGTTTGAGTCGAGTTGCAGTCGTCGTATCAAAACTACTTAACCACGTTGTACCAGCACCACCAGCACCGCCACCGAATTGAGTACCTGCTGTGCCCACACCACCAGCTCCGCCACCGCCACCGCCATACCAGCCACTTGTTAATCCACCGGTCGCACCAGCACTTCCTTGGCCAGATGTTCCTGCCGCCCCTGATCCGCTATAGGTACCGCCGCCAGATCCACCAGTGCTCGGTGAAGATTGACTACCTTTACCGCCACCTGTTGCAGTGCGAGTCGTGAGTGCACCAGACCCGATCCATTTTTCAACTATCGAATTAGAACCGTTTGTGCCTTCCACATAGGTTCCGCTCAAATAACCACCTGCTCCACCGCCACCAACAGTGATTGAGACGGTTGCAATATTTGTAACTGAAACAGATCCAACTTTAAGGACGCCTCCAGCACCGCCACCACCACCGTGACGCGGACCGCCGCCTCCACCGCCAGCAACAATTAACATATCAATCGCGCTAATTCCGATTGGCACATCCCATGTGCACGCCGCTCCCGCGTTCTTGAATGCGGTGTATATGTATCCGCCATGATTCGTTGATTTTGAAATACAGGTGGTGGCTGCTTGCGCAGGGGGAGAAGAAAAGAGAGAGGCAAAGAGAAGCCCAACAACGACTATGGCTCTCTTCTTGAATAACATGCTCGGATTCTAGCGCCCCGAAGCTAACGTCTAGTTGTTCGCTTGAGCACCCAGAATGAGCTGGGAGCAGAGGTACTGCGAGCAAAGGATGGATCAGAAGATACGAATTCTGCAGTCAGAGTCTGAAGCGCAGTCACCGCCGGCTTCCACTGACAGGTGGCGGTGTAATTTGGGTAGTTGCCACTCGTTGGTCGAGCAAGACACCCTGGAATTTTCTTTCCCGACCATAGAAAGCGAACAGATCCTGGGGCATTCACTGTGACGGTAATTGTCGTCACTATTCCTTTATATACATCTCCTGTCACAACGGGCGCTGATGTGATGGAATTTTCGTTAACGTTTGAAACGATAACAAAGAAAGTTCTAGAAGCGGCATTACCAACCGCGTCTGTGGTTGTTACAGCAATGTTGTAAATGTTATTCGCCCCGATATCTGCAGCAGCCTCAAAATCAGGAGATGCCTTAAAACGCAGATAGGCGGTAGCGGTTTCGATTTTGATGATATTAAAGAGAGCACCGTCGCTACCAGCTGCAATTACTAAAGTCGCAGAGTCATTGACGGTGATAGTGGCAGCGTTAAATGATGTCGCTATATTTTCAGTGACGGTGAAAGTATCGCTATTAGTAAATGCGGGCGGAGTGATATCAGGATTACCAGGACCAGGTGGGGGAGTGGCTGCTTCAGAGAGCCAAAATCTAGATGCCCCGTCATAATCACCAACAAGGTATTTACCAAGCCCATGGGAACGGCCAAAGTATGTAGCGTTGGTGAGAGCTGCACCTGTTGATGCGCCATTTACTGGGTTTGAAATAAGACAGTAAGTTGCAGTGACACCGGTAGCGGCACCGCATGCCGGTGTAGTCGCAGATGCGCCATCGGCATCTCCATTGAACACTAAGAAGGATGGACTCGTAGTTTGAAGGGCCCAGACTTTGTATCCACGAGCATGTCTAATTTGATAGAGATAAGTGCCGTCGGTGGCGATTCCGTGATCATCACTTGGCCAGCCAGTGATTGAATCTACGAGGACAAATTCAGCTGAGTATGTCAATGTAGTCGTCGCTCCGGTGCCAGCTGGTGTGTAAAGACGAAGCGATTTGCAGAACATAGTTGATGGGCATTGGCCGGCGCCGGTCCCGACGCCACCACTCCATGAAGCGGCAGCAGTCGAGGTTCCGACCGAACCGATTCGCCCATCAGGGAATTGAATAAAGTTTCCGTTGAGCCACCCTCCACCTGCAGGCAGTGGATTACCAGCCGGCAAGGAAATTGAATTCAGGGACCAATTGGATATAGCAATGCAGTAAATCGAATTAAGGGTAGTTGTATCTTTACGAAGATATAAACACCCATTACCAAAGACCAGCGCAAGTTGATCTGCTGCCACTAAATCCAGTCCCGTAACAAGATGGACTGAGACGAGAACGCCACTTGGCGTGGTCTTGCAGATGTATGCAGGGTTGGTACTTGGTCGAAAATAGATGTGAGTACCATCTGAAGTAATACCGCGAATTCCGGCAGATAAACAGAAGCTCCCGTTAGCAACGCTATTTGTATCTGCCACATTGATGATTGCGCCTCCGTTTCCGATGAGACGCGCAGCTGCCGGTACGGTCCAGATTGCAAATAATGTGGCACTCGCTGTCAGCGTAAAGGTGCTACCTGGTTGATATGTCGTTCCGGTTCCGGTACTTGATGTGTTCCAGCCAGCGAAGGTAAATCCTTGCCGGGCAAGTGTTCCCTGCCCAAGAACTGTATATGTTGTACCTGATGCCTGGGGTGATGAGGTTGGGACGCTGCCGGTTGTTATTCCCTTTTGGGTAACCGCTCCAACAATATCTGCATTTGCGTTATACAAAATTGTAAATGGATTGGCTTGCGCAGGTGCAACTATTGAAACCGATCCGAGAGCAACCAGCGCCAAGGCGAGAACAACTCTTGTGAAGGAGTTGTAGCACCGGGTCATGGCGTGAGTTTAGCGGGCAGTCCAGATTACTGGGAAAGCCAAAAAGTAGAGATTGTTCCTTTATCGGCAGCTTGCCTGCAGCCATGGACACGCTTTGTAAATCAGTGAAAATTTAGAGATTGCTTCAATTCCAGGCGTACTCTCAACCATGGCCGAAAAAGATAAAGAGCGTATAGAAACCTCGATATTGCCTATGAGGTATGTCGATATGGTGGAGGATGTTTTTCATGCAGTTCTTGCGGTAGCGCTCTTTGCTATTGGCATTGGCGCATTTTTCTTTAGCATCAAACGTCTGATTGAAACCGCGCCGTTCTTTCCTAACGGCATGATTCAAGGAGTCAATGACATCCTCTTTATTGTCATTATTCTTGAAATCCTCCGAACTGTTATTTCTCGCTTCACTGACGGCGTGTATCAGTTAGATAAGTTCCTCATCATTGGGGTCATCGCAGCTGTGCGTCACATCTTGACCGTGGGCGCATCACTTACTTTAGAGAGCGGAAAGAGTGACACCGCATTCGACCGCGCGATTGTTGAGATGGGCTTGAATTCACTCATTGTGGTTGCGTTAGTATTCGCGATATTCATGTCAAAGAGTGCGCATAGAAAGATGAAATAGGAGAGTAGAAAATGCCCATCTGTGCCAATCCCCAATGTGGCAAAGTTGTTGAAGGATTCGCTAAATTCTGTCCATATTGCGGTAAAGACTCAATAAGTAAGTTGGATAAGTCTGGTTGGCAAAGTGCCGAGCCCACCCAGATCACGATGGAAGCATTTGAAAAATCCATGCAAGTGCCGCCGCGCCATATTGAAAGAGCACCCTCGGCTCGTAAAGTCCGCCGTGCAACTCGCAAGGTAGGGAAAAAGTCTTTTTGGAGTAAGATTTTTAAGAATGGTTAGATTATATTGAGTCCAAATTATCTCAACGTTTTTCTAGCTAACTTCTATCTGCCAACCAGTACACACTATCCCGATCACGCTTCATAATCTCATTTTCAATCATATATCTGCGGATTGCAGCCGTATCATCGTGAAATCGAGCAATAATCTCGTTGATCTCT
>Ga0164293_10003292_pt1 | contig 13761 bp, 13 predicted proteins | sample GEODES118metaG_FD_111487 | JGI IMG/M metagenome (GOLD analysis project Ga0164293, IMG submission 111487) | Eutrophic lake water microbial communities from Lake Mendota, Wisconsin, USA - GEODES118 metaG | ecosystem: Environmental > Aquatic > Freshwater > Lake | place: USA: Lake Mendota... | reverse complement strand
GGTCAGGAAGGGTAACAGCCCGGGGCTATGATCCCAACCCCCATGAAGCTGATCCTCGCCAACCCCCGCGGTTTCTGCGCCGGTGTCTACATGGCCATCGACGTGGTCGACCAGATGCTGCAGCTCTGCCCGGGGGAGCCGATCTACGTCTATCACGAGATCGTGCACAACCGCCACGTGGTCGAGCGCTTCCGCGGCCGCGGCGTGAAGTTCATCGAGGACCTGGCCGAGGTGCCCGAGGGCAGCATGGTGGTCTTCAGCGCCCACGGCGTGAGCCCCGCCGTGCGCAAGCAGGCGGACGATCGAAAGCTCACGGCGATCGACGCGACCTGCCCGCTGGTCACGAAGGTGCACAACGAGGCGATCCGCTACGCGAAGGCCGGCTACCAGATCCTGCTCGTGGGTCACCTGAATCACCAGGAGGTGGTCGGCACCCGCGGCGAGGCGCCCGAAGCGATCCAGGTGGTCGAGTCTCCCGCCGACATCCCGCACCTGAACATCAAGGATCCGAACAAGCTGGTCTACCTGACGCAGACCACGCTGAGCACCGACGACGCCGACGTGATCATCAAGGCGCTCAAGGCGGCGTTCCCCAACCTGAAGGAACCGCCCTCGAGCGACATCTGCTACGCCACCACGAACCGCCAGCGCGCCGTGCGCGCGATCGCCCCCGACGCCGACCTGGTGCTGGTGGTGGGCAGCCGCAACTCGAGCAACTCGGTGCGACTGACCGAGATCAGCCAGAATGTCGGCACGAACGCGCGGCTCATCGACGACAAGAGCGAACTCCGGCCCGAGTGGTTCGAGGGCGTGAAGACCGTGCTGATCACGGCCGGCGCCAGCGCCCCGGAGGATCTGGTGCATGAGCTGATCGTCGAGCTGATCGAGCGCTACGGCGGCGAGGTCGAGCAGCGCGACATCTACAACGAGGAGGTCGAGTTCGGCCTGCCCGGCACCCTGAAGGATCTGATGCGCGGTCGCGGCGTGGACCCCGCGGGCCGTCGCGTGGTGCGCGAGGACAGCGGCCCCAAGCTGCATGACTGGCTCGAATCCCGCGGCATCCCGCACCGCACCGTCGACCTGACGATCGGCGCGACGAACTGACGCCGTGAGCGCCCCCGCCGCGTTCTTCGAGTTCGATCCGGAGGGCCTCAAGGCCTGGATGGTCGAGCATGGCCTGCCGGGCTTCGCGGCGCGGCAGCTGATGGACTGGGTCTATCGGCGCGGCGTGGCGGACCCGGAGCGCATGACGGATCTCTCCAAGGCCGCACGCGAACTCGTCTCTCGCGAGATGCGCTTCGAGCAGGGCGAGATCCGCCGGCACCTGCTCGCCACCGATGGCACGCAGAAGCTGCTGATGGCGTGGCCGCGCGATGCGGCGAGCCGGCCCGGTTCCCTCGCGTCGCTGCCGGTCGCCGGCGAGGATCCCGACGAGCGCCGCACCGAGTGCGTGATGATCCCGGCCGATGGGCGCAAGACCGCATGCGTGTCGAGTCAGGTGGGTTGCCCGGTGGGCTGTCGCTTCTGCGCGAGCGGCCTCGGCGGCCTCGAGGGGAACCTGACGCGAGGGCGCATCGTGGAGCAGGTGTGGCGACTCGGTCGCCTGGAACATGTGGATCGCATCAGCCACGTGGTGTTCATGGGCATGGGCGAGCCCCTGGCAAACTTCGATGCGGTGACCGGCGCGATCCGAACGCTCAACGCGGACTGGGGCCTCGGCATCGGCGCTCGACGCATCACGGTGAGCACCGTGGGCCTTCCCGCGGCGATCCAGAAGCTCATGGGCTTCGACATTCCGGTCACGCTCGCGCTGAGCCTGCATGCCCCGACCGACGAACTGCGACGGCAGATCATCCCATGGGCCGAGTACAGCACGATTCCCGAACTCCTTGAGGCATGCCACGAGTGGTTCCAGAAGACTGGCCGCGAGATCACGCTGGAGTACATCCTCCTTGGCGGCTTCAACGACGCTCCCGAGCACGCCGTGGAACTGGCGCGTCTGGCCCGCTCGATCCGCGCCAACGTGAACCTGATCCGCTGGAACGAGGTCGACGGGTTGCCGTATCTCCGGCCCGACACCGAGCGCGTGCACGTGTTCCAGGACACGCTTCGAACGCGCGGCGTGAACACGCACATCCGCGCCAGCCGCGGCCGCGACATCAAGGCGGCCTGCGGACAGCTGCGTCACGAATCACGCGCCCACTGAGCGCTCACGCGTTGCGCATGGCCTGCGCCGTCAGGTCACGCACGTCCGACGCGTCAAGGCCGAGCAGCTCGCCTCGCGCCGCAAGATCATGCAGCCGACCCAGGGCGCGCGCGAAGTTCGGGGCACACGACGGCTCGGAGGCGGCACGCGCGCACAGTTCCACCACGGCATCGCGAAGGTCGCGCGCCGCGGGCCTGCCGCGAACGCCGTGCGGCAGCAGTTGTCCGACGGTGCGCAGCACGCGCGCGGGCCAGTCGCTCGAGCGGAAGTCGAGCCGGATGAAGCGGCCGAGCAACGTGCCCTCGGCGCGGTACAGGAATCGTCGCTCCATGCGATCGCCGCGACCCGGACGCACGTCGAGGCGCCGACGCGTCAGCCGACGCTGCTCGGGACTCGTGCACATGGTGGCCACGTAGATGCCGTCCCGAAGCAGCATCGCCTCCGCCAGCGGCAGCGCGGCGAGTTGCGCCAGGCCCTCCACGGCGAGCAGCGAATCGACCAGCCGTGCGTACGCCTCGGCGTAGCTCACGCCACCCCACAGCCAGCACCGGTGGAGGCCGTTGACCAGGTCACGCTGCGCCTGAAGCAGCCGCGCATCGCGCCGCCACCCACCCGTGCGACGCAGCAACTGGCCAAACAGCGGCCTCAGCCGCCGCGCCGCACGCGTGCCACCGATTCCACTGCGCGAGATCTCGAGCAGGAAGCGCCGCACCAGTGCCACCGGATGGTCCGGATCCCGTCGGCGCGCCTCCTCCGGCTCGATGGCCTCCGCGCCGAGAATCCGGCCGAAGCGCATCGCCTCAAGACAGCGCCCGAAACCCCGCGCCTCCGCCCGCTGCAGCGCGGCCTCGAGCGCCTGCACCGACACCGGGACGAGCCCCCGCTGGAACGCGACGCCAAGCATGACCAGATCGGTCAGTCGATCCGTCAGGAACGTGCGCCTGCAGATGGTCGCGACGTCGCGGACGAACGCGTGGTCGGGCCGACATGCGAGCACGAGCGCCTGCTCCAGTCCGTGCGCCGCGCGCACGCGGGCCTCGTCCACCTGGTCGTCCAGCACGCCGTCATTCGCGACGACGTAGGTCCGCAGAGGATCACTCACGCGCAGGAACGGATCGGGGCCGATGGCACGAAGCGTCTCCACCGCGTCCATGCCGAGCAGCAGGTCGGCCTCGCCGTAGGGCGTGAGCGCCGCGAGCGCACGATCGTTCGCCTCGAGTCGCGTGAACAGCACCTGACTCCAGGCGCGCCGGCCCGGTCCGATCGGCGTGGTCTGAAAGGCCGACTGCACGCGGTAGCCCATGGCGCGCCCCGCCTCGCACAGCACCCACGCGGCCACCCCCGGCGCTTCTCCGCGCCAGCCTGCCAGGTGCGCGCGCCAGCGTCCCGCATCCGCGTGGATCACGCGCGGCGGCGCGGGACGGGGTGCGCCCGGCTCCAGCTGCTCGGGCCGCGGCGGCTTGCTTCGCACCACCTCGACCTGCTCGAACATCGGACGCACGCGGGCCTCGAAACGCGCGTTCGCCCGGTCCTCGAGCACCTCCACCACGAGCTCGGTTCGGACAGGATTGGTGCCGCGTTCCAGCCCGCGCTCCACCATCACCTCGGCTGGCGCGGGTCGCACATCGCACGCCGCGTCGGCGGGCCAGATGGCGCGCTGCATCGGCACGAAACCGAGGCGGTCCGCCTCGGCCAGTCCGCGCTCGAGTGCAGCCACGTCGCGGCGCGCAGGCGGGCCGTCCTGCCCCACCACCACCGAAAGACCGTCGCGCAGGGCCGCGGCGCGAAGCAGTTCGCGGAACGCGGCTCGGTCGTTCAGGTCGCCTCGCGTGACCGAGACGGGCGCGACCGATTCGGCCGGCACCGCCGCGCGCGTGAGCCGTTCGGGATCCGGCCCGGGCTCATCCCCGAGATCGCACACCACCAGCACGCGCGGACGGATCTCGCGCGCCGCCTGCCGCACCGCCGCGACACCCTCGGCCACGAAGCGCCGGCGATCCCAGACCTCGACCGTGGCGACCCGCTCCGCCTCCGCGGGCGGGGCCTCCAACCCGGGGCTCCACATCGCGGTCACCACGCCGCCGGCCGCAACGGCACGCTCGGCGAGTTCGGTCGCCACCTCGCTGATCATGCCGCGCACGGCATCGATCGCGCCGCTGGCGCCCAGGCCCAGGCCACGATCCGGAACGGGCCACCGTTCGAGACGCTCATCCGCGCGCGCGAGCCGACGCTCCATCGTCTGCCCGGGCCGAACCTGCTGCAGCAGATGCACGATCTTGCGCGCCAGGATGCTTGGACGCGTGCCGTCGTTGATCTCCAGGCGGGGCGCGTATTCGCCGTCGGACGGCAACACGTCCCACCACAGGCTCGCCAGACGCTCGCCCGAGCGCCGCCCCGCCTCCGCCACGCCCAGCAACTCGGACGCCACGCTGCCGGGCCGCGGCTCCAGCACCACCACGTTGGCGCAGCGTGCGAAGAGGCGGAGCGCCGACGCCTCGTCGACGGGCGTCGCGAGTCCCAACGCGAGCATCGGCACCCGACCGGAAAGCCCGAGCTCGTCCAGCAAGTGACGCGCGGCCAGGGCGCAGGGCCCGATCGCGACCACCCCCCACGGCTCGCTCTCGCCAGGCGATGGCAGGCTGCGCAGCTGGTTCAGCTCCAGTCGTCGCCCGATCGTGAGCGGATCCTCGACCTCGGCCGGGAGCGCGGCCCGCCGCACCCGGCGACTCTCGAGCGCGAGATCGACACGCTCGAGCACCCGGTTCGGATGCATCGCCAGCGTGTCGAGCGATCGCAGCAGACTCACATGCACCGCGATCGCGACCGTCACGCGCGCGGCGTGACTCATGCGATAGGCGTGCTGGATGGCCTCGCGCAGCCCGTCCAGATCGTGCGGTGCCAGGCACGGGATCCCGAGCGAGCGTGCCGCACGGATGGGGCACGCGCCCGGGGAGAGGTACGGATTGTCCTCCAGCAACAGCACGGCGGAGCCACCGCCAACGACTTCCCGAGCCCCGTCACGCCAGGCCGCGGCGCACGCGATCTCCAGCTGATCGTTCGGCACGCAGACGAGCGCGCGCTTGCCCATCGCCGCGGCGCGAACCGCCAGCGACACGCCGCGCGCGGCGTCGACCACCGGCACCAGCCTCACGCCATGGCGATCGAGCGCCTCCGCACTCCGTTCGTCCGACAGGACCCGGAAGATGCCCTCGAGCGGCGGGCGCCGAGGCGAGAGCACCTCGTGCACCTGCAACTCGCACTCCACCACGCCCTTCAGCAGCGCGTCGAAGGCCGTGCAGAGCGCATGACCCTCGCCACGGGCGAGCGGTGGTCGCCATGTCGCGACCTCAAGCGTCTCGGCGGCGTTCAACGACCGGCCTCCGTGGGCCACGGCAACGTCCCCGCCAGCAGCATGTCCACCGCGTGCGCGAAGCCGTCCTGCGCATGATGCGGCGCCACGTGGTCCGCGTGTTCCAGCAGGCGCGGATCCGCGTTGCCCATCGCGATCGACAGCGCGGCCTCGCGCAGCATCTGCAGATCGTTCAACCCGTCACCCACGGCCACCACACGATCATGACCCATGCCGCGCGCGGCGCAGACGCGCTTCAGCATCGTCCACTTGTCGCTCTCGGGCGCATAGATCTCGAGCAGGTGCGTCACGCTGCCGGTGGCCTGCTCGGCCGTCACGGCACTCCAGGCCTGCACGCTCGCCCGATCCCCGAAACGTGCGCGCATCTGCGCGCACACCGGCGCAAGCCGATCGGCCCGGTCGATCGCCCCCACGCGCAGCACATGCTCGTGCCCCACCGCCTGCGACGCCTCGATGGATTCCACATGCCGAACGGGAACGGCATGCTGGTCCAGCCACCACGTGGTCGCGGGATCAAGCCTTCCGGTGCCGACCATGCAGTAGTCGTGGTCGCAGGCGTGGTGATCGCGAAGCAGGTGCGCCACCAGTCCCTCGGCCACCAGCGCGGCGGCCAGTTCACCCACCAGCGGAGCCTCCAGGGCGATCCGCTCGATGGTCTCGCCCGTGCGCGCGTCGCTCAGCACGCTGCCACCGGCGGTGACGGCCACGCCCTCATGACCGATCGCCTCGAGCGTGCGGCGGCTCTCGCGCCAGCTTCGGCCGGTTGCGGGGACCAGCAACCATCCAGCCTCGCGAAGGCGGTCCACGGCCCGCCGGTTGCCCTCGCTCACGCGGCCGCGGCCGTCCAGCAGGGTTCCGTCCAGGTCGACTGCGATGAGGCCTGCCATGGAAATCGGAGCATACGGAAACGCGGGGCGCAGCCGCTACACTGTTCCCCCCATGGACAAGCGCCTGAAGGACATCCAGCAAGGCACGCTCACCGAGAGCCGCCTCAACAGCGACTTCCTCTTCTGGCTGAAGGAGAAGGGGCCGAACTGGCTGCTGGCGATCCTGCTCGGCCTGTGCGCGGTGCTGGGCTGGAACTGGTTCGATCAGCGCCAGAAGGCCGCGCGTGACGTCGCATGGACCGAGTTGGCCGAGGCGTCGTCGCCACAGGCGCTGCTGGACATCGCGGATCGCCATCAGGCGGTCGACGCGGTGTCCGCGCTGGCCATGCTGGAAGCCGCCGACCGCTACATGGAGGCCGTGCGCAGCGGCAAGCGCTTCGACCGCGACGCGGGTGCGCCTGACGTGGCCGTGACCCCGGAGTTGCGCGCGCAGTACCTCGACGAGGCCGATCGACTCTACGCCGCGGTCGCCGAACGACTCGACGCGCACCCTGCACCCGAGACGCTGGTGGTCGCAAGCGCATGGTTCGGACGAGCCGCCGTCGCCGAAAGCAAGGGCGACGCGAAGACCGCGGAGTCGCACCTGAAGTCGGCGCAGGCCGCCGCGAAGACCTTCTATCCGGCCGTGGCCTCCGCCGCCGACGAGCGCATCGCCACGCTGAGCTCGCTGTCGAACCGTCCCCCGCTGCCCTCGCGCCCCAAGGCCGTCGTGCCGATCGCGCCCACGCCCACCGATCCGATGCAGGTCCCGACGGGCGAGGTGACGGCGAGCGAGATCGACGCGCTCACCGGGCAGGCTCCCGCCACGCCGGCGCCCGAGACGCCAGCGCAGCCCAAGTGACCGAATCGTCCGAGGAACCGCTCCTCGACCCCGAATCCTCCGAAGGCGAGGACGAGGCCCCCCTGCGGCTGGAGTTCGAGCTTCAGCACGACCTCGACAAGCGTCTCGACCGCTATCTGGTCGACCGGGCTCCAACCCTCAGCCGCACGCAGATCCAGCGCCTGATCGAGGAGAACGCCGTCACGGTGAACGGGCGCGTCGCGAAGGCCAGCACCCGCCTGCGCAAGGGCGACCACGTGATCGCGCTGCTTCCGCCACCGCCGAGCGAGCACATTCCGGCCGATGACATCCCGCTCGACGTGCTCTTCGAGGATGACGACCTGATCGTGGTCAACAAGCAGGCCGGGCTCATCGTGCATCCCGCACGCAGCCACAAGCGCGGCACGCTGGTGAATGCGCTCGCCTGGCGCTTCCGACACGTGACCGGAGGTTCGCTGAGCACGGTCGGCAAGGAGTTCGCGCGTCCCGGCGTGGTGCACCGGCTGGACAAGTGGACCACCGGCGTGATGGTGGCCGCGAAGGGCGACACGGCGCACTGGCGTCTGGCGAAGCAGTTCGAGAGGCGCACCACCGGCAAGCGCTATCTGGCCGTGGTGCACGGAAGTCCGGAGCCCGACACCGACCGCATCGACCTGCCGCTCGGCAAGCACGCCACGATCCGCGAGATGTACGCCGTGCGATGGGACGACACCGGCAAGCCCAGCCAGACGATCTACCGCGTGCGCGAGCGCTACGAGGGATTCGCGCTGGTCGAGCTGGAACTCCTCACGGGCCGCACGCACCAGATCCGCGTGCACATGAGCCATCTTGGCTGGTCACTCGCGGGGGACGACCTCTACGACGGCAAGCATCTCTGCGCACGGGATCTCGGCCTTCCCGGCGACCCCGAGCGCCCCGTGATCGAGCGTCAGGCGCTGCATGCCTCGCTGCTCTCCTTCGAGCACCCGATCACGCCGCGTCCGATGACCTTCACCGCACCGCTGCCGTCGGATCTGCAGGAACTCGTGCAGGCGCTGCGCGCGAAGGGCTTCCAGGCCGTCGATGCGCCGGGCAGCAGCCTGGATCTGGCCGCGCTTGGCATCCCGCGCTGAGTCACGCCAGCGAGACGTCGAGATCGAGCGCCTCGCGCAACCGCCGCAGATAGTCCGCGGCCGCGATCTCCTCGGCCCCGAGGGACAGGACATGGTCGTTCGCGTACTGGCTGTCGAGCAGCGCGAACCCGCGCTCGCGCATGCGTCCCACCAGCCACGCGAGACAGGCCTTGCTCGCGTTGGTGCCGCCCGCCTCGGGACGCACGAACATGCTCTCCCCGAAGAACGCGCCACCGAGCGAGACGCCGTAGAGACCGCCGACCAGTTCGCCGCCCCGCCACGCCTCCACGCTGTGCGCGTGACCAAGCGCGTGCAGCGCCGCGTAGGCGTGCACCATCGCCTCGCTGATCCACGTGTGATCATCCTGTCGGCGCGGTGCGGCGCACGAGCGCATCACCTGCTCGAAGGCGGTGTCGAAGCGGATCACCAGGTCGCTTCGGCGCAGCGCACGGAGCGTCGCCTTGGGAAGCGCGAACTGCGCCAGGTCGAACACGCAGCGCGGATCGCAGGTGTAGAGGTGGATGCGGCCGCTGCCGGGCTCGGCCATCGGGAAGGCGCCATTGGCGTAGGCCGAGAGCAGCGCTTCGGGCGACAGGTCCACGGATGGCGGCTTTCGTGCCACGTGCGGGCCCATTCTGCCCGTTTTTCAGCGGTCGGTTGAACCAACCCCCGGGTTCCGGTAGTCTCTTCCGCCTCGGGCCGTCGGTGACGCCCTCCCGCAAGGAGGTCGGCTCCGCACGGGGCACGCCGTCGCGGCTGACGGGTGCTCCGGCCTCGAAGACAGCCGCGGCGAAGGGATGGTCCCTCGACCGCGAAACCGGCTCCGTGCCGGCCGTTCAGGTCCTGGTCGAACCCCCTTCGGAGACGCGCCCCGCAGCAACGATCGACAACCCGCGCGAAGGCCTGCCGCGAAATCGCGGCTAGGATCATCGCCGTCTGGCCCGTGGTGTAACGGTAGCACAGGTGGTTTTGGTCCATCTAGTCCTTGTTCGAATCAAGGCGGGCCAGTTCAGTCACTCGCGCGGGGCGCGCCCAACGCCCCATGAGCAACACCGCCCAACAGCCTCCACTCTCGTCGATCGTGCTTGCCGCCGGCAAGGGCACGCGCATGAAGAGCGACCTGCCGAAGGTCATGCATCCGGCCGCAGGCGAGCCCATGGTGAAGTGGGCCGTGAAGGCGAGCCGCGAGGCCGGGGCGAAGGAAGTGGTGCTGGTGGTGGGTCACATGGCGGAACTCGTGACCGCCGCGTTCCAGCACGACGTGCCTGCCTGCCACTTCGTCACGCAGCAACCGCAACTCGGCACCGGCCACGCGGTCGACCAGGCGCGACCGCTCTTCGCGAAGGGCCTGCTCGGCGAGCACTGCTTCGTGCTCTGCGGCGACGGCCCCCTGATCCGCGCCGAAACGCTGCGCACGCTGCTCCAGCGGCACCTGACCAGCGGCGCCGCCGCCAGCCTGGCAACCAGCGTGGTGAACGACCCGACCGGCTACGGCCGCATCGAGCGCGACGCGCAGGGGCGCTTCCGCCGCATCGTGGAGCAGAAGGACGCGACCGAGACGCAGCGCGCGATCCGCGAGATCAACCCCAGCTACTACCTGTTCCGCACGGCCGACCTGTTCAACGCGCTCAGCCGCGTGACCAACCAGAACGCCAGCGGCGAGTACTACCTCACGGATGTCTTCGAGCTGCTGCTCAAGGACGGCAAGCGCGTGGAAGTGGTCGACGCGGTGCCGCCCGAGGACGTGCTCAGCGTGAACACGCCCGAGCAGCTCGCCGAGGTCGACGCGATCCTGCGTCGACGCCTGGGCTCGCACACCCCTGCACGGAGCCACGCATGAGCGCCACCGACCAGGACCACCTGAAGATCTTCGCCGGCACCACCGGCCACGCCCTTGCCTCCGCGATGTGCCAGCACCTCGACCTGCCGCTTGGACAGGCCGAAACCAAGGTCTTCCCCGATGGCGAGCTGCTGGTGAAGCTCGACGAGGACGTGCGCGGCCGCGACTGCTACGTGGTGCTGAGCACCTGCGCGCCCGTGAACGACAGCCTGGTCGAGCTGCTTGTCTTCATCGACTGCCTCCGCCGCGCCAGCGCCAAGCGCATCACCGCCGTGATGCCCTACTTCGGCTACGCGCGCCAGGACCGCAAGGACGAGGGCCGCACGCCGATCACCGCCAAGCTGGTGGCGAACCTGATCACCGCCGCGGGCGCGAATCGCGTGCTCTGCATGGACCTGCACGCCGCGCAGATCCAGGGATTCTTCGACCTGCCCGTGGACCACCTGACGGCGGGACCCGTGCTCATGGAGCACTTCCGGCGCGTGCTTCCCTCGTTCGGGCCCACCGCCGTGCTGAGCCCCGACGTGGGCAATGCCAAGACCGCGAACATGTTCGCCGACCAGCTCGGCCTCGACCTCGCGATCATCGAGAAGCGCCGCACCGGCGCCACCGACGTGAAGGCGCGCAACGTGATCGGCGACGTGAAGGGCAAGACGGTCCTCATGTTCGACGACATGATCACGACCGGTGGCACCGTGCTTGAGGCCGCCCGCGTGGCGCGCGAGCGTGGCGCGACCGCGGTGTACGCGGCCTGCACGCACGCCGTCCTCGCCGGGCTGGCCATCGAGCGCCTCGCCAGCCCCGAGATCACCGGCCTGGTCGTGACCGACACGATTCCCGCCGACGGCCGTCTCGATCCGCTGAAGGGCAAGCTGACCGTGCTCAGCGTCGCCCGCATGCTGGGCGAGGCGGTGCACCGCATTCATCACGATCTGAGCGTCAGCGCGCTCTTCCGCGAGGGCATGGGCCCCCGCCGCTGAATCCGACTCTTTCACCCCGTTTCACACAAGGAGAACACACCATGTCGAAGAACACCCCCACCCTCAAGGCCGCGCCGCGTGAGCGCCTCGGCTCGCGCTACGCGAAGCGCCTGCGCACCTCGGGCAAGCTGCCGGGCGTGCTCTACGGCCACGGCACCGCGCCGATGTCGATCACGCTCGACGAGAAGGAGACCGTCACCTCCCTGAAGGCTGGCGCCCACGTGGTCAAGCTGGCGATGGAAGGCGGCTCCACCGAGACCTGCCTGGTCAAGGACCTGCAGTTCGGCTGGATGGGCGACAACGTGATCCACGTCGACCTTGCCCGCGTCGATCTGGACGAAGTGGTGACCGTGAAGGTCCGCCTGCAGTTCGTCGGCACGCCCGAAAGCGCCAAGAAGCCCGGCGCCGTGCTGACCCATGACGTCACCGAGCTCGAGATCGAGTGCAAGGTGCGCGACATTCCCGAGGAGATCCGCGTGGACCTCGGCGGCATCACCGCCGACGTGTACACCGTGAGCGAGTTCAAGCTGGCCGAAGGTCTGAAGGCCGTCACCGATCCGCACGCCGCGCTGAGCCGCGTCGTCACGATCGCCGAGGAGGCCGAAGGCGAGGCCGCTGCCCCGACCGCAGGCGCCGAGCCCGAAGTGCTCACGGCGAAGAAGGACAAGGAAGGCGAAGGCGCCGCGCCGGCCGCAGGCGCGAAGGCCGCCGCCCCCGCGAAGGAGGCCAAGAAGGGCTGATCGGACTCGATCGGACCTTCCCGGAAGCACGTCATGCGACTCATCGTCGGCCTCGGCAATCCAGGCATCGAGCACCAGGGCACGCGCCACAACGCGGGCTTCGAGGTGCTGGATCGGCTGGCGCGCCGCTTCGGGGATCCCCCGGGCGGCGCGGCCAAGGCGCGTTTCGCGGGCCTCCTTGTGGAGGCCCGCATCGGCGACGAGCGCGTGCTGCTGCTGAAGCCCACCACCTTCATGAACCTGTCCGGCGCGAGCGTGCTGGAAGCCGTGCGCTTCCACAAGCTCGAGGCCGCGACCGACCTGCTGGTGGTGACCGACGACTTCTCCCTGCCCTGCGGCGCGATGCGCCTTCGGGGCCAGGGCGGAGACGGCGGTCACAACGGGCTGGCCGACATCTCCCGCAGGCTTGGGTCCGACACGTGGGCCCGTCTGCGCGTGGGTGTCGATCCGCCGGGACGCGTCCCGACCGAGCGCTACGTGCTGGGGGTGTTCACCCCCGAGCAGCGCGAGCGCCTGGATCCGGGACTCGACGAGGCCGCCGACGCCGCAGCCTGCTGGGCCACCCAAGGCCTGGAGGTCGCCATGAACCGTTTCAACCGCCGCGGGGTTGGAGCCCCCGGCAAGGAGGCGTGAGCGGGAACCGAATCCCCCGCCTCCACGCACGACACAACCGTTTCTTGAATCAACACCAGAAAGGACACTGACATGGACGCAACGATCACTGCCGAGCGCACCCGCCCCTACGAGGGCATGTTCCTCTTCCCGCAGTCGGCCACCGCCGACCTGCAGGGCGCCGTCGACCACGTGAAGGAGATCCTCGGACGCAGCGGCGCCGAGATCCTCTCGATCGCCAAGTGGGACGAGCGCCGTCTCGCTTACGACATCAAGGGCAACAAGCGCGGCCTGTACGTGCTCGCGTTCTTCCGCGTGCTCAGCACCAAGCTGGCCGCGATCGAGCGCGACTGCAACCTCAGCGAGAAGCTGCTGCGCAGCATGGTGACCCGTGCGGATCACCTGACCGAGGAGCAGCTCCGCAACGCCGAGGCGATGCAGCGCACCGCCGATGAGGCGCGCCTGCGTGGCGCCGACGAGCCGGCCCCCGAGGCCGAGCCGGCCTGAGCCCACGCCTGAACCGACAGGTTCTCCACGCGGCCCCGCCATGCGCGGGGCCGCGATCTTTTTGGGGAATTCCGCCGGAGAAAAGGCCCGTGTCCGAAGTGTGTCCACGGATCCACGTAGAATGCAGGCACGCAACAAGGAGGTGCGTTTCAGATGGCAAGTTTCAACAAGGTGATGCTCATGGGCAACCTCACGCGTGACGTGGAGTTGCGTTACACCCCCAACGGAAACCAGGCGGTCGCCAACTTCGGCATCGCGTGCAACCGCAAGTTCAAGACCCAGTCCGGCGAGGAGCGCGAGGAAGTGACCTTCGTCGACTGCGAGGCCTGGGGCCGAACGGGCGAGATCATGAAGGAGTACCTCTCCAAGGGTCGGCCGGTCTTCGTCGAGGGCCGTCTCAAGCTGGACCAGTGGGAGGACAAGGAAGGCAAGAAGCAGTCGAAGCTGCGTGTGGTGGTCGAGAACTTCCAGTTCATCGACTCCAAGGGCGGCGGTGGCGGCGGCGAACGCGCCACGGGCAGCCGCGGCAATCAGGCGAGCCAGCAGGCTCACCAGGAAGTCGCCGAAGCGGACATCCCCTTCTGAACCTTTCGGTGCCTGCGGCTGTCGGTCCCAACCGGGCCGTTCCACCGCAGGACCCCGATTTCGGCGCGAACAAACCGCCTCAGGGCCCCTCCAAGGGCCTTG
>Ga0164293_10003289_pt1 | contig 13763 bp, 13 predicted proteins | sample GEODES118metaG_FD_111487 | JGI IMG/M metagenome (GOLD analysis project Ga0164293, IMG submission 111487) | Eutrophic lake water microbial communities from Lake Mendota, Wisconsin, USA - GEODES118 metaG | ecosystem: Environmental > Aquatic > Freshwater > Lake | place: USA: Lake Mendota... | reverse complement strand
GGCGCAACGGCGGCCGCATCGACTTCAGCAGTGGCAGCTAAAAACTTAGGAATGGCATTCATAGAATCGCTCCAAATAATTGATTGGAGCCGAATCGGGATCTATTCCAGCTGTGCCGGAATGCGCTCCCAGCATCGGCATTATCCGTACTGGTACGAAGGGACTCTCTCAACCTGGCGACTTGCCAAGTACCCCCGCATAATGGTGCAAAGTATAGGGCTTCTTGCTTCGTTTGGGAGAAGAACCCCTTAGAACTCAGTCAAGAATGATCAGATTGTCGCGGTGCATGAGTTCGGTTTCTGACACACTACCAAGAATGTCAGCGATTTTGGTCGAGGGCTGACCCATGATTCGGCGTGCATCCGCGGCGGAGTAATTAACCAAGCCTCGTGCACATTCCTTACCGCTTGGATCAATACAGGCGACGACGTCACCTGGTTCAAATTCACCTCTGACCTCTTTGACTCCGATTGGTAATAGGCTTTTGCCTTCCTCAATGAGGGCGCGTGTCGCGCCTGCATCTAGAACAAGTTGACCCCGCATTCTCAGGTGGTCGGCCATCCATTGCTTTCGGGCAGACAGCACGGGAAGCTCGGCGCGAAGCTCGGAACCAATGCATTCCCCAGCGGCCAAGCGAACCATCACGTCTTGCTCGCGTCCTGAAGCGATCACCGTATGCGCTCCACTGCGCGCAGCGCGTTTTGCCGCCAGAATTTTGGTGAGCATGCCACCTTTGCCGATACCTGAGCCGGTGCCGCCCGCCATAGCTTCTAGGTTTGAATCGCCCGCGCATGCGTGCGCCACAAACTTGGCGGCGGGATTTTTCCGAGGATCCGATTCGTAAAGTCCGCGTTGATCGGTCAGGATAATGAGGGCATCCGCCTCGATTAGGTTTGTAACGAGTGCACCAAGAGTGTCGTTATCACCAACAGCGATTTCATCGGTCGCAACGGTATCGTTTTCATTGACGATGGGCACAACGCCGAGTCGCAATAACGCGAAAAGGGTCGAGCGTGCGTTGAGATAGCGCTGGCGGTCAGCGAGGTCTTCGTGCGTAAGCAGAATCTGTGCCGTGCGCAGATTGTGCTTGGCAAAGGCTACTTCATAAGCTTGTGCCAGACCCATTTGGCCAACTGCTGCCGCTGCTTGTAACTCGTGCATCGAGGTTGGGCGCTTGTCCCAGCCGAGACGCGCCATTCCCTCGGCAATTGCGCCGCTTGATACCAGCACAACTTGCTTACCCTGCTGTCGCAAGGCGGCGATTTGTGCGGCCCATTGTGCAACGGCTTCACGATCTAAGCCTTTGCCATCGTTCGTGACAAGGGAAGAGCCCACCTTAGACACGATGCGGGAGGCCGAAGCAATGACAGAGACTTGAGCGGGAGAGGCGGTCATGGCGGGTGACGGTGTTTAGTCAGTGTTGGGGGCAGGCCCGTCGCTACGGGTTTCGTCAAAACGGGGATCTTCAGCGACATAGGTGCCGTCTGCTTTATCTTCTGCGATATTGTCTTCTTGACGATAAGCGTCAATAGCGTCCTGCAGATCCCAAATCAGTTGCTGCGTGCCATCGCCAGACAGGGCGGAGATGGCATAGGTTGGGCCTTTCCATTTGTATTCTTTGCAGAAGCGTTTTTTCACCTCTTCTGGGTTGGGCACCATGTCCAGCTTATTCAGGACAAGCCAGCGAGGCTTGTTATAGAGGGTCTCGTCATACAGACGCAACTCTTCCACAATGGCGCGTGCCTCGCCTACTGCGCGTGCAACGGCATCCTCATCGGGATCATGCGAAGAAACATCGACAATGTGCAACAAAATCCGCGTGCGTGACAAATGCCGCAAGAAAAGATGGCCAAGACCTGCGCCTTCAGAAGCGCCTTCGATCAGGCCTGGAATATCTGCGACAACAAAGCTGCGGGACTCAGAGGTTCTGACAACGCCAAGGTTTGGGTGCAGGGTCGTAAAGGGGTAATCGGCAATCTTTGGTCTTGCGTTCGATATGCGGCTAATCAACGTGGATTTGCCGGCGTTGGGCATGCCCAGCAAGCCGACGTCCGCCAGAACTTTGAGCTCCATCCGCAAGCGCCGTTGTTCGCCTTCTTTGCCGGGAGTCCATTGCTTTGGAGCACGGTTCACGCTGGACTTAAAGTGCACATTACCGAGTCCGCCAGCGCCGCCTGCAGCCAGAACGACTTTTTGGCCGTGACGCGTCATGTCAAAGAGCTCTTCACCCGTCTCGGCGTCAAAAATGATGGTCCCGACAGGTACGCGCAGTGTGATGTCATCAGCCGCGGCGCCATACTGGTCCGCGCCGCGTCCGTGCTCTCCGTTGCGGCCTACATGTTTGCGAGCATAGCGGAAGTCAATCAAGGTGTTGATGTTGCGATCAGCAGTGGCTAAGACGCTACCGCCTTTGCCGCCATCGCCACCATCCGGTCCACCCTTAGGGATGAATTTTTCGCGGCGAAAGCTATGCGAGCCATTGCCACCTTTTCCGGCAATGACTTCGATGGTGGCTTCGTCGACAAATTTCATAGGTGGATACCGTTAAATAAAAAGCCCTGCCGCGCGCGACAGGGCTTTAAGGACTGGCTTGCGGATTACTCTGCCGCGATAATCGACACGGTCGATTTGCTCAGCTTGCCTTTGACTGCAAACTTAACGTGACCGTCGGTTAACGCATAAAGAGTGTGATCCTTGCCGATACCGACATTGGTACCTGGGTGGAACGTTGTACCGCGCTGACGCACGATAATTGAACCGGCCGGGATCAGTTCGCCGCCGTAGGCTTTAACGCCTAGACGTTTCGATTCTGAGTCGCGACCGTTGCGGGTAGAGCCCCCGCCTTTTTTCTGTGCCATTTTTTACTCCTGGTGCTTTTCCGTGATTCGATGAAACAGGCAATTAAGCCTTGATCTCACCAATAAGAATCTCGGTGTAGTTTTGACGGTGGCCCTGATGCTTCTGATAGTGCTTGCGACGACGCATCTTGAAGATCGTGACCTTGGCATGGCGTCCTTGCGCAAGAACTGTAGCTTTAACCACCGCGCCAGCCACAAGCGGAGTGCCAATCTTTAATTGGTCACCTTCGCCTACGGATAGCACCTGGTCTAGCGTAATCTCTTGCCCAATGTCTGCCGGTATCTGTTCTATTTTAAGTTTTTCGCCAGTAGCAATGCGATACTGCTTGCCACCAGTTTTTACGACCGCGTACATGGGTTAACCTCTTGTTTTAGTGCAAATGGAATCCCGGCAAAACGCCGAGCCAGACATAATAGCGTCTAACCACTTGAAAGTCAAAAGAAAGTCCTGTGCATAAGCTCTCAAATCTGCTGGCCCTCGTGGCTAAAGACATGGCTGAAGTCGATGCTGTGATCCGTTCTCGCCTCAATTCCGAGGTTGTGCTGATCCGCACGATCGGTGATTACATTATTGGTGCGGGCGGCAAGCGTATGCGTCCGGCCCTGGTTTTGCTGGTAGCCCGAGCCCTCGGGTACCGGGGGGACCACCAGCATCTGATGGCTGCGGTAGTCGAATTTATCCACACGGCGACCCTGTTGCACGACGACGTCGTCGACGAATCGGCCCTGAGACGGGGTCGCAGCACCGCCAATGCGGTGTTTGGAAATGCTGCGAGTGTCTTAGTGGGAGATTATCTGTATTCCCGCGCTTTTGAGATGATGGTCGACATCGATGACATGCGGATTATGCAGATTATGTCGGGCGCCACGACGGTGATCGCTGAAGGCGAGGTGCTCCAGTTGATGAATGTCCATGACCCGGACGTCTCTGAAGCACGCTATTTGCAGGTCGTGCGGTTTAAAACTGCCAAACTATTCGAGGCTGCTGCCGAAGCGGGGGCAGTGCTTGCGGGTGCGGCTCCAGCCCAACGCGAAGCGGCTGCCGCGTATGGCCGGCATATTGGGACGGCCTTCCAACTCGTCGACGATGTGCTTGATTACAGTGGTGACGTGGGAGCGTTAGGCAAAAACGTGGGCGATGACCTAAGAGAGGGCAAGCCCACTTTGCCCTTGATTCGCGTTTTGGAAGTTGGTACTCACTCTCAAAGAGAGCTTGTGAAAAAGGCTATTGAGAAAGGTGAAGCGGATTTTGATGCGGTTGCGCAAGCGATCCATGATACCGGTGCACTCGAGCACGCCCAGCGCTGCGCAGTGGCTGAGGCTGATATGGCCCGAGAGGCCTTGAATGCCTTCCCTGACTCGGAGGCTAAATCTGCCTTGCTGTCTTTTTGTACGTTTGCGACAGAACGGGATCGTTAAAACGGCGCCCTGATTGCGGGCTTGTCGAAGGCTTAGCGGTTAGCGCTTTGGGGCTAGTGCATGTATCGAGCGATGTAGAACGTGGCTGCCATGAGGCTTGGCAAAAGCGTGACCAATAAGCCGGACACCCATTTGACGATCAACCATGTTTGGTTCGTGAGCTCTTTGTGAAGTGTGCTTTCAACGCTTTGAATGGCGCTGCGCATCCGCCCTTCAAGACACGCGAGGTCTTCGCGCGTGGCTAGCGTGGGGATGATTGCTTCGATGCGTGTGATTCGTGTCTGCATAAAGCAAATTTTAACGAGGGCTGCACGGTTAAAGCAATGCGTAGCCCGCGTAAAAATTGTTAAAAGTTGTGTCAGAACTTATCGCAGTAAGTCGCGTTTTGTACTTGCGCGACCGACCAAGATCGTTAGCCCTTACAGGGGTGGCGCGCTAAAAAACTTCTCAGATCAGCCACGCAGCGGTCAGCTAAATACTCACAAATGCTGTGGCGCTCGCCTTCGTACACTAAGACTTCCCCTTGGCGCAGATTGGTGCGCATCGGCTGATACACGTCCGCAGCACCAATACGCCCAGCCCCAGGAACAACAACCAGGGTTGGACATTGTATTTTGTGCAACTGATCGCCCCATTCCTGCGTTGCCATGTACTCGATGAAACGCCCAATGAAGGGTATGTCGTTGCGTCCTAGTGCATCAAGAAATTCCTCCGCCTGCGGAGTGCCGTGCAGGTGAGGCGGGAAGCGGTCATCGATTGTGTTAGCTAGGAATTGCCTCAAGCCAAACTGCTCGACCATGGGTAGCCAAGTCAACGCCTGACTGTTTCTTAGGCCAGGTGCGGACCCGAAAAGTGCCAGTGTTTTGATGCGCGACGGATGCTGCATAGCCAAATGTTGTCCGACATAACCCCCTGCAGAGTTTCCCACGAAGTGAGTCGCCCCAACCCCTAGGTGATCTAGAAGCGCAATGACATCATCCACCAAAGTGGACATATTCAAGGGCTGACTTTGTGTCGGTACTTCAGACTGACCATGGCCGCGCATGTCCATTCTTACAACACGATAGTCACGGCAAAGGGCAGGAACCCAGGGGCGAAACCGTTGGGCGTTCGCCATCGCGCCATGCAGCATAAAGATGGTCGGGGCGCCCGCCCACGAGTCGGTAAAGTCGTCTACGAAGAAATTAAGTTTCAGTCCTTCCCGCTCAAACGAATGTTGCACGCAACCCTCTCAATTCACTTGTATGCCGGCGCTCTTGATAACTGTGCCCCAGCTGTTAATCATGGAAGAAATTTGTGCATCATGCTGACTGGGTGAGTTGCCAATCAAACTAAGCCCTAACTCACCGGCACGCTTGATGACGACAGGATCACGTAGAGCCGTGACAAAGGCCTTGTTTAAGGTCGCGACAATGCTATCTGAGGTTTTGGCAGGAACATAAATGCCCCAGTAGGAGTCCGCTTCAACGCCTTTTATGCCACGAGAGAGAAAAGTTGGAACGTCTGGAACGAGTGGGTTGGTCGAATCGCCCGTAATCGCAAGAGCCTTGAGCCGACCCGCTTGAAGGTGTTGTAGCGCCGTTGTTGTTCCACCGAAATAGAACTGGACTTGACCGCCGAGCAGAGCATTCATCGCTGGAGTGACGCCTTGAAACGGGATGTGCTCGGCTTTGACGCCTGCCGCTCGTAAGAACATCTCTCCCGCTATGTGGGTAGAAGTGCCATAACCGCCAGAGCCAAAATTGTACTTGCCGGGATTTTGCTTTAACAGGCTCACGAATTCCTCAACGGTATTTGCGGGCACAGAAGGATGAATCAATAGCAGCAGGGGTGCTCGTGCGAGCATCGAAACACCACGAAAATCTTTGAGCGTGTCATAGGGAAGTTTCGGCATTAAGCTGTGATTAACCAAAATCGCCAAATCGGTACCCAAGACGGTGTACCCATCAGGTGCCGCTTGCGCCACTGCGTTTGTTCCGATCACGGAACCGCCACCGGGACGATTTTCGATGATTATCTGTTGCTTAACTGCGTCCCCAACGGGGTTTTGTAATAGCCGAAGCAAAATGTCAGTTGTACCTCCCGCGGTGTATGGAATGATTAATCGCAGTGGTCGATCCGGGTAGGTTTGTGATTGAGCCGAGCCGATCGTTAAAAGTTGCAGCAAGATACAGCTAAGTATTTTTAAAAGTTGCATGATCTAGTCCTAAATGAAAGTATCCGTGTCAACCGTCGCCCCGATCTGCTTCCTAACAATGACGGCCGCGCCAAACTCCTAGTCAAAAGAAATCGTAACGCAGTGGTCGATCTTGCGTCGGCTATCTAGCTTACTTTATGTCGGCTGGGAGTGGTTGCCGCTACGTTTGGCAACCACCTCGCAGCGAAGCAACCTGCCCAGACATTGCGACGCAGGCAAACCGCGTTACTTTTTTATTTATATTTGTGAGTAAGTATTGGCGATGCAAGACATCGTTTTTCAACATAAATGTCATGCTGCGAAAGTCAGAGCAATAATCGCGTATGACGCAGGTTTCCATGTTCGTACGGTTTATGTAAAACTCAACCGTGAACGTCGTGATCGAATTGCCCATGGCATTGAATGTGCCGATTTTGTAGTGGCATATGTCGTTGCTGGGAGACGGTATACCCTCGTCGTTGGAAAACTGCACAAGCTCGTTATAAATGATGTCAATCAACTTTGGACTGATCATGCCATTACAAGCCCAGTAGCGGGTGCCGCTCTTCGACACGTGGATGGGGGCGGCACGAGGAGCGGTTACGAACAGCTTGTCGCCGACTTCGCCTCCACCGCTCGCGGCTGCTGGGCGAGACGGTGCGGGCTGAGCGGCTTGCGGCGCCGGAGGAGACGCTTGGTTTGCTGCGGCCGCCTGCGGAGCGCCCCCCACGCGTTCCATCACCCACTTGACATTTTTTTCGCCGTGAAAATGAAGTTTGCCGTTAATCAATTGGGCTTCGACGTTATAGAACTTGCCGTCGGTATAGACCTGTTTCCCAGAGAAGCTAGTGTGTGATGATGGTCTGAGTTCGATAATTTGCTGACCAACTTTAAAGTTGGGGCTATTCGTGCTGGTCGCGGTGCCTACGCCATTTTTCATCACGTAGCCGTACTTCCATTGCGCGCTATACCAATTACCGTCAAGCTCTGATATCAAGTCACCTGCATCAAGGTGTTTGTAGTCTTCTGGAGTCCCGCAACCGGGATGTGCCCCTGAAAGGACTGGATAATCGCAAATCTCCTCGATACGCACCTTGTAGGCGTTAACTAGGCACTGCCGATCCTGACAACGATTGCGCGAAGTCAGCCATTGGCGTTGCGTCGATATCAAATTTTCCTGCGCGCCACTCCCAATATTGGACGCCATCATCTTCTTGTAGTTGGCGCCTAGTACATCGTCTAGCCCGTTTAAGTATCCATCGCTACATATTTGTCTTTCGATAGCAGTGCCCGCTTTCTGACAATCAAAGCTAGCGGCTTGTGTGAGGGGCGTGAGCGCAAAAAAAGTGAGCAAAGCCAATACTAAGCAACGGGTGTACTGGGTGAACCTAGGCATAGTGGTCTCACAGAAGACATGAATATTAAAATGGTAATCGTTTTCGTGTGGTTGTGCTTCTCTCTACGCCTCGACCACATTTCCATGCAGATCGCGACGAGGCACTAAGAGCGTTTTACCGGTCCAAGAACCCTCGGAAGAAAGCCGCTGTGTTGGCTGCCAAGGTTTCAAAGTGGTACCCACCCTCTTGCACAATGACGGTGGGCAGCGCGATTTCGGCCAGCTGCTTGCCGAGTTTGCCAAAGCCCTCTGTAGTCACGGCTACTTTGGATTGTGGATCGTCTTTGTAGACGTCAAACCCCAGCGAGAACACCAGCGCGTCAGGTTTAAAGGCTTTCAGTGCTTCAAGCGCGCGCGCGACCTTTTCAAAAAACACCTCTTCAGAAGCGCCATGCGGCATCGGTAGGTTCAGGTTAAAGCCTTCGCCCTGTTGTGTCCCGGTTTCGTCATCGAAGCCGGCGGTCGCAGGGTAAAAATTTGTCGGGTCGCCGTGAACCGAGATATAAAAAACATCGTCGCGGCCATAGAAAATTTCTTGTATTCCTTGTCCGTGATGCATGTCGGTATCAAGGATGACAACGCGCTTGTATTTCTCTCGCAGCAGTTCAGCGGCAATCGCGGCGTTATTGATATAACAAAACCCGCCTGCAGCGTCTTTGCGCGTGTGATGTCCAGGTGGGCGGCAGAGCGCATACGCACTCGAGTCGCCAGAGAGGACGGCTTGGGTTGCTGCGATCGCGGACTGAGCGCCCCAGTAGGCAGCTGTCCATGTGTGTTCACCCACAGCGGCGCTACCATCGGCCAAATAGCGACCGGCCTCGCCCAAGATTCCACGCAATGCATTGGGCTCGCGTACAAAGACATTGGGAATCACCTCGTCACCCCAGTCTTGTCCAACCTCCTTCCAACGCGCATGCGCAGTTTGCAAGAACTGCAGGTACTTGGGGTCGTGGACTGCAAGTAGAGGGGCCATTCCAGCATCAACAGGCTGTGTCACTGGCAGACTAAGTTCGGCCAAGCCCTTTAAGATCTGAACCGATCTCTCAGGCACTTCTTGTGGCACACGCATTTTCCCACGTGAAAAATAAGTCGTCGGGTGATGCAGTTGCTGATTAGGGTGAAAGAAAGATTTCATCAAAGGACCTTGCCTGTTTTTTGATTATCATGACTGCCAAGCTCAGACGTGTCGATCTGGTCGGTAGATATCTCGCGTGTTCTGTCAAAGTCGAGGTGCCGTTACTGAGCGGCCGTTAAAGCCACGCCCTTAATCATCAAGCGGTAAAGAAAGCGTTTCTGTTCGGGGTCATAGTCAGCATTTGCCTGATGCATGACGGCTTGGTTATCCCAAATCACCATGTCACCAACCTGCCACCGGTGTCGATATTCGTATCGAGCATCTGTGGCGCGTTGGTATAAATCTTCGATCAAAGCGTAACCCTCATCAGCTGGCATGCCTTCAATCCCTTCCATTCGACCGGTATTCAAATACAACGCCGGGCGACCACTACCAGGATGACGAATGACGAGCGGCTGTAATGCAGTTGGTATTTTTGCAAGATCCTCAGGGCTGAGTTTGGTAAGTTCTCGCGGACTGCGGCTGCTTTGATGCACATGCAGAGACTTAAGGTGTTTAACAGTCTCTTTTAAGGAGTCAGGCAAATCGTCGTAGGCCTGTCGTACATCGACAAATTGCGTATCGCCGCCCGACTGGGGAATTTGGAGCGCATGCAAAGTGGTTGCTTTTGGCGGGCAGCGATCGTTAGAGTGATCGGTATGATAGTTTTCGCCGCGCACTTGGAGCTTGCCGTTCTTTCTGGGCAGATCGTCAGTGGAATTGCAGCCCACCATTGGATAGTCTGGAAGAACGTATTTTTTTAACTGTTGATCCATTAGGTCCCCAAAGATTTCGGCTGCGGCCATGAACTGGGGTGGAGTCAAGGCTTGTTTGCGAAACACCAGCACTGCATACTGTGCGAGTAATGTATTGAGCTGTTGCTTGGCAGCGGTTGTTGTAGGCTCCTTAAGATCGATGCCAGAAATTTCGGCGCCAAACTCTTTGCGGATCGGATGAATGATCAGTGTCATGGAGGTCTCAGCTAGTTGAATCTACTTTGCGCTAATACCAGTTTGTTTTGCAACGGTAGACCAGCGAACCAGCCCATCGTGGACAAGCGTTTTAAAGTCAGCAACTGTCATGGGTTTCGGCTTACCACCGTCTGCCGCAAGAAATTCAATGAGATCCTTGGATGCCAAGGCCTTATTCACGGAGAGATTGATGAACTCCTGGATGACGGGATCCACATTCGCCGGTCCGAGTAAGCCCCACCATTGTTGAATGTCGTAGTCCTTGATGCCTGCCTCTTGAAACGTTGGCATGTCAGGTGCTGCCGCAGAGCGCTGCGCGCTTGTGACCGCCACACCCCGTAAGGTGCCATTCCGTATTTGTGGCAGCACCTGAGTCATGCTACCGATAGAGAATTCGATATGCCCTCCCATGGTGTCGGTCATGGCAGGGCTACCCCCTTTGTATTGAACGGCAGTCATACTGTTACCCAGCGCTTGGCTGAGCAGGACTCCTGCAAAATGCTGGATGCTACCAACGCCGGTCGCACCGTAATTCAAGTTGGGTGTTGCCTTTAAATAGGCGAAATATTCCCGCGCATCTTTACCCGGCGACTTAGGTTTTGCCGCAAGGGCAAGTGGTACTTCGCCAATCATTGCGATCGGAGTGAAGTCTTTGATAGGATCAAAAGGCAAGGTATTGACGACTGCTGGTGCCATCGTAAAAGTTGAGGACGCTACGAGCAGTGTGTAACCATCATTACGTTGCTTAGCGACGTAGGCTGCGCCGATTGCTGTGCCCGCCCCTGGCTTGTTTTCAATGACAACCGGTTGACCCCACTGTGCCGTGAGTTGTTTTGCAAGTTGGCGTGCAACGATGTCGTTAGAGCCACCAGGAGCAAATGGCACCACGAGCGTGACAGGTTTTTCAGGATAAGCGCACCAGGCGCTTGGGGCGATAAAAAAATTTAGACTGCCTAGGATGGTTGTGAGAAGCGCGGTGATTGTTTTCATTTGATTAATTTCTCTAGTCAGAGCCAACACACAATACTATGATAGGTGATCTTTTGAACAGGTAGGAAACTCAATGAAAGCGGCATGGTATGAAAAAAACGGTGAAGCAAAAGACGTCTTAATACTAGGAGAGCTACCCACCCCAGAGCCTGGGCCTGGCGAGGTTCGAGTAAAAGTACAAGTGTCTGGGGTAAACCCATCTGATGTGAAGTCCCGGCGCAATCGACCTATCTATGCACCGAAAATCATTCCGCATAGCGATGCGGGTGGTGTGATTGATGCAGTCGGTGCGGGCGTCCCGGCCTCACGTATTGGCGAACGCGTGTGGACTTGGAACGCGCAGTATCAGCGTCCGTTTGGTACGGCGGCCCAGTATGTTTGCCTGCCGCATGCGCAAGCGGTCAAATTGCCGGATCATGTCAGCTTCGATGGTGCTGCTTGTATGGGTATCCCGGGCTTAACTGCGTATGAGGCGGTGAGACGCTGCGGAGAAATTGCCGGCAAGACAGTGCTGGTGATTGGTGCCGCATCGTCCGTTGGGCATTACGCAGTGCAGATGGCAACTCTTAAAGGCGCGCGTGTCATCGGCACGGTGAGTTCGGAAAGCAAAGCTGCGCATGCGCGCGCGGGCGGTGCAGTCGAAACAATCAACTATAAAACAGAGAATGTTGCAGAGCGGGTAAAAGCGCTGACCGAGGGTCGGGGAGCTGATGCAATTATCGACATGGATTTCTCGACGACAACAGACTTAGTTCGAGACGGCGCTCTCGCGTCACACGGAACGGTGTCCTGTTTTGGTTCGAATAAGGTTGAGCCACCAACGATTCCGTTTCGCTTATGCCTCACAACCAGTCTGAGCTTGCAGTTTTTTCTTGTGTACGAGCTCACACCGGCAGAGCGAGCAAACGCCTTGACCGGGCTATGTGGCCTATTGCAGTCAGGCAAGCTCACGCACGCGATTGGTGCGCGGTTTAAGCTTGGGGACATTGTTGCTGCCCATCAAGCTGTTGAACAAGGCCAAGTAACGGGTAACGCGGTTATTGATATCGCTTAAGGCTGCTGACCCGCACGCAAAAGAAACCGCTCATTTAGATCGTCAAAATTCTTACAGCCGATTTGAGTGAGCACGGCGTTAATCTCACGGCGCAAAATCGCGAAAACTTGGTCTGCACCTTCTTGTCCAAGCGCCGCAACGGCGTATAGCGTCGGACGGCCAAAGAAGCAGAACTGTGCGCCCAGACATTTCGCAATCACAATGTCTGATCCGCGGCGCACACCGCTGTCGAGCATCAGTGTCATTTTGTCACCGACCGCGTGGCGAATGGCTGGAAGCATCGTGATAGATGATGGCGCGACATCTAGTTGTCGCGCGCCATGGTTTGATACGACGATACCGTTGAGGCCTAGCTCGGCAGCCTTTAGCGCATCCTCGGCATGTAGCAAACCTTTTATGATGAGAGGCCCGGACCACTGGTCGCGAATGCGCGCCACAGTATCCCAGTTGGTCATCGGAGCAGGTGTCAGTGTTCCATATAAATCGGCGACCTCGTCCGCCGAGGCACCGTCTGGCGCGTAGGGTTGCCAGTTGCTCATCATGGGCATGCCGCCTGCCTTTAGGTATTCAAGCACCCACCCTGGTTTAGTCATCGCATCCAGCATGATGGAGGGGGTCATCCGGAATGGTCGAGTAAAGCCATTGCGCTTATTACGTTCACGGTTTGAATTGACGGGTACATCAACAGTGATCGCAAGTACGCCTAGCCCCGCATTCTTTGCGCGTGCGACAAGATCGTGGTTAATGCGCTCATCACTTGTCGCATACATTTGAAACCAGACATTATCAGGCGCAATTTTTGCGGCATCTTCAAGTTTGAAATTGCTTGCGCTGGAAAGCAGAAAGGGGACGTTGGCTTTTTTGGCTGCGGCCGCAAGCATGGCGTCGGCTCCCGTGCGAAACAGTCCTGCCATACCCGTGGGCGAAATGCCGATGGGGCTTGCGTATTCACGTCCGAACAAGGTAGTCGTTTGATTGATTTTTGTGACGTCAGCTAAGTATCGCGGGACCAACTGATAGTCCTGGAATGCATTTCGATTGCGCACGAGACCGGTTTCGTCGTCTGCACCGCCATCGATAAAGTCAAATGCGATTTTGGGGAGGCGACGCTGCGCCATAGCGCGAAAGTCGTGGAGATTGATAGCGGTAGCCATAGCGGACCCAGTTAATTTGTTGACAGTGATGCGTTGATGAACAAACAGCAGATTTTAAAAAATTACTATAGTGTAGGTGTAATTTATAGTACAACTATGCATCGTTTTCTCTCGTCACTCATCATTTAACGGATCGGTCTATGAAAATCACGGTATCTGGAGCTAGCCCCTACGTGCGCAAGGTGATCGCCTGTGCGATTGCGCGTGGCATCGATGGGCAGTTTGAAAAATGGTCAATTCCAACAACGGATCCGGTGCTGTCGGATTCAAACCCGTTGGGCAAGATCCCGACCCTGATCACGGACGAGGGCGTGGCGATGTTTGATAGCCCTGTCATTTGCGAATACATTGACAGCATTGGCGCTGCGGCACCTTTGTTTCCTGCAGTCGGTCCCGCGCGCTGGAAGGCGTTGCGCCTTCAAGCGATTGGTGATGGCATCCTGGATGCGAGCCAGCCGCGTCGCCGTGAAATCGCGTTACCTCAGGATGAGGGCCGGATTGGCTATATCAAGCTGCAACAAGGTAAGGTAGCTCGCGCGCTGGCTGTACTTGAAGCAGAGGCTGCGTCGCTTGGCCAGTTAGCGACCGTTGGCGATATCGCGGTCGCGTGTGCACTCGGATATCTCGATTT
>Ga0164293_10003288_pt1 | contig 13764 bp, 7 predicted proteins | sample GEODES118metaG_FD_111487 | JGI IMG/M metagenome (GOLD analysis project Ga0164293, IMG submission 111487) | Eutrophic lake water microbial communities from Lake Mendota, Wisconsin, USA - GEODES118 metaG | ecosystem: Environmental > Aquatic > Freshwater > Lake | place: USA: Lake Mendota, Wisconsin... | reverse complement strand
TTGGCGACCGCCGCGACTAACCGTTGATGTAAATGGTATACTACAAAATAGTTGTTTCTCACGAATAGCATCTTTATAAATAGATACGACCATATCGTGTGCCTTCAACCTTTGGGTGCACGTCTCAAATGAAATTGGGGGCTCGTTATTTTTGATTATTGATATATTTGCTAGAAGGCCTACTAAATTAACAAAGTGCCCCCCCCCCCAAATCAACCACTAACTCTGTATCATTTACGTTAACAATAGGCACTTTCCATGTTGGTTGAGACATATTTCTATACAATCCCACTACAAAAAAAACTATCTCGCCGCCGCCGCCCCTCCTCCCGGCTTCGGCGCAACCACCGCCCCTACGGGGCTACTCACTATCCGGTTATCTGCAATCCACTTGGGCATAATCACCGGCATATAAAGTTCGTGGTAGCTATACTGTTTTTGCGACAGATTGAATTCCCCGTCATTATACATTTGAACGAGCGCACCCTCCGCGTTTTCCGTCGTTTCGACTTGCGAATAAACATACTTCGTCTCTCGAAGTTTCAAGAATGCCGGCTCAATATCCTGCTGATAGAGCACAAGAATATCATCAATGATGCTGCGGTTCTTCCATTCCGACTCTCTAAACTCTGTCATATATTCCTTAATCTGAGCAATTCTCTCGGCAATCACGCGAGTATGTGTCGCCGTATCTTTCCGCCGGTCGTCGTTGTCGGTGACGCTAAGGTAATACGTTCGAAACTCGGTATACATTTTCATTTGCTCCTGTAGCTTATGTTGAACCGCGTCAAATTGTGCGAGGAGTTCGTCTTCGTTAATGAACTGAAATAAGAGGTCGAGTTTCATCCGGATGATTTCGTCTTTGGTCGCGCGGACTTCCTCGAGAGATTCGTTCATCAATGTTTCTAAACTGATATACTTTCCGCGGTTGACTTCGATATGAAATCCACACGGCTGAGAGATATTTCCGCATATGGCTTTCAGTTTGCCGTCGGTTTCCGTGAATATCGACCCGCCGTCTTGCTTACACACAATACACATTGGCTTAATCATCGAGAGACGCTTGGCTTTTTGTTGGGCAGACAGCGTTTTCCAATTCATCACCGGGTCATTGATTAGGCGTTGGCGGCGTTTTTCAAGTGCCGAATTGTATTTTTCTTTAAGCGAGTAATACCCGTGGATAGCATCATTGATTTTCGTGCGTTCTTCTTCAGGGATGAGTTGGTAAGGATAGACCATTCCGCGGAAGTCGTTGGGGTCGGCTGCACGTTGGATGTGTTTTTTCAGTGCGTCTTCTTGTTTTTTCGTGACTTCAAGGAGGACACGCGTCGCCTTTTTCAGGTTGTCGCGGGTGTCTTGTGCGCGTTTCTGTTCGGCGATACGCGATGATGCCGTCCCTCCGCCGCCGTATTGGGTGCGTTCTTGTATCGCAGTGTGTAAGTCTTGATATACGGATGCTTGATGTATCATTATTGTAATGTATTATAATTAGTATAGATATTCATCGGCTCTCATTTGCCACGCGTGGCTCGGCTCGGCTCGGCTTTCACCGGCTCCGCTCCGCTAAGCGTAGCTCCGCTTCCAATAGTCTTCATCCGGGCTCTTCCAAAGCGGCAAGTTCGTGAGCATTCCCATTCCATTCCCGGCGGGATGTGTTCGGGCGTCCATCGGAATTCCTTTACTCTGGGCATAGTGCGTGGCATTTACCATCTTCAATTTCGAGAGAATGTATTCCTGCTTTTGTTTCTTCTTGGCTTCGATTTCTTCCGGAGTAGGTTTGCCTTTATACCGAATATACAAAAATATCCCTAAACATATGAAAAAGGCAACCCCCATCGTGAAATTGAAGGTTCGTGTATGATAATAATCTTTGACCTTATGACACTGCTCGAGAGATTTGCTCAAGAAGTATCGCACACCAGGCTCGATGAGTGTCGGTGCTGGAGCATTATCATTCATTCGGGTTCTATTGTCTGCTTATTATAGCACTGAAAAGAATGACATTATAAAAACGCGGGTAGTAGGTGAAAGAAATAATAAAAGTATATTGTAATAGAATGGCGGAAGTAAGTTCAACAGTCGCAATCTTTTTCTTTTTGGCCGTGTTCGGCGCATATTCGTATTACAAGCACAGTAAAAATGGCGTGCTCAGCGGCGGGATTACATTCCTATTTTTCCTTGTCCTCATCATTGGCGAATATTTCATCAATTTGGCAATGTCGAAGGATATTTGTGGGTTTGACCAGGAGAAAACCGCGTTAATCGCTACTGTATTACCGTGGTTCGTCGTATTGGGGGCACTGAAGGCCGCGCTCATTGTATTTCCAGGGTGGTTGTCCCCATTCAGTAATACATTCGGTTATATATTCGTCTCTGCTGTGACCGATTTGAAGGAAGTGTTTGCGCGTATCCTCACTCCGCAATTCGATTTAGCACCCGAGGCACAAAAAGGGCCGAGTGGCCAACAAAGCGGCGGTGCTGGGACGGCCGGACTTCAGGATGGAGCAGATATACCGGCTGATGAAATCAAGAACAAACGCGATATTGGGCGTGCTTTAGAGCAAATTTATTCAGACCAGTCTATCCTGCTCAACGAGCTTAATCTTGATAACCTCGACAGATTCTGGGACAGTTTCAAGGAGTCGCGGCTTATTCGCCCATCCGCGAAAGTAGACGACTTGGAGAAAATCCGGACATTTCTAATTATGAAGTCAGTTGTTGGCGAGTTTATTTGGTTGGTATTATGTGGTATGTTGGTCGTAAGTATTAGTTATAATTATATACTGAATATGGGTTGTTCTTTCACGCCGGAACAACAGAAGATACGCGCTCAGGTGCTTAAAGAGAAACAGGATGAAGCGAAGAAGAAGGAGGAAGCAGCGAAGAACCAGGTGGTCACGATTACGGCTTGAAGCGGAGCGTAGCGACGCTACTCGCGTCGCTTTGGTCATTTCGCCTCCGCGATGCTACGGCTCCACTCCCTCCGCTCCGCTCAAACACCTAGCTCGCGTCCGCGTCAAGTCGTTTCGCCTTCGCGATGCTACGGCTCCACTCCTTCCACTTCCGCTCGTATCTCTCGCGTTTCGTGTCGCTATATTTTGATGTGATTTATGAAATCGCAATAAATATGGCACGAGATACGAGCGGAAGTGGAAGGAGTGGAGCCGAAGCGACGCGAAGGCGAAACAACTGTATCAACGCGAGTTAGGTGTCCGAGCGGAGCGGAGGGAGTGGAGCCGTAGCATCGCGGAGGCAAAACGACCAAAGCGACGCGAGTCTAGAAGACCCGTGTGGCCGGTCGTGATATATAATACACAGTGACATACGAGAGAATACCCAATATGATTGCCACAATCCAAATCGGAAGCACGGTTTTGCTAGAATAACCAATGCCGAACTCGCGCAGACTGCCATCTTCATTATAAAGAAATGCCGGGTTTGCGTATTGAACTAGCATAAATACGATGACATAAAGAGCGATGGCTGTTCCTGCTAAATTATTACGGATAAGTGTTTTGATTGCGTTCATTATTGGTATTGTATTGTAATATCCTTCTACTAGTATATTACAATATTTCATTTATTCATTTTCTTTCGAACTCTCTTTCTTCTTTTCTTCCCCTCCCTTGCTGTCGCCTTCGCTCTTTGGATTAGGGTCAACATACGGCGGTAATGCTTCTTTAAGATTATTCAACACTTTAATCGTATGATTTACCGCACACTTCATAAATTTAAAAAAATCTTTTGTTTTCTTGTCTTGTTTTTTGATTTCCTCTAAATTCATAATTTCATCGATGGTAGTCACTAATGCCTCAGCACAAGAAATCGCGGATTTAAAAAATTTGTAATCTTCTTTTGTGAAATCATTAAGCGTTTTTTTTACCGGTTGGTCTGACCCAAACACAATGAACCTCAGTTCGCCTTTATCTGATTCTGTATAGGTATTCAATAATAGTGAATTCGTTCCAATCATATAAGCAAAATATGTTTCCTGGTTTTCTTTTTGAAAATTTTGAATTTTTGAGTCAAGTTTTTTCTTTATTTTTTCATCTTCGAAAAGAGCCTTGAGTATTGCTCTGCCTTCCTTATTCAATTCTGGTCCTCGACCTTCAAAGCTTAAGTATTTGCCACATACCTTCTTAAAATTGTCGTTCAGTTCTATTAAAGACGTGACAACTCTTGTTTTATCTATATTTGGTTCGGCAAATTTCAGCTCCGAACATTGATTGCTGCCGCTACCGCTGCTGCTGCTGCTCCTGCTCCTGCTACCGCTGCTGCCGCTTCTTCTCCCGGTGTTTCCTTCTATATCTCGACCGTTTCCAAGTATAAGTGTCCCTACAACAACCACGACGAAACCCGCGAAAATAGCGAGGTCGCGTTTGCGATAATAAAGGTAAAGTAATATTGCCGAGAGAATAATATAAATCGTCGCTTTTTGGGTCATCATCCTGATTCCGGCGGGTCTTTATAATATTCAAATACTTTTATCACGAAGTAACGTTCGTTCCGTTAGTCCCAGTCGCCGCCGCCACCGCCGCGGCCGCCGCCGCCCGCACCGACGCCTTCGTAGCCTTCTCCTTCATCATCGTGTCTGTGAATATAAGCAGTGTCATCATCTCCCGCGTCATCATCTTCAGGTATACCCGTCGACATATCCAATTCGTGTGCTTCGATTTCCGCCGCGGTTCTGTCGGCTTCCAATGCTTCCATCACATAAATCTCTCGGTTCATATCCGTGACATAATCCCGGCGACCGAGTTGTCGCTCTTTCTGTGCTATCTTCTCCATTTCTTCGCGTTCTTCATCATAATAGTCCTGGTCATAGATGACCACACCCGTCTGCGATGTTCCGCGGCTCCATATGCCCATTTTATGGGTCTTCATCATATTTTCGAGCTGGCGTTCACCAACGGACATTGCTCCAATTCTCTCGACGACTCCATCTTTCTCTTTGTCTTTTACACGCGTGAGTTTCTCCTTAATATTCGCGAGATTGAAGTTAATCGCCGCCTTGTCTTTTTCAATCATACGAAGATACGCTACGACGAGTTCGCTGACACGCTGGCCAAGAGCCTTCTTGTCACCCATTAAGGTGTCCATATCCGAGAGAAGTTGGCCTTTATCAGCGGCGGCGGCATCGGCAGAATATAGACGCGAATGTGGGTCGATATCGTCGCGTTCAGCATCTTCGTCTTCGCGGAAGGCAGCAGTCCTGGCGATTTTGCCTGGTGTATCCGAGACCGCCGATTTTCGTCCCTTTTTACCTGGAGCGGTAGCAGCAGCAGTGGCAGCAGCAGCAGCAGCGGCAATATTACGCCGCCGTATTACTCTCGTAGGTTCACTTTGGTAAATCGTAATTGGCGTCTCTACGACAAGTTGGACAAATGTTCGTAAGAACGAGAGAAAATAAAAGAGATACAGATTTCGCACGATATTGCGGTCGAACAAAGAATACATCGTGAATATATTCTTACGGGTCGAATGAGGAACACGCTCTCCCAGTTCCTTTTCAATGTCTACTTCACGGGGCACAACGGAAGAAACGCCCGAACCAGAACCAAACCCCGAGCCTTGAAGAGCCAACGCCGCCGCTGCTGCGGCTATCCGTGCATCCTTCTCTTCATCGAAGAATATTTCCGCCATAAACGGCGTATTTTCCAACATTAGTTTTAGGTCGCGGCAGTGATGGTCAGCGTGCCGTAAAACCTCCTTGATGACCTGGTCATTATAAAAGGTCTTGAGAGATGTATAATGCGACGAGATAATTCCTTTGACATCTTTCATATGTATTTGAGAGAATCCCCAATGTTTCGGAATATTCGTATCATCGAAATCGACACCGTTATGAATAATAGACGGGATTACATCAATCAGTCGCGTAAGTGTATTCTTCATAAACTGGATGCTTTTCGAGGCGGTTTCATCAGTTGCCGACATAAGAACTGTGCTGCTCTTATTAATTTCGAATTCGAGAACCGTATCTATAATTCGTTCAATCTCTCGAAACTTCGCCTTCGTTAGTTTCGCGTTCTGCTGGAGAAACCCGACAACTGTTGCGCGAAGCTCACGGTTCTTCGTCTGGAGATAGTTCTTCAGGTCGCGCATTTCTTCCGTGTCTTCTTGGACATACTTCGGTGATGCAGATTGAAGAACCGCCAGGATAAGTTGCCGTAATTCTCTCGGAATAATTGATTGGTCAAGTTCGCTCGTTCCAGGAGTCGCTGCCGCCGCCGTGTCGCACCTTTCCAGATGAAGAACTGCATCTTGAAACCGTTGAAATTGGGTGTTTTCTTGCGGGCGAACCGATGCCAGTGTTTTATACCCAGCATCCACCATTTTATAACCGTTTACTGCTTTTAATAATCGAGCGAGGCTCGTGTCGTCGAATATATTCGAGTCTTTTTTGAGGTTCGCAATCTTCGTTTCAATCGTATCGGTAGACGACCACGCGGCCGGTTTGGGAGGGCAAATCTCTCGAAGAGCGGGATGGAGATATAACGCAACAGCCGTTGCTACCGGGTTCGCGGTGCTTTCTGCCCCCGCCCCATCCCCAGCAGCGTATTGCTGGTTCATCCGGCAGTAATGGATAAACGCACGATAAATCGTCTGTTCATTGAACGACGCCGGAATATTCGGGTATTGAAATCGTGTATTTCGGTTGTCGATAAATGTAGAAGCCCGTGTAATCACTGCCATATCCTGCATTGTCTTTGTCAAGAATCCAATAATGCGATTATGATGATGGATATTTTGTTCGCGTTCCATAAAATAATCAATAACGCGCTTACTACGGCGGTCAATCGGTTCATTACAGCACGCATTTTCGAGGAACGGCTCGCTCGCCATATTCAGCAATAACGGGCTGCTATTTTTTACGATATGATGTATCATTTGCTGTATCGAGAGACCGAAATACTGACACTTACTTTCAAGAACCGCGAGTTTGTCGTGTTGTCCGTGATATCCGCGTTTCATATCGCTGATGAGTTGGTTGGTGAAATCCGCGGCGACATTTTGAGGCGTTGGCATATTATCGAGAGATTTCATCGGCGGCATAAAATTGCCCCATCGTAATATGGAAAGGTCTTCCGGAATGGCCTCGCCGCCGCCACCGCCACCGCCCGATGCCTTGACCGTCTGTAAATAATCGCGTTTCACTTGTAATCGCTCCTTTATCGCCGGTTTGGCGAGAATTGTTGTATCCATCAAGGTTTTCATCTTTGCGAGAATATCGCCTTCCTTCTTGAATGACTTCAATGTATTCCACGGTTCGATACTCGTCTTGATTTTATAAGCAATACAAGCGATATACATCAATCCGGAAATATCGCCGTCGCCGTCGATTGGGTATCCTGAAAATGAGCGAATACATCCGGCGTGGGTCTTGCGGGTCTTCGGTGACGGTATAACGCACTGTATCGAAATACCGAGATAACAAAGTGTTAGTAGTAAGAGAGTCTGGAAGAATATTTCTTTATATGGCGGAAGATGCTTGCCTTTCTCTCGAAACAAGCGTTCGGACTTCTCGCGATACTTGTCTTCTGTCGGGACGGATGACTCGAGAAGTGTAAGAGTATGCTGGATAATAAATTCGCGTTCGCTGTGAAGGTCAATTCCCATATAACCGGTCATTGTAGTGATAATATTATTGATAATACGAGCATTCGGGCTGTCATATTTCTCAATGATGCTAATTCCGGTAAGTCCGCCTTCGCTGCCGCTGCCGCCCTTTGCCGCGTTCGTCGGTTTCGCGACATTCAGCACACCTTCACCCAAATCCGCCTCGATAATATCTCTCGTTACGAGGCGAAACCCGGCATCATCAAACCCTTCCTCCGTGACATGTTCGATTTTCTTGATAAGCGCCCCACTGTATTTATCCACCCACGACTCTCCGTCATCGCTGATAGTGCCGCGTTCCTTACATATTGTATCGATGACGACGGAGAGCGAATTCGCGCTGCTGCCCGATGCTCCTTGAAGAAACGCAATTGCAATATTCTCGTAAAATGATGGAAGAAGTTTCGCGTTGGACTTAATACAATATAACCAGTTCGGGTCTTCGTCCATAATTTCGTTCGCTTTGCGGGTGAAGCTTGTAATAAATTGGTGAATATCGTATTGCCGTTTCACGAAATCGGTTTGGGCGATAATTTTGTCTTTCAGTGGTTCCATTGGAGAGATAAGAGCATCGATGTCTGCGTCGGCGGCCGCGTCGGCATCGGCGTCTGTCTTGCCTGCTGCTCCCGCTGCTGATGAAAATCCAATCTTATACTTCCGGTCATTATATTTGTAGAATTCTTTATGTTGGATTTCGCTGATACGCGCGATATTTTTTAAGTCGTATTCGAATTTACGGTTTACGAAGTCCATAAAATTCTCTCGGCTCACCTGATATTTGACATCAAACTCCGCTTTCATTTTATCGAGGAACGCCTTTTTGATGGCATTTGTGCCTTCTTTACTCGTCATATCCGCCATTACGGTATCGCCGCCCACGACGCCGCCGACGCCGCCGATTTCACCCGCCTGAGATACGAAATCTCTCGACGCTTCCATCGCCAACGGAATACAATCCTTATTGACATTACAGAAATAATTGCGGTCACTGCTCGGAACCATATCCGGAATACTCGTATCACGCACCCACTTGCCATTTTCGCGTTTATAATACAGAAAACGCGTTTCAGTTGTTCCAAGAACATCCTCGCTCGACGCAGTTGGTTCAATGTATTCTTCTTCTTCAACAACCGCGTAGTCGCCGTCATTGACCGGACGCATCCCTGGGCCGACCATTATCGCTTCGGCTTCCTTCTTGGCGTCTTCGTAGGTCATTTTCTTCTTCTTGATGAGTTCATCCACCAAAAACATTGAGAAATCCGCATTGCTCATCGATTCTTGTTGTTCGCGGTATGACTCGATAAACGCGTAATCCGTTGCGTCGTATTTCTTATCGAAATAAATGGGTTGGTCAGTGTCATTGTCTTCCGCAATGGCCTCTTGATTGTGGTAATTCTTCGCAAGAACCATTCCGAAGCGTTTCGGCGCGGGGGTGGCAGCGGCAGCGCCGGCAGGGGCGGCAGGGGCGGCAGGGGCGGCACCAGCCCCCGCACCTCCTTTCATTGCCCCCGCGTCACGAAGATTCTGGCTTTGTTCGCCCAATACGAGATTAAAATCAAAGGGCGTGATAAGTTCTGTCGTCGTAATGGCAACAGCGTCCATATACAACTTTGCATAATCCACGGCAAGCATCCGCGAGAGAAGTTCAGACGACGAGAGAAGACTTTCATTGTATTCCGTTTGTTCGCCCAATCCAGCAGCATAAGCACGACCACGCATTTGCTGACGCTGACGTTCATCGAATCCGCCTGCTGCCCCCGGCGCTGCTGTCGTCCCTGACCTCACTTGTATGTCTTGAAACCCATACGCTTTAAATACATCTGCGTCCATCATCCGTCCTGTAGCAATCAGTTTATATATCATCGAAACACCCATATAACGCACATTGTAATGAAACGCCCGCAATCGCCCAAACTTACGATAATTCGTAGCATAATTCCGTTTGTATTCAAGAACACGCTCATACAAAAACGCGACGATTTCGTCGTATTGTTTCACATTCAGGTCTTCTTGGTATATCAGGAACGGCTCTATAAAAGCAAGGACATCCTGTAATGTCAATCGACCGTGGATATATTGACGCATCATTTCGAAAATACTACGGGTTTTCGGTATAATCACTTCGAGGAACTTCCGGTATTTATCTCGGTCGTTCATCGTGGCGGCTTCCGTTCCCGGCGTGAGAACGAATTGTTTGATGTCCTGAAGCATACTGTGTGCATTCAAATCAAGTGGCGTGTCGAGGTTCGTTATATCGTGGGTCGTAATCGACATCATCTGCCGCAACATATCCCAGTAATGAACGTGTTTTGTATTAAGGTCGGCCTTATCTAGAATCGTAATACTTGGAAGAGAAATCCGGGAATAATTCATAACTGGCTCAGGAAAAGTCATAAAACCGACAATATTCATCCGTTCGTCTGGGGTGAGGTTTGTGAATGCCGTTGTTCGTTTGAGGATGGCACTCAGTCCAGTGCCCGTTTCCACCGCGGTTGTGTGCTGTAGCTTCACTTTCGAGAGACCAAGATTATATTTCTGAATGACGAAACGCCGGCGTTTGACCTCTTCGCCGTTGACAACCGACGAATAAAAGTCGTCCAGATTGTCGATGACTGCGGTGATATTTTCGCTGACTTGCCGCGAAGTGATGACATCTTGCATATATTTGGGTTCATAATTTGGGGTAAAATGCCGCGCCGAGAGATTGGCGATATACTGTGCATAACTAATCGACCCGTCTTGCCACTGGCGTTGAAGTTGGACCTCTGTCTCTCGCTCTTCTTGTATGAGACGAGGTATAATATCCATTTCGGCAGCAGTTCGTTCGTCGATTGGAATATCGTAAATGACCTTCTTTGTTTTCACAATGGGGATAATCCATCGAAGGGCACGGTCCATTCGCAGTAATGTATCGACCAACGGCCTGTAAAGTGCACTTTTATGGGGCGGGATTGCCGGATTGGCATTCTCGTCAAAGTGAGAGAATTTATGGCGTAGTTCGCGAAATCGAACCACCATTCGCTGAATGTGCGACATCACAGACCGCGTTTTTTCGGCAGAAGGAATATTCGTGATAAGTGTATCCAATAAATCGTCGCATTGCTTATCTAAATTAAAACGGCGGTTCTCTTCTGGAATATCGACAGTTTGGACAAGAACATCGAGGTCTTCACCTACCTCGATTTGGTCGGCATCAATGAGTATAGTGCGCAACTTCTCTCGAAGGGCGGATGTCGGGATGACTGCTTCTCCTTGGGCACCGATGGCGGTGGACAATACTGTGTGTTCTGATTCACCTACCGGTTGTTCGGTTGCATCTTCGCCATTGCTATTACTTCGTGAAAGTTGGCGTTGTCTTCGCCGTTCTTCTCTCGGCGTGAGCGAACCAGTATCGGCTTGTGCGCCTGTCGCCACCGCCACCCCCGCCTCCGCCGCCACCCCCGCCTCCGCGTCCATTCCCATCGTGAGAAATCCGGCGTTGTCATCACCCTTAAATTTTGCTTCTGAAAACGATGCAGGTGGCGGACGAATTTTAATCTCTTCAATCGGTATATCCTCCGGAATGCCCTTATATTCGAAATTGATGTAAATCATTTCGTCCTCTGGATAGGTGCGTATTTCAATCATATCCTCTTCCAGGTTCGTAATCATACCCGTAATAATGGCGGGAATATCACCACCGAAACGAATATCAACCCACGTAGATACGACTAAATTATTTTGTCGGGCATACCCTTTCTGGTCGGCACGGCTTAATAGCTTGATGGAGGTTATACTTTCATCGGTGAGTTGGCCAGTCGCGTCGATATTCAAAACCGATTTTTCGAGTGTTTCGGTGTCGATGAGTTTGATTTTACGAGATGAGACATAATCAACTAAAAATACGTGTTCGTGGATTTCTTGATGTGTTGGTGCTACGATTTCTATAATATCGCCGAGTTCAATAGATAATGAAAGTGCTTCCTCTTCTTCTTCTTTCGTCGGTTCTTGTTCTTGCTCTACCGGAGCAACATTCACATCAACGACCTCTTCGGGTGCGTCAAACTCCATATTTCGATATTATACTATGTAGTTATTATATATTTTGTTTATTTCCTATTCATCTGCGGCAACATAATGGATATAAAGATTACTCCCGTGATAATATACAAGAATAGTTCGTGCCGTAATGTTTACCGTAAGCAATACTGAATTTCCTGATTTAAATGAATTTGTATCCAAGTTGAAGGCGAGCTCGCACGAAAAACCGGAGTTTGATACGATTCGTGATTGGTGTGCCGAGAGAGGGTTTTTGCTCCACTTTTCTAAAACGGCGGCGGGGGCGGTGTTCTATACATTGAAATACGACCGTGCTAAACTCACAGTCAACCAATACGAAACCACTGGACGATTTCGGTCAGTTGTATTTGACCACGAAGGAAATATTTGTTGTGTTGCTCCGTGTAAGATGCTTCCAATCACCGATGAGATGAAGTCGTTCGAGGTGAACTCGATGGATGGTGTGTTGGTGGCTGAGGAGTTGGTGGAAGGTATTATGGTGAATTTGTTCTGGAAGGGCGGAAAGTGGTATGTTGCCACGAAGAGTTGTGTCGGTGAAGCGTCATTTGACCATATTATTGAAGCGGAAGCGGAACAGCAAGCCGCGGCAGCGGCAGCGGCGGCGACCTCGGCGACATCGGCGGATGTGACGGCTACAGAGACCAGCGGCGACGCTTCAGGACGCGGATTTCAAAAGTTAAGCGTTCAAGAGGTTTTGCGCCGTCGTATTTGCGAAGTGCTTAGTCTACTTCCCGGAGGTCTTGACCCCCTCCCTAAGGAATATTGCTATTCACTTGTCATCCAACACCCCAAGAACCAAATTGTTAATGTTATCACCGTTCCAAAGTTGTATCTGGTTGCTGTATATCAACTCACGCGGGTGGATGGAGAGGCGGGTGTCAATGTAATCCGTCTCAATCGCGATATCTTTTCGGAGAATTTTGGCGGTAGTGTATCACATATGCCTCATACGCTCACTTGTGTGCCTCACAGCACGGAAGATGACGCGGTGACCGCCACCGCCACTGATACGACGAACACGGTAGATGAATACTGTGCGATGTATGCGTCGGTCGATACGAAAAGCGTTTCTTTACCTGGCGTTGTTTTCGTAGATAAAGATACGGGGGTATGCTATAAGAAACGAAATCCCAAATACGAGTTGGTGAAGAAGCGTAAGGGAATGGAGCAGAAATTAATGGCACAGTATCTCCAGCTTCGCAAAGACCACGGGATTGACGAGTATTTGAAGTATCATCCCCAGCATTCACGGGCGTTTCGCCAACTTCGCGACCGTCTTCACGATTATACCCAGCGGCTTTACGACTCGTATATTGAGCATTACATCAAGAAGGACGCGAAGCCGTTGAAGGAATATGACCGCGAATTGAAGACACATATGTATAAACTTCATTATGACACCTACTTGGCGACGATGAAGGAGGCAGGTGCTTTTATTACGAAGCACACTGTCATTAATTATGTGAACCAACTGGCAGCAGCACAACAGTTGGCGTGCTTGAATGCCACACCGGTGTCGGTGTCGGGAACCACGGCCACGACGGCGAGCACGGAAAGAGGTGATGACGGACGACAGGAATATAAGAAACAAATCGTCCGAGCAACCCCGAATAATGGTGGAAGAGGAGGACGCGGCAATGTTCCTGACGCTAAATTTGGCTTTCGAAGTGCTAGACCATCGAGAGGTGGTAGAATGAACCCATCTTTGTCAGTGTATGTTCCATATACGGACGCACAAGCAAGCACGAGCACAAGCACGACCGATGACAGAACCCAAGGAGCAAAATCAACGGGGAGTGTAAAGGTGCATAACCAGTTTGCAGGATTGGATGTGGATTAGATTCGCTCGCGTTCGTGTGCTAACGCTCGCGTTCGTGTGCTCGATTCGCTCGCGTTCGTGTGCTACCGCTCGCGTTCCGCTCACTTCCGCACACTACCGCTCGCGGACTGCTCAATTCGCTCTAATTCCGCACACTACCGCTCGTTAGCAGCGCCGTAGGGGGGCGCAACCCCCGGCACAACCCCCGGCACAACCCCCAGCACAACCCCCAGCGGAGCGAAGCGACGCCAGCGCCGTTGGGGGGC
>Ga0164293_10003287_pt1 | contig 13765 bp, 9 predicted proteins | sample GEODES118metaG_FD_111487 | JGI IMG/M metagenome (GOLD analysis project Ga0164293, IMG submission 111487) | Eutrophic lake water microbial communities from Lake Mendota, Wisconsin, USA - GEODES118 metaG | ecosystem: Environmental > Aquatic > Freshwater > Lake | place: USA: Lake Mendota, Wisconsin... | reverse complement strand
TACCAATGATTGAGGGTGAGGTTAATAACATTTTGGCACAAATTGTGGAGTTTGGAATGCAATTAGAGATGGATGGTAAAAACATCAATGCTTACCTCGTATACGGGGATAATAAGTGGTCTTTGGAGATGTGTAGTGGTATGGAGAGGTTTATCTCTGGACTTGCAATTAGGGTGGCTTTAATCAACGTATGTAACCTTCCTCGTCCAAACTTCCTAGTTATAGATGAAGGGTTTGGAACATTGGATAGTGAGAACCTACAATCCCTATTCATGTTATTCACTTATTTGAAGACACAATTTGATTTTGTAATGATTATATCCCATATCGACTCAATGAGAGATGTGGTGGATGGTTTAATAGAAATTAAAAAAACAAATGGATTTAGCTATGTAAAGTTTTAACCGCTAATATATTGGTTGGTTTAGGTTTGTTAATTCTTTGTTTAATTAACGAGTCTACCAACCCACTTAAAGTATACCCGTGTTCTCTACAATATTCTTGTAGAAGTGCATGGGTATCTTTTTTTATTTGAATTGTTGTATATTTGTTCATTTCTATTGGTTTCTATGGGTTTCCATAGAATAAATATAATACAATCTTTTTTACTTATATTTATTGCTATAACAAAGGATTCCAATGGCAATAATTAAATCGTTCGCTTCGTATCAAAACTTATCAAACTTTGGTACATTTATAAATGACCAAGTTAGAACGTCTGAATATTTTAGAATAACCGAATTCAAAGATACATTCACCGGTGGTAAGAATGGGTTTCTTATAGAGGGTTCTGAGCATTTAAAGGAAACAACTGAAATTAAGATTGAGATATTAGATGTTACCGGTACACCGATTTATTACGAGCCGGGTAATGGTATACCAGAATACTACGAAGGAATTTCAAAAATTGTATCAGTTCACATTTATGAGGATACTCCTATTGGTTTAGGAAAAATTACTGTATTAGGTGAATTAAAAACCTATATTGACGAGAATGGTGTAGTTAGAGATGTTCCTGCAGAGTGGCGTGGTATCTATAATATTAAGTGGGAGAGAACATTTAATGTAAATAAAAATCTTGCTAATGAAACTATTGTTAGGTTTTATCAAAGACCTAAAATTACAATTGATGAGATAAATAAACCCATTTTTAACATTACAACCCCATCAATTACTCAAACAGGTTTGGTTGAGGGTATACCACAACAGCCAGTGTATGGTACTGATATTAGAAATTGGACAGCCGGAACTTTATATAAATTGAAAATTACTGATGGTTCAAATTGGACATCATCGGTTGATGAAAATACGATAGAAATACCATCACTAGGGTATTCCGCAACTGTAAGAGAAGTCCTAAATAATAAAGAGGTATTTGTAGATGTTCCGTATCTAATATCATCCTCCGTTTCAAATTTTCCTGCTACGGCATATACAACTACATTTGACCACATTGAAGGACAAACATTTGAAACATCAGCATTGACGGGTTCTTTTGCTAAAATTCGATTATCAGATTTAAAAACATTTGTTGGTGATGTAGCGAGAGTAAAGGTTTATAGAAAATCTAGAAACGAAGTTGGGGATTATCAATTCATACAAGATACTAAATTAGAATCATCAGAAATACTAAAAGATATAACAACAACTGCTACTACGGAATTATCCTATGGTCAGTTTACGGATACAAATATAAAAAATTATTGGGTAAGTGGTTCGAATACACATCCAATGACAATAAATGTTGATAAATTAAACGCATCGGTTCACGTAGATTATAGTGGTACAAATTATGATAATACCGCCCTTTTAATCACATCCCAATCCCTATCTCTTACGGAGGGAGTTGAGTATACACTTTCATTTAAAACACTCCTAAGTGGTTCAAATGATTCGACTAAAACTTTAAAAGCATATTTTAGTGGTTCGGATTATCCACAACAAACGATTGTAAATGTCACTAATTCGGCGATATATACTACAAAACAAAACGTAACTCAAAATGTAAAGGCTACTAAGACCGGAGATGCTAAATTAGTATTTGAGTTTGCTGGAGATGATTGGTATTTGGCAAATGTGAGTTTACAAAACGCACAAGAAACTTCGTTTTCACCTGATGAATTTACTTTAATACAAGATATTCCTCGTAAACTTGCGAGTGAGACATATGATTTTAAATTTGAATTTTACGATATAAATAACAACTATATCCCTGTCGATGTAAAAACTTCAAAAACATTTAATGGTGGTAACAGTTTTACAACTACCTCAAAAATACTAACATTTGAATCAGATAGAACTGCATTTCGTTTTACGAGTGGCTCGTTTGGTAATCCTGCTTTTCAACAAGTTGGATTCAAAGTAACAAGACAAAATTTAACAGGTTCGGTTACCTACGCATCTGCTGCGTTTGATACAGATGGTAATTATATAGAACCATCTACATATTTGGGAACATATCCTGGTGGGTTAACTAACGCAGGAGATGGTGGTGCAAGTTTAAGTATAGATAGTTTTAAGGGCGAATTGAGTAGTTCAATAATGATTGGTTCTATAGCTTATACTGCATCATGTGATGGGTTAAATGAGTTTGAAACCATTTATAGATTTGAAGATGGAGAAAATGCACCTGGTCTTTTTGTAACTGCGAACACAAATCAATTTATTTATAAAGCAACTGATTTATCCCTCAATCCATCCGGTCAAATAATAACAATAGAAGCCAAAAGAAAAAATTTAGCATCCGCATCAACTCCATTAACTGTAAATTCTGGAAGTGGAAAACCACCACTAACATTAGTATCTACAAATGCAACTAATGGTGTTGATACTTATACAATAGCTGGTTCATCATATCCATTCTCAACAGGCGAAACCTCTTATTTTATTTCAGGTTCTGACCAATTTGGTAATGTTTTTTCCGATACAATAAAAATAACTCCTGTAAAAATATTAGATGGGTTATCAGTTTCATTAACAAATGAAAATGCATCCTTACCCGCACTTTCGACTGGATTTGTAGCAAGTGGTTCATTTGTATTGACAAGTGGTTCGGTGAGTGTAAAAGTTGGTAATGAAAGTATAACACATAGTAATGGATTGCTTATTAGTAATTCATTTGATGTCGTTTCAGCAATAGCAACCGGTGTTAATACTGGTTCATTCGGTAGTTCAAACTATTTAGATTATTCAACTACTAATTATTGGATTAAACAATTAGATGCAGATAGTGGTTCTTTGGAATTAAGAGTACGATATAAAGATGGTGCGGGTGATACAACTGATGTAACAAAAGTAGCCACCTATACCAAAAACAAAAAAGCTGCACCAATATTATCTTTTGTAATTGGTAATAATAACCAAACTGTTACTGCCAAATCAACGGGTGCACAAATTGATTCATTTGTAAATTCAACTTTTGTAGTTAATGAAGCTTATAATGGAGTAACTACAGCAAAAACATTTACACCTATATCTATTAATGAAACCCCCGATTCCTACAATGCAGGAAGTGCAACGGCAACAACACTATCCTTACCAAATATGGCAGATGGTACGGATTCAGTTGATATATCCGTAACAGGTTCGGTAGTTGATTCGGAAAATACAACAAGATTAGTTTTTGGTAATATTTCTTTAGCAAAAGCTAAAAAGGCTGTTCCTAATGTGGTTATATCGGCATCACCACAAGCACAATCAGTATTAGCAAATTCGGCAGGGGTTCAAACTGGAACTTTATCAAATGTAACAATTAATGCATTGGAAGGTAGTACAAGTAGATTCACATCTATGACCGTATCATCGGTTAGTGGTATAAATGTGAGTACAGGTACATCAAACATATCTGGAAATACATTAGTCTTATCTGATAGAACAATGTCAGCGGCAGAAGCATCGGTAACATTAACAGTAACACATACTGATAGTGAAGGGTCAGCCGGACAAACTAAAACAATAATAGTAAGAACAACAAAAGTAAATGTTGGAACTGACGGAACTGACGGAACTGACGGCACGAATGGGACAAATGGTACGAATGGTACGAATGGTGCAAATGGTCAAACAGGTCCTGGTGTGGTTCATACTGGAGTTTGGGTAAGTGGCAGAACATATCAATTTGCAGATGGATTATTGGATACAGCTAATGGTGCTACGGGTAGAAGAGATACTGTCCTATGGAGTTCAAATGGAATCGCACCTTATAATACATATTACGCAACAACTAGACAACATACATCGGCAACAGGAAATGTAATAGATGGTTCACCAAATCAAGCAGCACAAACGGGTTGGATATCTTTAGGTGCACAAGATTTCTTTGTAGCAGCTAAAATAGGTATATTTGAAGATTCGTTTGTTCAAAAAACTTTAAACATTGGTACGAATTCGAATGGTGCCATGGCAGCAGCAAATATTACTTTAGCAGGTGGTAGTGATTATCCGTACATATCTATCGGACAAAGTTCATCAGCCGGTTCACAAGGGTATAATGTAAATGGTATTTTTATGGGGGTGGTTAATGTTAGTAGTTCACCCGTATATAGATTGTCTTTAAAATCTGCTAGTAATTCCCTATTATGGGATGGAACATCTTTAACTGTTAATGGTGGAGGAACGTTTAGTGGTGCATTATCAGCAGCAACCGGAACGTTTAATGGTTCTATTCGAATTGGTAGTGGTGAAAGTGTATTTACTGCAGATGCTAATGGAATTTATTTAGGTAGTGAAACGTTTGGAAGTGCAGAATTTAGAGTAACTCCCGCTGGAGCTCTAACCGCAACTTCTGCAACAATTACCGGTACTATAACTTCAACTTTGGGAACTATTGGTGGTTGGACATTAGGTGGAACAACTTTAACCGGTGGACAGGCAATATTAAATAGTGGAGGAAGTATTTCAATTGGCTCCGGTGCTAGTATTTTTAAAGCAGATGCACAGGGAATTTCTTTAGGAAATGCAACATTTGGTCTTGCACCATTTAGAGTAACTATTGCAGGTGATTTGTTTGCAACTAATGCAAGTATATCAGGTAGTATAAATGCAACTTCAGGTAAAATTGGTGGATGGTTAGTATCAACTAACACCATAGTGGATTCAACAAATAAATTAAAATTAAATGCGGCTAGACCTGCTATTGAAATTTACGATGCCTCATCAAAGTTAAGAGTAGATATAAGTGATAAAGATACATTAAGTTCTACAAGTGCAGGAAGTGTAAGTATAAGTCCTAATTCCGTTAGTGGCTTTAATACTCAGACACGCTCAGATTCTAATAGTAATGCTCTTACTATTTATGCCGATATGTCTCCAACCGATTTAGAATTTTCAGGCACATCCCCTTCCTTTACTACGGGTGCTGGTGTTAGTGGAAATTTTACCATAACTGCAAATTTATTCGGAACACTTTCAGATACAACTGTTAGTTTCGAACCGGGTGGTGGAGGTGGTGATACAAGTTATCTGAATTATGTTCTTAAGCGTTTTGATATAGGAATACGTGTTTATCAAGCGGGTATTGCGATTTTAGAATTATCTACATTTATTAATGATAGTGAACCGATGTTCCAGAATTCATCTTTTTCAAATACAACCTCAATTGCTAGTGGAAATTCTTTAGGAGATTTAAATACAACAATTACATTATTACCAAATACACTATATCGTTTTGTACCTTTTATTAAAAATGGTGAAAGTTCTGCATATAGAAGTTCAGGGAATGTATCTACATTTGATATATATACAAATTACTATACCCCAAAAATATCTACTATTTCAGTTCAGCAAGAAGTAGGCATAGTTGAAATAAATTCCAAAGGGTTTCAAGTTGTAGCAAGTAATGCAAGATATATGATAGTTCAAAGAACAGTTCAGGAAAATTTTGTAGAAATTGGGGGTGGGCTCACAGCAACCGGAAACATAACTGCGTATTTAAGTTCAGATAAAAGATTAAAAGAAAATATTATACCAATAGGAAATGCTTTAGAAAAAATAGAAAAATTAGATGGGGTAGAATTTGATTGGACAGATGAATATATCCAAAGAGAAAGTAATGGTAAGGGTGAAGATGATTATTTTTTTAGAAAACATGACGTAGGTTTAATTGCTCAACAAGTAGAAAGTATTCTACCTGAAGTTGTTGCAACAAGAGATGATGGATATCTTGCTATAAAATACGAAAAAATAGTACCTTTATTAGTTGAATGTATTAAGGAATTGAAAAAAGAAATTAACGAGTTAAAAGAGAATAAGTAATGGCGTTACCAGCATCAGGACAAATTTCAATGGATAATATGAATACCGATAGGGCTGTCCCATCTGGTACTCAAATAGATTTAGATACTGCTGCGATTGCTTATGGAATTCCTACAAAACCACATGGGATGGATGAGTTTTATGGTAGGGGTAGCGGTTCACCAAGTCCAAATGTTACACCACAAGTAACTCCTGCTCCAAACGTAACACCACAAGTAACTCCGGCTCCAAACGTAACACCTGCTCCTAATGTAACACCACAAGTAACTCCAGCTCCAAATGTTACACCACAGGTAACTCCTGCTCCAAATGTTACACCTGCATATTACCCATATGATTTTTATTTAGCAGATGAATATGTGTGTAGTAATTGTGGTACAGTTTCACAATCTGAAGTACTTGTTGCATTTCCAATTGATACAACTGTTTTATTAAATAGATTTTATAGAACTGCTGATAATGAGTTGACTTATAATTATAAAATTCTTGACCAAGCATCTCCAGGTATTGCAGTTTTATTAAAGGCTACTCGATATAACACATGTGCATTGGCTTGTGGATTTACTCCATCGCCAGCCATAACACCACAAGTAACTCCTGCTCCAAACGTAACACCACAAGTAACTCCAGCTCCAGATGTTACTCCAAATGTAACACCTGCTCCGAATGTTACTCCTGCTGCTTATTATTTATCAATGACACTTAATGTAGGTTGTTTTGGTTATGCAGGTAATGGATATATTGATATAGCGACCGTAAGTGGCGGTTCTGGAAATTATGTTTATCATATCGGTAATCAAGCAATTAATTTTAATGACCCTAACGCATATAGTTTAACTCAAAGTCAATATCAATTAGCAAATGGAAATTATTATGTTGCGGTGTACGATAGTTCGTATAATATATCGGTGGTTGAAGTTAGAAATATAAATTGTGACGCTGCTCCAAATGTAACACCACAAGTAACTCCGGCTCCGGATGTAACTCCTACTTATGTAGCTCCAACTATACCAACTGTACCTACTTATTTCCCACCGGTTGGGGATTTATATAGTTGTAATAATGGGGTATGTGAAATTGATAATGTATTTGGTATATACACAAGTTTACAAGAATGTCAGAATTCAGGTTGTGCTCCTTGTTTATCATATGGAAGTGAAATTTTAATGAGTGATGGTTCTACTAAATTAATTGAAAATTTAGAAATGGGAGATGTAGTAATGAGTCTTTCTATAGCAGGATTAGATAAAAATATAGAAGAAAATTGGGAAATATTTGCAACTAACGATTTACAATATACAAAATCAACTTCGGTAGTTAATAGATTAATTCACGGTTCATATAGTTGGTATTATTCCATAAATAATGGATTATTAAGAGTAACATACGAACATCCAATTTTAGTTAAGAGAAATAATGAAGTAATATTCTTACAAGTTAAAAATTTAATAGAAGGTGATTTATTATTAAATAATAATGATGAATTTATATTAATTGAAACCATCGATATAATAAATGAAAGTTTAAATACAGTATCACTTGGAATTGAAGAAGATGATGTTTATTTTGGTAATGGAATATTAGTACACAATAGAGCAGAAATAAAAGCAATAGAGTAATAAAATATGATAATACGACAAATTGATAATTTTTTATCTAAAGATGAATGCATTGATTTAATAAAACAAATTGATGCAAATAATCAACCAAGTACTGTGGTCGGTAATTATGTTGGGGTATTACATGATGCTAGAACAAGTTCTACTTCTAATATTAAAGAAGGACAATTTATTACACAAAAAATAAAACAAAAAGTTACGAGGGAGGTGGGATTACCTGCAAATCATATTGAAAGTATTCAAGGACAGGTATATAAAAAAGGACAATTCTTCAGACAACACCACGATTGGTTTAATGAACATTCATACGAACAACATTGTTTACATTCGGGCAATAGATGTTGGACGGTTATGATTTATTTAAATGAGGACGTTGTGGGTGGTGAAACTAAATTTCATAATTTAGATTTAACGTTTACTCCAAAAGTTGGAACTGCAATTGTGTGGCAAAATATGGTTGATGGTATACCTTCCACCGATTCATTACATGAAGGGTGTGATGTAATAGATGGTTCTAAATATATTATAACAATATGGGTTAGAGAAAAGCCGTGGAATTCAACGTTAGATTTAAAATTATACGATGCAAAATATCCAAAAATAAAATCATTAAAAAATAAATTTTCTACAAAAGATGAGTTACCAAAACTAAGTGAAACTGGGTTTTTACTAACCAAATTATCAGTTGAAGATTTAGAATTGGTGAATACAATGTATGAATCGGTGAGGAATAATAAAGTAGAAGAAATATTTGACCATAAAAATAGTATTATATTGGGTAACAATAATACATCTGATATACTGCCTTTAGATTCTATTCCAGAGTTGAGACGTAAGTTACATAAAAAGTTAGAATCAATACATAGTAATTGGTGTGGTGAAGAAATAGAACCCACTTATGTCTATGGTATACGAAGTTATAATAAAGGTGCTAAATTAGTATCACATTACGATAAACTTGAAACTCATCACATCTCATCTATTATTATGGTAGATAAAAATTTAAGTGATGGAAATGATTGGGGTTTACAAATAGAAGACCATAATGGAAAACGTCACACTATTTATATGGAAATAGGAGATATATTGTTATATGAATCGGCTGTTTGTTTACATGGAAGAAGCGATGAATTTGAAGGTGAATATTATAGAAATATGTATGTTCATTATAAATTAAAAAATTGGGAATATGAAAGTAACACCTAATACACGATTAATCACATTTGGAGATTCCTGGACACAAGGACATGGGGTTGAATTGGATATTCATTATAAAGAAGTTATCTCACCAAATGAATTTACTAATAAATTAAGAAATTCAAATGGATGGCCAAGACATTTAGCTACATTATTAGATTTACCATTTGTGAATTGTGGATGGTGTAATTTTAGTAATAAAAATATTGTTGAAGAAATAAAAAAAAATATAGAATATTTACATAAAGATGATATTATTATTATTATGCTTAGTTATCCATATAGAGATAATGGAGACCCGATAGATGATATCAAAGTTATAACAACTCTATTATCAGAATATAATTATTTTCTATTTAATTCATTTGCAAAAACTTTTATGACTGAATTAAATTTAGATACAACTAATATTAATTTAAGTAGATTTATTGATAAAGAATTAACTATGAGTAGTTTATTAATAGATTATGAAAAACAAAAAAATATTTCTGTTTGGGAATATAATTTTAGATATCCATATAGTTGGCAAAATACTGATGGTGGTGATACCCATCCAAATTATTTAGGTTATAAAATAATTGCAAACAAAATATACGAATTATTAAAAAAATATGATAACAATACCCGTAGCAGTATCAAATAACTTATTTAAATGGCAAAGTAGTTTATTTCAATATGCACAAAAAAATGTATATGGGAATCTAGCATTTTGGAATTCTATTGTATTAATTGCAGATAGAAATTCTCATGGTAAAATAATTAAGGATGTTGATTGGAATTTAAGTATACCATACAAAATTGTAGATGGAGTTCATACAATATTACCCCTATCAGATGAACATCCATATTTTTCAGCAGGAAATTTATTTTTTGCAATTAAACAAATATTAAATGATTTAGATAATAATGAATATGTTTGTATAATTGATTGTGATGTAATTCCATTTAAAAAATATGATGGAATATTACCTAATGACGATGAAGTTATAACTTGTGATAAATATGAAAATTGGCATATGAAATGTAGTCGACCTGATAAGGAAAATTATAAAATAGTCGAACCATATTTAAAACATGACACCCACGAATATATGGATGGTGGGTTTGTTCCTATTATTATAAAAGTTAAAACTTTAAAACGAATAATAGATGAGGTTATCGAAACCGGCATTGATATTGCTAGAAATCATTTAAATTCTCCATTTGGTTGGTGGCAACAAATGTGGTCATTTCAAATTGCTTGTCATAACAATCGAATAAAATGTATAGGACAAGATAATACATATTTTCCAAACATAAATGAATTTGATAAAGAAAAACATTATTTTGCACATTATTCGTGTGACCCAATATTTAAAAAATCAACATTCCCAAATCATAATATAGCAGAATTCCCAAATAACGATTTTTATAATTTAATAAAAGATTGGTTTATCCGATGATATACGTTTATATACCTTGCAGATTAGATAAAGAAGTAATTCCTACTTGTTTTGATTTGATAAATAAAGCAGAAAATCCAAATAATATTAAAATTATTGTGTTTAATCAAGATAGACAATCAGATATGTTTTTTCAAGATTTATTTCCATCTCAAGTTACTTTAATAAATGTTGATTATAGAAAATTTTCAAATCTTTGTTGGATACGTTCCCTTGCTAAATATTTTATAGAACCTGAATTTAAATATTTTTTATCAATTGATAGTCATATGAGATTTGATAAAAATTGGGATACCATATTAATTAATGCACTATTGCCAAATTCCATTTTATCAGCATATCCTCCTGCATATCCATTATATGGTAAATTTGAAGAAAATAAAGCACATCATGCAAATGATTGGAATAGAGAAAAAATAGGTGGATATCCATTTGTAATGAAACCAAATAATAATGGTGAAGATTATTGTAAATCAACTATTGCAGGAGGATATCATTTTACTACGATTGAGTGGTTAGAAAAAGTTGGGTATGATAAATTTTTATGTTGGAGATATGATGAGATTGACCCAACTTATCGAAGTATTGGTATGGGTTATTCAATTCTTAACTATAAACATACGCCAATATATCATTTATATGATAGAAGTAATCGAAAGCAAGATGACCATGCCGAAATCTTTCTTGCTGATTGTACTGAGCGATTTAAATCAAAACTAAATGATGAATATACTAAAAAAGTTAATGAGTACTATGATATAAATTTTTTCGATTTTTTATAAATTTATATATTTATATATGTTATGAGTATAAAGGTTTTAGTTACAACTGGATGTGGTAATACTGTTATGGGAGGTGCCGATATATGGACTAATTATTTTTTAGAATTAGTTTGGCCTTCACTCCCTGTCAAAAGGGATTGGAGATTACTCATAGATTCCAAAAGACCCGCTTCATTCGAATCAAAATACTTACCGAAAGGATTAGTTCATCATTTCCATTACGATGACCCTGAAAAGACTAGAAATTGGTTAGATGAGTGTGAGGAAATCCACGTATTACATCCACATTATCATTATAGACCACATATTTGGCATTTTGAAGATAAATTTAAAACCGTCTTTGTTCATGCGTATGCTAGAGAGATGGATGCAACAATACAAGCAATACCGGAACTAAAAAGGTTACAATATAATACAGGAGTTGATTCTGAATTTTATGATGAGTATTTAGCAACATTTAATCGTAGGATTTGGGTGGGTAATAATACTACGAGTATGATTGATGAACATCCAAACTATACTTATAATGTTCCAAATTTTTATGAGTTTAAAAATAATTTACCACTCACAAATCATGTTGATAATGGTAAAATTGGATTTGCTTCTCGTATTGAATCAAGAAAATGTGTACATTGGTTAAACGACCATAAGGGATATATTCTAACAAATCAGTTTGATTTACAAAATCTTAAAGATAGTAGTACATATTCATTAAAAGGCATGGAAGTTTTTCAATGGGATGTTAACCATCATCATTTTTTTATGATGAAAAATTTTGGTATATTTCACGCCGCGTATTTTAAAGAACCATTTGGATATTCAATATTTCAAGCAGTAGATTATGGTAAATTACCAATAATAAATAAAGATTGGGCACCGGAGGTTGATTACAAATATAGAGTTTCAACCAAAAATGAATTTGATGAATGTGTTAAACAAATCCTTACCGATTCACATGAAGAGAGGGTTAAAAACGTAAAAAATCTTAAAGAATATATGATAAAATTTGATAATAAAGACGTATGGATTGATAAAGTCCGTACAGCAATTTTGGGATAATTCCAAATATTTATTTTTCAGTTTTTTTATCGTTTGGTATATTTTTATATATTTATATACTAAAGGGGGTAGGGGGATAAGCTACTAAGCTATTACACTATCACTTATACTATCTTAATTAACTTATATTATTATTAAGCTAATAGCATATTTCTAGCATTTCATTCACATTATTCAATGTATGGGCAATATCATCGATTATAATATTTTAAAAGATTTCTTTACCAATAATAGAACTAAAAAAATAGATACTAATGGTAATGAGTATTTTGAATATCAACCAGTTGCATATAGATGGTCACATGGAGCTACAGATTATCATATTGGAGATGGATTATTAATTTATGCCACAATCCAATATATTAGAGCAAAAACATGTGTGTGTTTAGGAAGTGGCGGCGGATTTATTCCGAGAATAATGTCACAAGCTAGAATTGATTTACACGACCAACAAATATATGGAGGAATCAAAGCTATGGAATGGGGTGATTGTGGTACTACAATTTTAGTAGATGCAGCAAATGGTATAGGTGGCAATACTGATTGGGAAGATGAAGAATCTTTTTTCAGAACTAATTTTCCTTGCAGATTTATTATAGATACTACCGAAAATGCCTTTTATAATTATTTTATTAAAGAGGACATTAAAATTGATTATCTACATATAGATGCAGGACATTCATATGAAGATGTAAAAAATGATTTTGAATTATATTCACAAATTCTTTCACCTTATGGTATAATATCAATTCATGATACTGATTCATCATTTGAAAGGGAATTAATTGTTACCGATGATATAAAAAATAAAAATGATTTTCATGAATTCTCATCAGGTCCATCTAAATTAATAAAAGAATTAAAAGAAACTGGTAATTGGGAAATATTTAATTTTTTTAATAATGGTATACTACGAAATAAACCAACATCTACTGGTTTAACATTCATCCAACGATGCAAAAAATTAGATTAGTTACAGTAACCGGAAGCAGAACAAATACTTTACATCATATGTTAAATCACTATAATGATTTAGTTGATGAAATATATGTTGTTGTATATGAGTGGGATGGGTTTAGCACATATGATATTGTTTATGAGATTGTAAAGGAATTTCCTAAAGCAAAAATTGTTAAAAGAGCAATAAAAGAAAAATTTAATTGGGAATATGTTACCCAACTATATAACGAAACAAAATTATTACACCCCAATGATTGGTGGGTAGTTTCAGACGACGATGAATTCCACATTTATCCAAAACCAATTAGAGAATTAATTTCTGATTGCGAAGAAAATGATTGGGAATTTGTTACAGGTGGGTTTATTGACAGGATAGGAGAAAATGGAGAGTTTCCTCAAATAAATGAACATACAAATATTTGGACACAATTCCCACTTGCTGGATTTTTTAGAT
>Ga0164293_10003286_pt1 | contig 13769 bp, 4 predicted proteins | sample GEODES118metaG_FD_111487 | JGI IMG/M metagenome (GOLD analysis project Ga0164293, IMG submission 111487) | Eutrophic lake water microbial communities from Lake Mendota, Wisconsin, USA - GEODES118 metaG | ecosystem: Environmental > Aquatic > Freshwater > Lake | place: USA: Lake Mendota, Wisconsin... | reverse complement strand
GGAACTTTCTTAACTGATGTTAACTTCGGAGCGTTATCTTATAGTCAAGATGCGTTGGCGGATATCACAGCTTCTTTAAGAATGGATAGATGTGTGTTAGTATACTAATACTATTTACATAAAATCATACTCACTTATATTTAACCGTAAAGCTAATAAACTTTACGGTTATTTTTTTATATGGAAAATCAAGCAAGAGACTACGGTCAAGAAAATTTTACACTACCACACGATGTAGTTCAGTTACCTTCACAAGGTATATTTTATAAAAATAAAAAGAAAACCTTAAAGGTTGGATATCTTACTGCTTCCGATGAGAACATTCTTATGGGTGGTGCAAATGATTTAACAATGACCTTGTTAAGAGCAAAAATCTATGAGCCAGATGTAAGAGTTGAAGATTTAATTGAAGGTGACGTTGAAGCAATTCTAATCTTTTTAAGAAATACTGCGTTTGGTCCTGAAATGACTATTAATGTCACTGACCCTGCAACTAAAAAACCATTCCAAACAACTGTAATGTTAGATGAGTTATCAATTGTTGGTAACCAAAAATCAAATGAAGATGGTACCTTCACGGTACTTTTACCAAAGTCACAATCTACTATTAAATTAAAACCATTAACTTACGGTGAAATCATGGACATTAATTCCATGGCGGCAATGTACCCACAAGGTAGAACAGTACCACGAGTTACTTGGAGAATGGAAAGAGAAATTGTTGAAGTAAATGGTTCATCCGATAAGGCGGGGATTGCTAAATTTATTGAGTCAATGCCAATTATGGATTCAAAATTCATCAGAAAATTTATGAATGAAAATGAACCAAGATTAGACATGAACAAAACTATTATGGCCCCGTCAGGAGAAAAACTAACAGTGAATGTTGGTTTTGGGGTCGACTTTTTTCGCCCTTTCTTCTGATTATAGAAAAAGTCAAATTGACGAATTTTATTATTTAAGAACATTATTAGGTATAACCTACCAAGATTTTGAAAGAATGCCAATATTTGTTAGAAAGTATCTACTAAATAAATGGCTTGAAGATAACAAGAAGGACTAAAAAATTAGTCCTTCTTCTATTTATATACAAACTGATAATATAAAATGGCGGAAAACGATTTTGAAAATCTAAAAAACTCCATAGAAGGCTTAAAATCTCCTATCGATAAGATATTGGAATCTATTGGGGATATGTACCAAGGTGCCGAAAATCTTAACAACGCATTTCTTCAAGGTAGAACCAGAATGGATGAAATGGCTGATGCGGTTGCTAGGTCTGCCGCTGGTGTTATTCGTTTGGGTGGTAGTATTGAACAAGTTTCATCAACAATGGCAGATATTGCCAGAGGTTCTGAAAGAAATGTTTTGGCTACGGAAGAACAGGTTAGTAAATTATTTGCCGCTAGTCAAATTATTGGTAAAGATACAGAGACTATTGTTCGTAATTTTGCACAGGCGGGTGTAGAGGCGTCTCAAATTGGTACCAACTTAGAACAATCTATAGAATATGTACAAAGTGTTGGTCTAAATGCTCAGGTTGTTATGGGTGAAGTTACCGACAACATGGCGTTGATGAATCAATTTAGTTTTGCCGATGGTGTTGCTGGTTTAACAAAAATGGCAGCACAAGCTTCTATGTTGAGGTTTGATATGCAAAACACCGCAAACTTTGCAAACAAAGTTATGGGACCTGAAGGTGCAATTGAAGCCGCTGCAGGGTTCCAAAGATTAGGAGTTTCAATTGGAAATCTTACTGACCCATTTGCGTTAATGAATCAATCATTAACCGACCCTGGGGCATTACAAGATAGTATTATTAATGCGACAAAACAATTTACTGAGTTTGATGAAAAAACAAAAACATTTAAGATAAACCCTCAAGGTATCTTAATGTTAAAAGAAATGGCTGATGTTACAGGTATTAGTGCTGCTGAATTATCTAAAACTGCTTTGGCAGCTGCGGATTTAGATAAAAGATTATCGGCAATTAGCCCTTCAATTAGTTTTGAAAATGAAGAAGATAAGAAATTGTTGGCCAACATGGCAACGATGGGTAAAGAAGGTGAGTACGTTGTTCAAATTAAAGATGACAAAGGTAATATTGAACAGAAAAAACTTGCAGACCTAACTCAAGACGAATTTGAAAAATTAAGAGAACAACAAGAAAATAGACCTAAAACTTTAGAAGATATTCAAATAAGTCAGTTAGACGTTTTAAAAAATATTCAATCTTCATTGGATGCAAATATTGCTAAGGGTACTTTTGGTGTTGCAGCGACACCTGTTATTAGAGGTAATCTTACAGGTGCTGAAAGAATTAGTCGAGCGGTTGTTAGTTCAATCGATAAAGCGGTTCCTGAAAGCGCGGAAATTACTAAAAAAGTTACCGACGCAGTTGATAAAATGAGTGCACTATTTGTTCAAAAAGATGCTGGTAAATTAAGTGAACAAGATTTTAGTAAACAAGTTGAAGAGTTAGAAAACAGTATAATGAGCCAAGCTAATAGTTTAGGTCAAACAGGTGTTGATGCTTTGAAAGATTTATTACAGGATGCGAATAAGAAAATTACGGGAACTAGCGGAATTGAAAAAGAATTTAAAAACTTTATAAATGAAACTTTAAGCGCTGCTGGAGTTAAAACAAATGCCGCTGCCAATGCGGTAAAAGAAAAGGCTCAAGTCAAACCTTTATCTGAGTCGGATATATTAGGACAAAGTATACAGTCTAAAGTTGCTGCGAAACAAATAGAGTCAAAACAACCTAGCACAACTAATGTAAAAAATGACGTTACAGGAAACATAAAAATTACAATAGATGGGTCTGTTGGGGCGAATGGTTTAACACAACAACAATTAACGCAAATATTCAATAGTGATGCGTTTAAACAATATGTTGCTAATCTTGGAAAAGATACAAAAGGTTCAGGAGTTGTTGCATATCAATGATAAAAAAAACTCAATTAACCTATTTATTAATAAAGTTATAGATGGGTAGTCCATTAGATTATATTAGTACCGAAGGCTTCAGAAAAAAACTGATGACCCGTAATTTAAAACCTTACGGTAAATCACCAAGCCCTGCAACCCCGCCAATTACTTACGAAGTGGTTCAGGGGGATATTTCTGTTATTGATAGTCCTGATTTCTTAATTGATACAACATTTTTTGCCGACAAACAATATACCCTTAACAGATGGGGTAATGAAGGTGGATATGAATTTGCTCCCGACATTTCAGGAAATTTAAATACTGTTTCAAATAACGGGGAATATGGACCAGGTCAACAAGACGCTCACATCGTTGATACGGGATTTGCGGCAACTCAAAAGTGGAGACCATTAAATGCGTATTCAAGTTCAAATAACTTTGATGCGGGTGAAGCGGTAACAACATTAGAGACGGTTAGACCTGACCAAGACAGACCACCAAATGGACAACCATACCCAACGTTTAACGCATCGTCTTATCGTTCAGTTTCTATCCTATTAAGTCCCGACCCTCTTGGTAGTAATGGATTATTAAGCGCGGATTCATTCATCGCTCGTTTAGGTGCAAAAACTTTAAAGAGAGAATTTGAAGACCGAATCGGTAGAGCTATTATTAGAGAAACAATTGGTAGGGCAAACATTTTAAATGTTAATAGTAGTACAAACCTTGTTAATATTTTAACAGGTAATGTTCCGATAATTGAACCAAACTATAATATTACGGTACCTAACAATCCTTTAGGGGCTGCAGCACAATTTGCGTTAAGTCTTGGGGGTAGTCAATTACCGTTCTCAACTATACCAGGTTCTTATTGGGACCCAAATATTAATCCGCCACAACCAACAACAATCCAACAAGCGTTACTTGGTAATCCGTTAGCTGCGGCAGGTAACTTTATTAGTAACCTATTAGGCGCGGGTAAGACAGGTTCTCAAATATTTTTTGAAAATACGGGACAAGGACAAAAATCTTTATTGTTTAAGAATATAAACTTTAACAGATACAAGCCAAGTTATGACCGAACATTAATTGACCGTTTGGGTGGGGCCCTTGTTGTAACCAATACAAACAATGTCAATTATTACGTTGGTTCAACAACGTCTGAACCATCAAGAATATTTTCACCATCAGGTTCATTACCAAATGACCCTTATGGAAATGAAGTTCAAGCTCCTGTTTATGGTCCTGAAGAGTTGGCTCAGTTATATGAAGGACCAAGTAAAGAAATTAGACTTGGTGCTAACGGACCGACCTATGGTAACGGTGGGGGTATTGAAGGTGGTTTCACATGGGTGTCACCAAAATACAAAGGTAATGCTGGTAAAAAAGTTGGTATTGGTGGACAAATAACTAATGACGACGAAGACTTTAAACCATCATCGTATAATACCACTGAGTCAACGGAAAGAACATTTAGAGAAGGTTCTATTCTTGACGACACTCAAAGAATTATTGATAGCCAACCACAAGGTGGTAATCGTTTAAAACACGCGGGTAATGCAATTGACCAAGTTAGTAAAGTATTCAATGATGGGTATAAAGAAATGACGAAAGGTTCAAGAGTGTTAAGTTATGTTGGGGCAATCGGACAAGAGGTTGGTACTGAATACTGTCGTGTGTTTGCCAAAGACGTTCCGTACTTACAATACAATGACCTTCAAAAGACTGACGGTATAACAACTGAAGGTAGAAGATTTTCTTGGTCGGTATTGGATAAGACTTATAATCTTAACATTGGACCAAACAAACAAGAAGGAGGTCAAGACTCGACCAATATTATTGGTACGATGAATAACGCTTATGCTAAGAAATATATGTTCTCATTGGAGAACTTGGCGTGGGCGACATCAAATGCGCCTGGTTACTCTGTGTCAGATTTGGCGGTGTGTGAGAGAGGTCCTAACGGAGGTAGAGTAATGTGGTTCCCACCATATAACTTAACATTCAACGAATCAGTACAGGCAAGTTGGAATCAAAATGATTTTATCGGAAGACCTGAACCCATTTATACATATAAAAATACAAGTAGAACAGGTAGTTTAACTTGGGATATTGTTGTTGACCACCCATCAGTATTGAATGTTATTGTTAATAAAGTTTTAGGTAATGAAACTAACAAGACAAGAATTGATGGAATATTGGATTCATTCTTTGCGGGGTGTAGAAAATATGATATCTATGAATTAGCTAAAAAATACTATACAATTAATCCAAATGATTTGTTTCAAATGCAACAAGCAATTACTTCAAAAGAAGTTACAAGGGAACAAATGGAATATATTGCAAACACAATTAAAGTAGAACCTGAACTCGCGGCACCAAATAGTGGTGGAGGAGCTACAGGTTCTGGTGGTAGTAATGGTAATGGAGGTATTGATTTGTCAAAATACGAACAAATTGGTTTTTATTTTTCAAATGATTACCCACGACCAAAAACTGCACCTAATTACAATGAAATGTATGATGAATATATTGAAGAAAAACCAACGTATTCAAAAAAATCAAACGGTCCTCAGTTAGATGAATTTTATAATACTGTAATTACACCAAACTATAAAATTGCTCAACAATTGGCTATTGATGTTGCTGAGCAAATTAAAAATAGTACTTCTGGTACTGTTACAATTTCAATTGACTCAAGTTGTTCTGCACCACAAACTGTTGAATACAATAAATCTTTGGCGGCAAGAAGGATTGCATCGGTTATAAGATTTTTTAACGAGAATCCTGCAACAAAAAAATATATTGAAGAAAAAAGATTGTTGGTTGTTAGTGGTACTGGATTTGGTGAAGTTGCAACATCAACACCACTAAAATCTAAAAAGACTCAAGAACCTTATTCTGTTAATGAGATGTCACCAGCTCAATCTGTAAACTGTACCGACACAAACCAAAACGCGGTTGGTGGTGATACTCAGGTTGGGGCTAAAGATATTTACACAACACCTGCAATGTCTTGTAGAAGGGCGTTCATATCAAAAATAGATAATAAGTTAAAATCTCCCGACCCTGTTTTACCACCCAAGTATATAACTGTTGTGACGGGTAATGTTGTAACTAAAACTGAAACTCAAACTCAAATAGAAAATGTTGCAGTTGTTAGAGATAATATTACAAAAAGGGTTTTGAGGTCTTTATTATCTGAGTGTGATTATTTTGAGGTAATCAAAGAAGAGACACCTATGGTGTTTGATAATCTAAAAGATAAATTGAAATTCTTCCAACCTGCTTTCCACGCGATTACACCTGAAGGATTGAATACAAGATTAACATTCTTACAACAATGTATGAGGCCAGGTGATACTATACCTGTTGTAAAATCTGTTGGTGGTAAAGATGTTTTAGAATATAACAATGCCACAAACACAGCTTTTGGTACACCACCAGTATTAATATTGAGAATTGGTGATTTTTATAATACAAAAATAATCCCAACAAGTTTAAGTTTAGCGTACGAACAATTAGATATTAACCCTGAAGGGATTGGTGTTCAGCCAATGATTGCAAAGGTAACATTAGCATTTAATTTTGTTGGTGGTAGTGGTCTTAAAGAATCTGTTGATAAGTTACAGAATGCATTAACATTTAACTACTATGCCAATACTGAAATTTACGATGATAGGGCAGATGTTACTGATACAAGTTATCAAGTATTGGATAAAGAGTTTTTACAATTTGCGGCAATTTCTGGTGTTGTGCCTCCAACAATCAATAATGCTGCGGTTGATAATGGACAAAGTAACGAAAACACAATTGGAAGTATAGTTAGTAGTCAAGTTAATGTTTCAGGAATTGAGACTGGTGAAATTAACTATAAAACTTTCATGGATAATTTAGTAACGGATACCCAAACATATTTTACTACAGTTGTTAACAAGAATAGAGAGGTTGCAAATCAATATAATAATGCTATGAGACAACAGTGGATGTTAGAAAGAAACTATATGGATGGTAAAATCTCTACTACCGCTCAAAGTGACACAGTGTTGTATGGAAAACCAAACAATACCCAACAAAGAGTCGACGTTATTTTTGATGAGTTACTGAAAGATATAAAAAACAGTAATGAAGGTTTTATAGAGTTTATGAATGAACCACAAAAAAATATTTCAAATAAAATAATTAGACAATTAAAAGAAAATTATTCAAAATTTGTTGAGGATAAAAAAGGCTCTTTTCTAAATCCAATAACAACTATAACTCAAAGTATGACTGATGCCCAACAGATTTATATTCGTTCATTAGCGAAGTCAAATACTATTGTTTATTATGCACCTACTTTTACCAATAGAGGTACTGATGGAAAACAAGACAAGATGGGTAAAGTTATAAGTTATGTGATATCTGGTACTTCACAAGTGCACACTAGTTCGCAAAATGTTACAAATACTTTAGATGAACTAAAAGAAGATTTAACTTTAATTAGTTTAGGTATTAGTGGATTTAATAAAGTTGTTGGTTCAGTAACTACTTTTGAAACTAAAGGTCTTAGTATTGGGGGTAAATCTTATGAAGGTATTTTGGTTTTTGATAAAGGTTATAAATTACCTGAAAACCAAAAAGTATTTGTACCTTTTAGTAGAATAAATCTTTTTGATAAACCTTCATTTAGAAGAGTGTATATGATAATTTCTAATGATGTTGTGGACGATAAAAAGTATGAAACATTTAAAAATGCCTTAATTGGTAATATACTTAATAATCCTAGTATTCTTGGTGACACTTCAACAACAACCTTAAATAATCTTTTTGACGCTTATTGGAAGGTTAGTGCTAAACCCGCTTTTGTGAATGAAAATGATTTAACTAAAGAGTTTATTGATTATATTGAAAAAGAAAAATTACAAAACTTCTTGAAGTTTACACCATATACACTTGGTAAAGAAAGATTGTTCACTTACACTAGTGAAAATGCGAATGATGAGGGTAGGGTGACACTAATAAAAGGACTTGGAGCTGTTGAAAACCAAAACACAAATAATAAAACATGGAATGACGAATTAGGTGCATCAGTGTTTATTTCTAAAGTAAAACTTAACTAATGGCATATCAATATTGGAATAGATATAGTGACTTCTTAATTAACGGTGAACAGACTGTAGTTCCATTTGTGCAACTACCACAAAAACCTACGGACAAGGCCTACATATATAAAGTTGCAAGAAGTAGACTGGACGTTGTTTCTCAAGAGTATTATAACTCACCATATTTTGGTTGGTTGATTTTACAGGCAAATCCACAATTTGGTGGTTTGGAAAATAACATATTCGATGGTGCGGTATTGATTATTCCGTATCCACTACTACCTTCTTTACAGGATTATAAAGCCGCTTTAGAAAATTATTTTTATTATTATGGCAGGTAACACACCAGGGGACAATAGCGGAAATATTTTAGTTGAATTTGATTATAACAACATAATTGTTGTTGACCCGAATAAAACTATTGACGCGTTTGGTAATATTCGTGAAAGATTGGTTGACCATGAAAAGATGGTTATGTTCGCCAACCTTGAAGCTGAATTATTACCAAGGACTAAATTAGCGGTTGGAGGAACTCCTGAAGATACCGCAACAGTAATTTCTGTTGCAAAAATTAATTTTTTACGACCTACTGAGGGGACTTCGTTGACCACAGGGTATTATGACGAATTAACAGGTAAAAACTCCAGAAATGGTTTAGGGGATAATCAAATTCGTAGTCAGTTGGTAGAACCAAATAATGGTAATACTCCATACAATAAAGTAACTGTTGTAAATCCAGGTGGGACATCAAAAGATAATGGTTTACTAGGTATTACAAATATTAGTGTAACTACAAATACTTCATTTATTCCTACAGTAACAATGGAGTTAGAAGACATACAAGGAAGAGCACTATTTCAATTGGGTGATAACTCACCTTACGCAGCGTTTTTTAACCTACCATACCCACCATTTTATTTAACACTAAAGGGATATTACGGACAAGCGATAAAATACCAATTAAATTTAAAAACTTTTAATGCTAGATTTAACTCTTTTAGTGGAAACTATTCAATAAGTTTAGAATTTGTAGGATATAAGTTTAATATTTTGAATGAAATATCTATGGGTAATCTTCTTGCTGCTCCACACATGTACAGTACAAGATTTGATTTTACTAAATCACCGACATCAACTGAAGGTGGTAATAAAAATATAGAGGCACAAACAAAACAAACGGGGGGTAATATTGGTCAATCGACTGCGAGTCAAAATAATGTTACAGTTCAGGTTGTGAGTGAAAAAGGATATCAGAAAGTTAAAGAAGTATATAGTGAGTATAAGGCTAAAGGATTGTTAGACCCAGATTTTCCCGAACTGACATTTGCTCAGTTTATGAACTCGTTAGAAAATTTAGAAAAAAATATTATCAACACATATATTAAGGCGGATGTTGAACCCTTAACAAACATTAGGGCTTATAAAGAAACTTTAAAAAATTATTATAATGAGGTTTATGGTTCTGAAACTTCTTGGTTTGGAACTTTTATGAATCCAAAGCCTATCGTATTGAAAAACGGTACATTTACGTATACGTTTAAAGATGGTATTGAGGTTGATAAACAACAAACCGCAAAAACATTATTAAGTGGTTATACTTCGGAATTTAATAAATTATTGGCGGAAAACCCAACACTTGGTACTAGAGGTGCCACACCCATTAAAAATAGTATTACTTACGATACGTTATTAGAAAATGTTAATCTAAATGATATTGATTTAGAAAAAACTACACAACAACAAGTAGGGAGTACTGTGGTAAGTGAGGCGGATAAAAAAACTACTTCAGATTATTTGAGTAAGATATTATCAGAACAACTTGAAACAACTTTGAGTTCAGGTGCCATTCCTAATCCTAATAAAAGTACAAATCTTGTCATACCACCTCTTTTTGTTTTTAAAAGTGATACAGTTACAAACCTTACAAGACCAAGGTTTGAAAATTTGATATATCAAATGGAAGCTGAGGCTAATAGACAATTAACAGAATACGAAACAAGGTTAACTGCTGACTTCCAAAGAAAAATTGAAGACCCAACATTAGGTATAGGATTTAAACCAACTGTTAGAAATGTTTCTGCGGTTATTATGGCGTCTGCAGAAGCATTCATAAGATTGATGGATGAGGTCCATACAAATGCTTGGAATGTTAAATATGACCCAGTAAGACAATTGGCAATTTTAGATAACCCGTCTTCTGCACCTGGTGTTGATACTACGGATAAAACCTCAATATCACAAGAAGCTCAAAATGAGAATCAAGGTTTATCCACGGCTAAAGTTCCTGTTTACCCTTGGCCTCAATTCTTTAAAGAAACTCCTGAAGATAAAAAGGGAAGGTTTCAACTTACATATATTGCAGACCCATCTGTTGTTGATATTACAAAAGGATATCTTTACGAAAAATGGCCTGAAGTTGAATTTGTTGAAGAATATATGAAAGGATTAACTCAAAAGTTTAATCCACCTGTTGCCCAAGTACCAACAGATAGTCAGGCGACCACAAACATTATTAATATAAATGCGATTGAATACCCCTCAAATGGTATTGCTTACGTTAACAAAGAGGAAATAAAATTTTTCTATGAAATTTGGGAAAGACAATTCTTAACTTCAAACTATTCAAATTTTGTTAGGGCAACTGGTAACCAACTAAGTCAATTGACTGACTTAATTTTAAGTTCTGAAACTAGTAATATTGTTACAAGTTTAGGTATTAGTGCACCATTCTTAACATTGAAACTTAAGAATTACGATATTACCGCTCAAAATTACCCACAGTTTTTATCTAACATTTCAAACCAAGGTACTGGTAAAGCTTATCAAGAATACATAAGAGATTTCTTTGTGACTCCATACATTAGAAATTTAACGGAAAACTCTTTTAATATTTTAACAACAAACGAATTAGGTAAAGAACCACAAATAATTGCTAAATATGAGGCACTGGAGCAATTGGTTAAAAATGCGACAAGTGAACCTTTGATAATTGACACTTATCCTTTTACAAATCCATCTTGGGTTTCTCAAAACATGAGTCAAAGTAATAGAAGTCAAGGTAATGGTGTGTATGATACTAAACAAGTATTGACCGTTTTTAAAGAAAGAAATGTAATTTCAAATTTCAATAGTGTTTATAACTATACGACGAATAGACCAGTTACTAATTTTTCGTATTTGAAAGTTTCAAATCCAACCACTGAAATTTCTGAAACAGGGCTTAACGTATTTTATACTCTAAGAAAAAATCCTGACGAATTTGTACCAACGGAAAGTTATATTACTCATACAAGAGCAATTACGAACGCAACTACAGAAACAACAACTTCAATGTTGAATACTCCTTACATGGTAAATGCAATTCAAAACGGTGTTTACAATTGGAGAAGAAAAGATAAACATCCTTATGTTCAGGCGGCTTATTTATTCATTAATTCATTACCACTTGCATCACTAAGAGAGAGATATAGAACAGATGGTGCGTCAAGTGAGTTAGATTATATTGCTTCTTGTTTCAAAAAGTTTGGTGCTATCCATAAAATGCCATATTCTTGGGTCCTTAAAATGGGTTCAATATGGTATCGATACAAGTACTACAAAACTAACGGAGTTGATTTCTTGGATAGTGCGTGGACTAATTTTGATTATAAAACTAATTATGACCCGATAACAAGTGCGGATACAAAAACATATGAATTTGAGTTTGATGGTGTTAAAAAAATAACATTACAAAATACTTCAGACCCAACAATCCAAAAAATACAAACAGGATTTTACCCTAAAGTTATAAATGACTTTAACGTATTTTATAATGGTTATGATTTATACGTTAATTATGATAATCAAGAAATTCAGGCAAGTATAAATGGTGGTATGAAAGTCTATAATTTTGTAGACTCAAACGTTATACCAACAAGTTCAAATGTTGGTATTGCGACAGGAAGTCCAACGGCATCTACAATACAAACTTGGTCTGTTATTTTACCTGATACTGTTATGGACTTACCAGCGCTTTCAGGAAATTGTTCTCCAAATCAAAATACTACAAGTATTAAGTATTTCATCGTACCATCATTTGGTACACCATTCAATCAAGTTAGCTCTGAGTTATTACAAAACAACGTTCAAAACTTTTCTTTCTTAAATGACCCATCAATTTATAATGGGTCTGTTAGATTATTATGGGCGGCACCAAATTATGGATACTTCAAAAGTAACGAGATAATTAAACCGAGTCCTGATAAGTATCTAAATAAAATTTTAACTGGTAATACAAAACAAGCACCATTTAAATTTTTAATTACAGATGAATATTCAAATATCGAAGAAATATTTTCAGTTTTTGATAAAAGTATTTTAGATAAGTTTGAACAAGAGTTTTTAAACTTTAGTAGACCCGTTGCGGATATTGAGTTAGGACCGCAAGTTGCGGTTCCAATTGGTCAGTCTCCTGTAGATAATAATGCGGTTTATAAAAATTTCCAATATTTGTTCAGAAGTCTTATGACCATTGAAAGTAATGCGGGTCAAACAACTACTGAGTATTTTAATACAATACCTAACACACAACTATCATCATTTTCAACAACAATAAAGTCTTTCTTGGAGTATGATGTTATTTTGAAATACGGTAATCCTTCAAACTACAAACGAAGAGTTGTGGATTCTTTCTTGGCTTCAAATGGAGGGGCAAATGATATTGTTGACCCTATAAATTTTGGGACTTATGTTACAAATTCTTTACCATCGGCAGGAGGTACTATTACGTTGGCACAATCCAAAGCATTATTTCAATCACAATGGTTGGCATTAGAAACTGAAATTGGATTTTCGACGATTCAAAATTTGGTTTACACGGACCAAGGTTCATATATTACCGATTTCTTTATAGACAATAATATTGAGTTTTCGGTTGCTAACATTACATTGTGTTCCCAACTGATAAAACAATATGCGACTCAAAAGTTATTGACACCAACACTGAATAGTAATGAATTTAAATCAAGATTACAAACTTACTTAGATGGTACATCTGCATTACAAGATTTATTCTTGAACCAAGTATTAAATCGAGTTAGGGCTAAGTTACCAAACCAACAAGAACTTCCTGAAAAATCAATTCAAAGTGTAATTGATGGACAACAAAGTAAAGTTGAAAACTATGAAGTTTTTAAGGCCTTAAATGACAAATGGATTTCGGGTGGTGATTTTACAAGTAAGACATTATTTGAAGATTTCTTATTTTTAGACAGAGCATCAAGAAATATTGGTGACACAATAATCGTTGACATCATATCATTAAAAGATACTTTGTTGGGTACAAAAACTTTTGAAGAAACGTCCATGAATATGGAAATGAGTGTTTTTACATTCTTAAGTGGTATATTGATTAAAAACAAATTTAATGTGATGCCATTACCTGCGTATGTTAACTTCTACAATGTACAAGATGTGGATGGTACAACAATTTCACAAAACACTGAGGGCTCATTAGAATTTGCCGATAATATGTGGGGAACATTCCTTGATGTTGACTATAGAAAATCAGGTCCAAAAATGGTTTGTTTTTATGCGGGATTACCATCGGCGCACTTAGATTTACCAAAAGGTAATTCAAGGTATAGAAATGATTCATTTGAGTTAAGAAGAGCTTCGGAAAATCCTTTAATTGAAAATCAACAAGGTAAAAAAGATTGGGCAGTTTCCAATAGATGTGTAGGATTTAATGTTGATATTGGAACTAGAAATCAAAAT
>Ga0164293_10003285_pt1 | contig 13769 bp, 12 predicted proteins | sample GEODES118metaG_FD_111487 | JGI IMG/M metagenome (GOLD analysis project Ga0164293, IMG submission 111487) | Eutrophic lake water microbial communities from Lake Mendota, Wisconsin, USA - GEODES118 metaG | ecosystem: Environmental > Aquatic > Freshwater > Lake | place: USA: Lake Mendota... | reverse complement strand
CAAATCCCTTTTGTACTTCGCCCAAATTTTTTTTATTAGTCAATTATGGCGTAATTTGCAGTATATTATATAACAGACCATAATTTAGAATGAATATCCTTGGCATTTCGGCGTTTTACCACGATTCAGCCGCTTCTATTATTCAAGATGGTAAAATAATTGCCGCAGCACAAGAAGAAAGGTTTACTAGGAAAAAACATGATCCTGGTTTTCCCGCCAACGCTATCAAATTTTGTCTTGAATACAGTGGTTTAGAGTTGAAAGATCTAGATTCTATTGTGTTTTATGATAAGCCTCTGTTGAAATTTGAAAGATTGCTGGAGACCTATTATGCATTTGCTCCTAAAGGATTGAGGTCGTTCATCACTTCCATTCTCGTTTGGATAAAGGAGAAAATGTTTTTGAAAAGGTTGATTCATGAGGAGTTGGAGCAGATTGGGACTTATGATAAAAAGAAAACAAAACTTCTTTTTCCTGAGCATCACCTTTCGCATGCTGCAAGTGCGTATTATCCTTCACCTTACGATGATTCGGCCATCCTTACCGTCGATGGAGTAGGTGAGTAGGCCACGGTTTCTATTTGGCATGGTCAAAAGGGTCAAATAAAGATTTTGAAAGAGATGCGTTTTCCGCACTCTTTGGGACTTTTATATTCTGCTTTTACGTACTTTTTAGGTTTTAGGGTAAATTCAGGTGAGTATAAACTGATGGGTTTGGCTCCTTATGGAAATCCGCTGTCTCCAGATATTAAAAAATATGTGGATATCATCAAGAAGGATCTAATCAGTATAAAAGAGGACGGTTCTGTATGGCTAAATCAAGATTTCTTCGACTACGCCACTGGCCTGAAAATGGTGAATGAGTCAAAATGGCAAGCTCTGTTTGGATTCAAAACCAGAAAGCCGGAGGATGAACTGGAGCAACACCACTGTAACATAGGCTTGGCCACTCGGCAAATTACGGAAGATGTTGTAGTTTTGATGGCTCAAGAAGCCAAAAGACTTACAGGTTCAGAAAATATTTGTTTGGCGGGTGGAGTAGCACTGAATTGTGTTTCTAACGGTAAACTTCAAAAATCAGGTGTTTTCAAAAACGTTTTCATTCAACCAGCTGCGGGTGACGCCGGTGGTGCTTTGGGTGCCGCTTTGGCCGTGAATTACATCTATTTCAAGCAAGAACGTGTGATAGATTATAAGATGGATGCCATGATGGGTTCTTATTTGGGGCCTACCATTTCTGATTTAGAAGTGGAGTTGATGTCTAAAAAATATAAGGCCAACTATCAATATTTTGAAAATTTTGACGAATTGGCAGCTGAAACAGCCAAGTTAATTTCTCAAGAAAATGTAATAGGTTGGGTTCAGGGCAAAATGGAGTTTGGCCCGAGATCTTTGGGAGCTAGAAGTATTCTAGGTGATCCAAGAAGTGCAGAAATGCAGAAAAAATTAAATCTAAAAATAAAATATAGAGAATCATTCAGGCCGTTTGCACCTTCGGTTTTGGCTGAAGATGTAAGTAAGTTTTTTGACTACGATGGTATTTCTCCTTATATGCTTTTGGTACATCCGGTAGCTGATGCCATCAAGAAAACTTTGCCAGAAGGATACGATGACATGAATTTGAGAGATAAATTGTACCATTTACGTTCAGAGTTACCTTCCATTACGCATATCGACTTTTCGGCAAGAATACAAACGGTTCACAGCGATACCAATCCTCGTTATTATAAAATGATTGAGGAATTTAAGAAACTCACGGGTATGGGCGTTGTAGTAAATACATCGTTTAACGTTAGGGGTGAGCCTATAGTTATGACCCCGAATGATGCATATAGGTGCTTTATGAGAACAGAAATGGATTATTTGGTAGTGGGTAATTTCTTGTTTAGTAAGAAAGATCAACCCGAATGGCAAGGTACGGACAATTGGAAAGAAGAATTTGTTTTAGATTAATATAAAAGATTGATAATATGGACTTTATTAAAGATTTATGGGGTTTTATGGCAGCTAGAAAGAAATTTTGGTTGGCTCCTTTAATTATTATTTTGCTGTTGGTGGGTATACTTATAGTTATTGGTGGAGGCTCTGCCATTGCTCCGTTTATTTATACCTTGTTTTAATTCATTCTCAAGAAGAGATAAATATTTTTATAGATGAAAATTGCAGATAGATTCCAATCGCTTTTAGTAATAGTTGTTGGTTTTCTGGTTCTTTATTTTATTTTTCAAAGAAATTACGATTGGTATTTCTTTGAGTTTAAGAGGAGTTATTTCCTTTATGCAGCGGTGGGTATTGGTGTTTCTTCGCTAATGTTCGATGCGGTGGCTGATTTGATACTCAAAGGTTGGATGAAAATAGCCGAAGTGTTGGGTTTTATAAATACAAGAATTCTAATGACCTTGGTGTTTTTTATATTTCTAACGCCATTTGCTCTTTTGCAAAGATTGCTTTCTAGAAAGAACTATCTTTCACTCAAAGACTCTGAGAAGACGGTCTTTCATACCAGAGACCATCAGTATCAACCAGAAGATTTTGATAATATTTGGTAAGAAAAAGGCCTCGAAAGAGGCCTTTTTTATTGGAAAGATTGGTAAATTTCTAAAATGGAATACCCCAACATAACTAAACAGAGCGTGGTTTTGGCTACAATTCCTGCTATTAAGCCTAAAAAGCTTCCAAGAGCGGCTTTGAAAGCTATATTTTGATTTTTACTGGAAAGGTATTCACCAATGAATGCACCGATAAAAGCACCGATAAACAAACCGAATGGGCCTAAGAACATACCGACTAAAAGACCAATTCCAGAACCAATAGTTCCCCATTTGCTCCCGCCAAATTTCTTTGTACCCCAAATAGGTATATAATAGTCCAATGCGGTAATCAAGACTGTGATTACTCCAAATGCAATGATGGTATTTTGTGAAAATTCGGCAAATTTAGAATAATGAAGCAGTAAAATCCCTCCAAAACTTAGCGGTGGACCCGGCAATGGAAGTACAGCCCCTGCTAAACCAATAACAAGGCAGGTGAGTCCGGAAACTAGCAAAAGGTAATCCATTAGGCTTCTATCGGTGTTTGTGTTTTTATTTTTCTGCTATCTAAAAATTCTGCAATTTTGTTTGTCGCAAGTTCTAAAGTGTCCACTTCAGGTAAAAAAACAGCTCTAAAGTGTTGGCCATCATTATAATTAAATCCTTTTCCTGAAACCACAAACACTTTTTGTTCTGACAATAAATCCAAGGCAAACTGTTCGTCGTTTTGGATGTCAAATTTCTTCATGTCTATTTTAGGGAAGACATAAAGGGAGCCTTTTGGTTTCACACAGGTAATGCCTGGGATATCGGTCAGTTTGTAATAAATTAAATCTCTTTGTTTCTTTAATCTTCCTCCCTCGGCCACCAAGTCGTTTATGGATTGATACCCACCGAGTGCCGTCTGAATGGCATATTGGGTAGGAACATTGGCACACAACCGCATAGAGGCCAAGAGCGTAAGTCCTTCTAAGAAAGATTTTGCTTTGTTTTTTGCACCACTTGGTATCACCCATCCACCTCTAAATCCTGCTGCTCGGTAGTTTTTAGAAAGTCCACCGAAAGTCATAAAAAACACCTCCTCAGAAAGTGTGGCGATAGGTATGTGGACGTTGCCATCGTACAGGATTTTGTCATAAATCTCATCAGAAAATACGATGAGGTCATGTTTCTCTGCCAAGGCAACGATTTTTTTCAAAACGTCTTTTTCATAAACCGCACCAGTTGGATTGTTGGGGTTAATGATTACGATGGCTTTTGTTTTTGTGGTTATTTTGGCTGCCATGTCTTCCACATCTGGATTCCAATCAGAGGCTTCGTCACACAAATAATGAACGGGTTTTCCACCTGAAAGTGCCACGGCAGTAGTCCAAAGCGGATAGTCTGGAGAGGGGATGAGTATTTCGTCACCGTCGTTGAGCAATGCTTGCATACACATTACTATGAGTTCGCTCACACCATTTCCAACGAAAATATCTTCCATTTTTACATCTTTTATACCAATCTGTTGGGTATAATGCATGATGGCCTTACGAGCAGGAAAAATTCCCAAATGATGCGAATAGCCTTGAGCATTGCGAAGGTTCAGAATCATGTCATGCATAATCTCGTCAGGCACATCAAATCCAAACGGAGCAGGATTGCCGATGTTGAGATTGATTATTTTCTGTCCCATAGCCTCTAGCTGCTGGGCTTTTTCGAAAACTGGTCCTCTGATAGCGTAACTAAGATTATTTAGCCTATCACTTTTTTTATACTCGTTTGGCATAGTATTATATCTTTTTCAAGAAACTATTAACGTTATTTTCAATACGTTGAATGATATCTTCAGTCAAATCCTTAACGAATTTTTCGCCAGTTACTTTTTCGTATAATTCTATGTAACGGTTGGAGATTTCTTCTATTTTTTCGTCGGTCATTTCAGGAATAATTTGTCCTTCTTTACCCTGAAAATTATTAGCAATCAACCACTCCCTTACAAATTCTTTTGATAATTGCTTCTGAGGTAGGTTGTTATTTTGATTTTCTTGGTAATTGGCATTATAAAAAAATCTTGAAGAGTCCGGCGTATGAATTTCGTCAATCAAGTAGATGGTTCCGTCTTTCTCTCCAAATTCATATTTGGTATCTACCAGAATTAATCCATTTTGAAGGGCCATTTCGGTTCCTTTGTCAAAAAGAGCTAGTGCATATTTTTCTAATGCAATGTATTTGTCTTCCTCTACCAAACCTAAAGCAATGATATTTTCTCTTGAAATATCTTCGTCGTGGCCTTCGTGAGCCTTGGTGGTAGGGGTTATAATCGGGTTAGGTAATTTGTCGTTTTCTTTTAAACCTTCGGGGAGTGAAACTCCACAAATGGTTCTTTTTCCAGACTTATATTCTCTCCAAGCATGGCCAGCCAAATACCCCCTAACGACCATTTCAACAGGGAAAGTCTCGCATTTTAGACCAAATGTAGCATTTGGGTCTGGTGTTGCTATTAACCAATTAGGTACAATTTCTCGCGTGGCTTCAAGGTTTTTGGCAGCAATTTGGTTTAAAACTTGCCCTTTGAAGGGAATTGCTCTTGGCAAAACCACATCGAAAGCTGATATTCTGTCAGAGGCTATCATAAGTACATGGTTACCAATGGAATATACGTCTCTGACCTTTCCACGATAAAAAGCTTTTTGATTTTTGAAATTGTAATTGGTTTCTTTAATGCTATTCATTTTTAATCTAAAATTTCGCTTATTATACTACGAAACATGCCTTCGGCACTGTTTGAATTACAAATTTCGGGTTTATTACCAATCTTTTTCTAAATTTTGCTTACTATTTTTTTTCGAGATAAGAATTTTGATTTCTGAATTTTTTAGGTCTTCGAGGAGTTGTAGAGCTTTTTCTTTTGAGATTTTCTTAGAAGTGTACTCGTCTAGGTCTTGCTCTTTTTTGTCAGAGGCTAAAATTTCCTGATTTTGTTTGCTTTGCTGTTGCTCAGGTGGAGGTGAAGCTTTTGGTTTGTAAAGTTTACTTATGAGCTCATAATTATACCTTGCCTGCTCCAAATCTATGTTTTTCCCAATTGCTTTCTTGAAGTATTTTAGACCCTCACTGCTGTCTCCACGTGTGATAGCTAATACACCGAGTTGGTTGCAAGACTGTGAAGCCTGTAGTGCGTTGGGCAAATCTTGCGTGTGTTCATAGTTTATTCTAGCATTCAAGGTGTCGTTTGTTACAAAATAGGCATGTGCGGCATCGAGTCGAAGCTCGGGTTCTATTAGTCTGTTTACTTTTTCTATTTCTTCAAAAATAGCGATAGATTTTCTAAAATCGCCCTTTTTAAAGGCCATGTTAAATTCGTATTTAAACGTATTTTTTTGCTCAATATTTGTAAAAAATTGAGGGTTTATCAGGAAATAGATAATATGATAAATGAATTGATACATTTAGAGCTTTAGCACATTTACGGTTAATAAAAAATCTAGTATAATGAAAATCAAAGCAATAAGTAAGAAATATATGTATTTGTTATACGTAACCATCTGTTGATTAATGGTGTCTGAACTGCTTTTGATTTGACTCAATTTTTCTATCAAATCGGCCACTTGGTTTCTTTGGTTGTTGACAATAAAGTATTGTCCGCCAGTTTGTTTTGCTATATCGTTTATTTGATTAATGTCTAAAATGCTTACCACATCTTGGCCATTTTTGTCTTTTTTGTATCCATTTAAGGTAGGTATTTTACTTCCCATTTGAGAGCCAACCCCAATTATGAATAAATCGATGTTATTTTTCTTTATCAACTTAAAATTTTGATTATCAATGTTCTGAAAGTTTTCACCGTCGGTTATAATGATACATACTTTTGATTGGCTTTCTTTTTTTGAATTTAGTCCGAATTTTTCGATTATTAAATCAAAAATAGCATTGAAATCAGTTGAGCCTTGTGGTAACAGTGTGTTTTTTAAAGAGGCAATATTGTTTTTAAGATTCGCATGGTCAAAAGTCAAGGGCGTGAAAACTTGAGCTTCAGAGTTAAAAACCATTATGCCAAATTTATCGGTACGAAATTGATCTACTAAGTTGGTTATTTCGCTTTTTATTTTGTCTAATCTTGAGGGCTCCACATCATTGGCATTCATGGACAGCGAAAGGTCGAAGGCCAAGTAAATGTTTTTACTTGATGAACGTGCCTCTAACTCTGTTTTACCAAAATTGGGGCCCATTAAAGCTAAACTCATTAGTCCCAAATAAATGGTCCGAATGATGAATTTCAAGGAAGAAGAAGCAGCCGAGGTTTTTAGTTTTTTTGAGATATAGAAAAGCCTACCGAAATAAATAATATAAATCAGCATAAAACTCACAAGAAAAAAAAACTCGGTTTGAGAGAATTCTCTACTCCAATTCATCTATTTTTTGTTGAATGATATCAAATTGGCCATCAGTCTGAAAGCTCCCGGAACTCCCGCTGGAAGTTGCCTAAAGAACGAGAGACCCGTAAAAATATAGGTTCCTTTGCCATATTGGGTATACAACAATGAGCCTTCTTGTTCGGTTTCACCCGAGTCTTTTATACTATAAACGCTCGTGTATTTATCTGACCATTTTTCGGCAAAATAAAGTCCTCTTTCCTGAATCCAGCCATCATAATCTTTTGAATCTATTTTATTCGGCGTATTCAAAATAGGATCCTCGGCTCTCAAAACTTTCATTTCTGCGTTTTCCTCGGTCACTCTACCACGGCCAATACTTAACGGGAAAGGGCCGAGTTCCTTGGTTTTTACGGTACCATAAAAGGCTTGCGTTTGATATTGAACGATGAGGTTTCCACCATTTTTTACATACTCAAAAAGCGTATTTTGGGCATTTACCAACCAATCTTCGGTATTATATGCTCTTACACCAACAATTATGGCGTCAAATTTAGCAAGATTTCCTTTTATAGTGGTTTCATTTAAATTGCTCAAATCATACCCGATTTGCTTAAGAGACTCTGGTACTTCGTCGCCCGCTCCTGCGATGTAAGCTATATTTTGTCCTTTTTTCAAGAGGTTTATTCGATTGGCTTTTGCAGTAGCTTCTGGAAAAACATTGAGTTCTGGAATATGTTCGTATTTGATATTTTTCAATGATTTAGAAAAAGTACCATTTGAAGTGCTCGCCGAAGCTTTTATTTCTATTTCAGAGCTATTGGAAGGTGGTGTAATTGTAAAAAAGACAGGTTTCTCTTGATTTTTTTCAGTGAAACTTACTTCTATTTCCTTTGGTTCGTAGTTCCATCCCGCGGCCAAATTGAGTTTTACATTGGTGGTTAAATTTGCCACATTGCTTTTTACCATTACCCCGACCTTTTTAGGTTTGTTGTCTGCAAAAATATAGACTTTCTGATCCAGATTTAGCATGATTTCAGGTCTGATTTCCAAATACTTATATATTTCTCCAAGTGATGGTTCTGTATATTTGTATTTGATTGGGTGGGTATATTTCAATGATTCTCCCAAAATGTTCAGCGTAAATTCAGCCCAAAGAGCATCAGGAGCCATAGGTAATCCCCTGAATTTTTCTTCTTGAACTTTGTAGATTCCTTTTTCAGGTTTTTCGTTGAGCCAATAAGGCTGCGTAATGTGTGCGTTGGCAGGTATTTTGGTGTCAATAGCAAAATCCAAGCTTTTGTTGTACGTTAATGAACGAGCCAAAACGCTATCTTTTGACGCTACACCATAGATTTTGAAGTTTTCAATTTTCACATTCAAGTTGGAGCGATTTACAGCCGTGGCAAATATTTTTAGGGTTTGGCCTGGTGAAACCATATTGGTTGCTGCGTTGGCCTCACAGTAAATTCCTGAACAAGCCAAAATTAAATTTAAGCATTCCGAAAGTTTATTACTTTTATAGATTGACTCAGGCGTTTTTTCTATTGCTTTGTAAACTTCTACCAAGCCCTGAACGCTTTTTGAAGGATTTTTAAAGTCAAATTGTGTAATTATTTGATTCAGTGCTTTATCGATTGGTTCTCCGCCTTGAATTCGCTTCCAAGTCATGTCTATACCATCAAACAAGTCTTCCTTGGCAGGCTCGCCTTTAATATTAATGGCAAAATCATAACGTTCGTTTCTTGTAGGGGCTGAACCAAAACCTTGGCTTCGGTGCTTACTTCGTGCCTCAGCTGCAATTTCGGAGTACGATTTCCATAAAAGTGGGTTAAAATCTGCCAGCGGTAATTTAATGAAAGGAGCTTAAGTGGGTTCCGCATTTGTAAAACCTCTGTTAAATGTATTCCAAACTAAACGCTTGGCTTGCCAGATTTTTACGGTTTTTAGGTGGTCTGGAAATCTTGTCGGATCCGCTGCTGCATCAAATGCCTCAGCAGCTAGAACCGCCGAAGCTGAGTGATGACCATGTCCGGCTCTTGCATCAGGCGGAAAACGATTAATGATGACATCAGGCTGGAATTTTCGGATTTGATAAACCAAATCGTCTAGGATTTTATCTTTTCCCCATGTTGATAAAGCCTCTTCAGTTTGTTTAGAAAAACCAAAATCAACTGCTCTTGAGAAATATTGCTCTCCACCGTCTATTTTACGAGCCTCTAATAATTCATGTGTTCTAAGAAGGCCTACATATTCACCTTGTTCTGAACCAATTAGATTTTGTCCGCCGTCTCCTCTGGTCATGGCCATGTAGGCTGTTCTGACTTTTTTCTCTTTTGAAAGCCAAGCTATCAATAAAGTGTTTTCGTCGTCAGGGTGAGCGGCCACGTACATGGCATTGCCTACGGTATTGAGTTTTTGAATATTTTGGTATATTTCACTACTCGATAGTGGCTTGGGTTGTGCATGCAATATGGCCGAACAATAAAAAAGAAGACCAAGGAGATATATTTTTTTCATAAGTTTGTAACAGTAATTTTATTAGAATGAAATATCAGTTAGGGTTAATTTTTACAGTATTGTTTTTTTTTAATGGTTTTTCTCAAAAGAAATTGGCTGAATTTGCTGAAGGAGAAATTTATATAAAAGTAAAATCACAATTTGGGAAAAAGATAAAATCTACTACAAAAATATTGGACGTTGCTGCTGAGGCACCATTTCTCGTGAATACCATTGCAGCTTCTAATTTCGGAAAGGTAGAAAAACCGTTTTCAAACATCAAAAATAATGATTTAAACAATATCATAAGAGTAAAACTGAAAGATTCCGACAAGATTGACGAGATAATCGACAAATTGAAGATTGACGGCTACTATGAATACGTGGAGAAAGTACCAATTAGGAAAATAATTTCTACACCCAACGACACCGACTTTGGTTCTCAATGGTCACTTACAAAAATAAAAGCCAATCAAGCTTGGGACGTAAATCCGGGTGGTAGCCCAGTGGTAGTGGCTGTGATCGACAACGCCATACAAACCAATCATCCTGATTTGGCGGCCAATATGGTGGCTGGAAAAGACATGTCTTCGGCAGCCGATACCGACCCAAACCCACCAAACGCTAATTTTTCTCATGGTACACACGTAGCTGGAATAGTTTCGGCGGTAACCAATAATTCGTTGGGAATAGCTTCTGCAGGCAACAATAAGGTTAAAATTATGCCCATAAAAGCTACACCTGATAATGCAAGTTTCAATAGTATTTATTACGGTTTCGAAGGAATCATTTGGGCTGTCGATAACGGTGCAAAGATTGTGAGTTTGTCGTGGGGTGGGCCAGGATACTCTAGTGCTGAGCAAGAAGTTATTGATTATGCTTATAATAACGGCGTTGTTGTAGTAGCAGCTGCCGGAAATGACAACAATGACGAATTGAGTTATCCCGCGGCTTACAGTCATGTGATTTCGGTGGCTAGTCTCGATATTAGCGATGCCCGTAGTTCGTTTAGTACTTACGGAAACACTGTCGATATATCTGCTCCCGGGAGAGGGATTTTGAGTACTATTCCGTTTGGTGCATACGCTTCTTTTAGTGGTACTTCTATGGCTACACCTTTGGTTTCTTCTTGTTTGGCTTATATTTGGTCATGTTTTCCGACACTTACAATAAGCCAATTAGAAAATGCATTAAAATCTACAGCCGATGACATTTCTGCCGTTAATCCTAGTTTTGGTGGTCAATTAGGTGCAGGACGGGTAAATCTTCTCAAAGCTGTGGCATGTTTGAATGAGAATTTAGCCAATATAAATTTGAGTGTCTCTCCAAGTAGATTTTTTTGCGTCGGCGACAGTGTCCTTATTTCTACTCCTTTTGTTTCGGGTGTGGATTATGTTTGGAAACGAAATGGCGTGATTTTGCCCGATTCGGATAATAGTTTTACGGCATTTCAAGACGGCAATTACACTTTGACGGTTAGTAAAGGATTTTGTGTAAAAACCATAGAATCTAAGCCGCTCGTTTATAATATGATGCAGACGAAAAGTCCTTTGGTCAACAATTTGGTGGATAGCTATTGTTCGGGAAAACTTGATACGTTGCTTGCAATTTCTGCCTCTTGTAATTTTCCCGATTTTTATCAAAAGACCTACACCGGACCCACCGTAGGTTTTGATGGTTTTGAGCAGTCAGGTTCTGATATTACAGTGACCATGACCGATGCAGTTGGGCTGATTGATTCTTTGGAAGTGAGCATAAGTTGGCAAAAAAAGGATGGTGGAGGAGCTACAACTTGCGGCACGGCAGACGGCGGCGGTGTGCCTTTTAATGAAGAGGTAGCTTTTAAACTTCTTTCACCAACAGGGCAATTGTACGATTTGATAACTGAGGGTACTTATGCTAGAGGAACGGTTAGCAGTGGAGTGGTTACGATGGTTTTTAAAAACAATGCATCTAGTGTTGGAATTACACCAGTTTCCGGGAATTTCTCCCCAAAAACTTCATTTTCCTCTCTGACTGGGGAGTTCCCGAATGGTGTTTGGAAATTGTTACCCATTGATAATTCACTTTTGGATCCACTGTGTGTCTCGGGTTTTGCAATTAAAATCTACACCGATGCCCATTTGGCAGTTCAAACCACCTCCTGGTGGGATGCTGGCGTTGGCGGTAATCTACTTTCTAACACCGATAAACTCGTCAGGAGCAATTTGCCGCTCGGAGCCAATTATTTTTATGCCCAAAGCCAATGTACGGGCTTGTGTCCTTCGCCGAGGCAAAGGGCAGAGGTTTTTGTAAAAAGTACACCGGAAATTTATGGTTTTCCTATTGAAAATCTTTCCATAACTATTCCGCAAGCCCAAGAAATCGCAAATTCTACCAACATCCAGTTCTCGAGAAACGCTCAAAATCAATTTTCTGTCACTGGGAAAAATGCAAATAACCAATCTTTTGCCTACCAGATTGCGAACACCGCTCCTCATATTTCTCCAGTAAGTATTTGTGATTCTGCAGATTACCTTCTGATAGCTACGGGTTGTTCTGGGCCTATTTTGTGGAGTACTGGAGAAACAAATGTAGGTGTAATTGTTAAAAATCTAAATACCAACCTGACTATAACTGCAGTGTGTTCTCAAAACTGGAATTGCCCTGTTCCTCCCGCAACACCTTTTAGTTTCTTACGTGCCACAAATGATAAGTTTGTAGATGGTATAATAATGGCCAATTCAAGTCAAAATATCTTTGCAAAAGACCTAGTCTCTGTTCAAAAAATCCAGGCAGTCTCTAAAGTGGTCTATCAAGCCTCAGAAAGTATTATTTTGAGTCCTGGTTTTGTGGCAGAAAAGGGGAATGTTTTCAAGGCTCAGATAGGTAATTGCTTCTAATCACAGCTTCCTTTCTCTTTCTGTGTGTCAAAATAATAGGCTTTAATTTTTTATTTTATTAGATTTAATTGTGTTTTACTTGTTTAATGTATCTATCTCGTCTTAAATTTGCCAAATTTTTTTATTTAAAATTCTTAATTTAAACCGTTTTTATATGAATTCAATTGTTTATTTGGTTCCATTATTCGGGGTCATTGGATTGTTGTACACAGCTTGGAAATTCAACTGGGTATCTCGCCAAGAAGCCGGAGATGAGAACATGCAGAGACTGTCTGGTTACATTGCAGATGGTGCCATCGCATTCCTAAAGGCTGAGTGGAAAGTTTTAGCCATGTTTGCCATTCCTACTGCCATAGTTTTGGCTTGGTTGGGTATGGACGAAGGCACTCCAGAAAATCCAATACATTCTTCTCCAATAATTGCCGTAGCATTTTTGATAGGAGCTATTTTTTCTGCTTTTGCAGGATATGTAGGTATGAAAGTGGCTACAAAAGCCAACGTAAGAACAGCTCACGCTGCTCGTACTTCATTGGCCAAAGCCCTTAATGTTTCGTTTACTGGTGGTGCCGTTATGGGTATGGGCGTTGCTGGTTTGGCTATTTTGGGTTTAGGTGGTTTGTTTATAGCATTTTATAATATTTTCGCTCAAGGCCAAGGATTAACATCTGAAGGGATGAGACAAGCTATCGAAGTTTTGGCTGGTTTCTCTTTGGGTGCTGAGTCTATTGCTTTGTTTGCTCGTGTGGGTGGTGGTATCTATACCAAAGCCGCTGACGTAGGTGCTGACTTAGTAGGTAAAGTAGAAGCAGGTATTCCTGAAGACGACGTTAGAAATCCTGCAACTATTGCCGACAACGTTGGTGATAACGTAGGCGACGTAGCAGGTATGGGAGCTGACTTGTTCGGGTCTTACGTAGCTACGATTTTGGCTACTATGGTTTTGGGACAAGAGATTAGCGTTACAGACAACTACGGTGGTTTTTCACCCGTATTGTTGCCCATGCTTATTGCGGGCGTAGGTTTGTTGGCTTCAATGGTCAGTACGTTTTTTGTTAGAGTTAAAAACGAAACAGATTCAGTACAAGCAGCTTTGAACCTAGGAAACTGGATGTCCATCATTATTACTTTGGTAGCTTCTTATTTCTTAGTGAAAGAAATTTTACCTGAAACGCTTAATCTTAGAGGATTTGAGTTCACTTCAATGGACGTATTCTATGCCATTGTAGTTGGTTTGGTAGTAGGTACTTTGATGTCTATCATTACAGAATATTATACAGCAATGGGCAAAAGGCCTGTTAATTCGATTATCGAAAAATCAGGAACTGGCCATGCTACAAACATCATTGGTGGTTTGGCAGTAGGTATGGAATCTACTGTATTGCCAATATTGGTTTTAGCTGCGGGTATCATCTTTTCTTATGCATTTGCTGGAATTTATGGTGTTTCTATTGCCGCGGCGGGTATGATGGCTACTACGGCTATGCAGTTGGCTATTGACGCTTT